>Ga0302326_10016655_pt1 | contig 15373 bp, 16 predicted proteins | sample Palsa_T0_3_FD_202264 | JGI IMG/M metagenome (GOLD analysis project Ga0302326, IMG submission 202264) | Peat permafrost microbial communities from Stordalen Mire near Abisko, Sweden - Palsa_T0_3 | ecosystem: Environmental > Terrestrial > Soil > Palsa > Peat permafrost | place: Sweden: Abisko...
GTGTCGGACCGGCGGCCGGTGTCCCGGTTGCGACGGGTGAAGCGGTGTGGGCGGGAGTCGCCGTCGTACCGGGAGTCGCGCTCGCGCCGGTAGTAGCAATCGCGCTGGGAGTCGTCACACCGGGAGGCGGTGCCGTCGGCGCGCCGACGGTGGGGCTCGAACCGCCGCCAGCTCCGGAGCACGATGCAATACTCGCGCCTGCGAGCAGTGCTAGTGCAAGCGCCAAGCGCGAGTCCTTCATCCTGGTTCTCCCCGCGGCCCCCGGCTCAGCGCAGCTTAATTAAGACCTTACCATCGCCGGCATCAACTTTGGGTGCTTGGGCCTCATCTTGTGACGTGGTTCCATTCCCCGGCGTCGTCGCGGCGCGCGTCGCGGCCGCCTCGGCGTGTGCGCGCGCGAGCATCTCGTCCGTAATTTTCCCGGAAGCGCGCTTGGCCCGAAAATCGTCGATCGAGGCGCGCAGTGCGGCGATCGAGCGGCTGGGATAGTCCTTCTTTTTCTCGGGATAGCCGTCGAGCTCGGCTTCGATCTGGGCGTCGTCGATCGCGTAGGCCTGGTCGAGCGTTTTGCCGAGCGCGAGGTCGACGAGCAAACTGCAGGTCGCCGTCCCGAAGCCGCAACCGGTCGTGAAATACGAGATGTCCTCGATCACGTCGCCCGGGCCGACCTTCACATAGTACGTGTACATGTCGCCGCACGAATCGCTAAAGTATTCGCCCGTCCCCATCGGGTTCTCCATGGTACGAAACCCGGTGCGCTTCTCGACGAGATCTTGGAACTTCGGGAAATTCACGAAACGGTGGCTCCTTTATCCGGCACGACTTCGAACCGGCACGCGGCGCCTCCGGTTGCGATCGACTCGACTTGCTTCGGCGGAACATCGACCGCATCGCGCAAGACCGTGTGAATGATCGAGCAAACTTCGGGATGCTCGCCGACGGTCTGCGCGTAGGGGCAATTATGTTCGCGTAGTTCGAGCGTCCCCGAGGGCGTCTCGACGACATCGGCTTCGACGCCGCTCTCGCGTAACAGCTCCGCCAGCTCGAAAAGCTTGCCTTTTTTGTCCGGCGAGACAAATTTCTCACGGTACTTCGTGGCGGCGCGATCGCCGAGCTTACGCAAGACCCCCTCGAGCGCGTCCTGACCGAAGGAGTCCTTGACCTCGCGCAGCACGGCATTGAGCATCTTGTCGTAGCGCTGGGGGAAAAGCGTCTCGGCATTCGGCGACAGCGAATACTCGAGCGTGGGTTTCGTCGGCCCGCGCCGCACCGAACGTTCGAGCACGTAACCGTCGCGCTCGAGCGTCAACAGTTGCTGACGCACGGCGTTGGCTGAAAGGCCGAACTCGTCGGCCAAATCAACAGCCGAGGCCGAATGGCGGCGCCGTAGTGCCGTCACGATTTTGCCGCGGGTCGTCTGGAAAAATCGGGTTTCGTGCATGCGTTCTCGAGAGACAAACTACCACGAAAAGCGAAGATAGTCCATACTTTCCTTGACTTTCTTAGGCGCGGCACGTACCATATCCCGGTATGAGCGAGCGCGGATTACAAATTACGGGGCTTCGGGCGAACGTCCAAGGTAACGAGATCCTCAAGGGAATCGATCTAACGGTTGAACCGGGCAGCGTTCAAGCGCTCATGGGCCCAAACGGCAGCGGTAAATCGACCTTGGCCTTCTCGATCGCAGGCCACCCAAGCTACGAGGTCAGCGCGGGCTCGGTCACCCTCGACGGTGAGGAAATCCTGGGGCTCGCACCCGACAAGCGCGCCAAAGCCGGACTCTTTCTCTCATTTCAATACCCGGCGGCCATTCCGGGCGTCTCGGTCGCGAACTTCATCCGTTCGGCGCGTCAATCGCTCCATCCCGACGATTTGACCCCGGCCAAATTCCGCAAACTAATTTTCGAGCAACTCGACGTGCTCGAGATGGACGCTGCATTTCTTTCCCGCTACGTCAACGACGGCTTCTCGGGCGGCGAGAAAAAACGGCTCGAGATGCTGCAACTCGCAATGCTCGCGCCCAAGTACGCGATTCTGGACGAAACCGACTCGGGCCTCGACATCGACGCATTGGGCTCGGTCGGCGCGTCGGTCGACGCACTCCGCAAGAGCGAGACGGGCAAAGAGACGGGCTTCCTCATCATCACGCATTATCCGCGCATCCTGCAGCACATCACGGCGGACCGCGTCCACATTATGCTCGACGGCCGCATCGTCAAGTCGGGCGGCCCGGAACTCGCGCACGAAATCGAACGCGAGGGCTACGACGCGATTCGCGAGCAGGTCGCAGCGAGTGTCGGCTAAGGCCGAAACGGCGATCCGCGGCGTCGGGCGAGCGTCGCTCGACACGCTCCTCGAGCGCTCGGGCGTTGGTTCGATCTCGAGCCAAGCGCGCTACGACGCGCTTTCGCGCTATGAAGAACTCCCCGTCCGCGTCGCGATTCGCGGCGGGCGCACCTGGAAGCAGGATCTCGAGAAGCTCGATCTCACGGATCTTGCCGTCGGCGACGACGATGCGGTCGAATTCGGCCTCGAGCCGAGCCCGGCTGCGCGGCGCTCCGGCGTAACGATCGAGCGCTTCTCGCTTGCCCGCGAACGTCATCGCGATGCCTTCGAGCGCGCTTTCGGGCGCGCGGTCGATACGCGCGACGACAAGTTCGCTTCGCTCGCGCTTGCGTTTGCGCGCACCGGGCTCTTCATCGACGTTCCCGACGGTGTCGTCCTCGACGAGCCGCTCGATGCGGGCTTCCAAGGCCGCGAGTCGGCGGTCTTTTCGTATACGCTGGTTTCTGTGGGCGCCGGGGGCCGGGCGACGGTGATCGAACGGGTACGCTCGGAATCCGGCACCCCACTCGTCTGCGGGATCGTCGAAATCGTTCTGGCCGAACGCGCGCACTTGACGTATGCCGTCGATCAACGCGCGGCCGCAACGACGCGGCTGATCGTGACCCGCCGTGCCAGCCTCGCCGCGGACGCGCAGCTCGAGATCGCCTGCGCCGAACTCGGAGGCCTGCACGCCGTTTCGCGCGTGCGCGCCGTCGAACGGGCACCGGGCGCGCGGGTTCAGACGGTCGCCCTGTTTTTTTCCGACGGTGCGCAGCACGTCGACCTCGAGAGCGAGACAATCCACGCGGCCGGCAACACGCAGTCGCAGACGATCGTGCGCAGCGCGGGCACGGACCGCGGTCAAGGCCGGTATATCGGCAACATCAAAATCCTGGCCGATGCCCACGGCGCAGACGCATCGCTGCGCGACGACGCGCTGTTGCTTTCGGCCGGCGCGCACATCGATTCGGTTCCGGCGCTCGAAATCGCCGCAAATGACGTGCGCGCGTTCCACGGCGCGACCGTCGGTGCGATCTCCGAAGAGGAGCTCTTCTACGCCCAGACCCGCGGCATCCCGCGGGCCGAGGCCGAGCGCATGATCGCGCTCGGGTTCTTCGAACCGGCGGTCTCTCGCTTTCCGACGGAAGCCTTGCGCGACGAACTCCGCGTCGCGCTCGAAAACAAGCTGGGCGCAAAAGCGGTCTGAGGGAGCGTCATGCTTGCCGAACTCGACCTCCGCGCCGCCCAGCTCGCCCGCGATTTTCCGATCCTCGCGCAACCGACGTCGCGCGGTAAGCGGCTCGCCTACCTCGATTCGGCCGCGAGTTCGCAGAAGCCCCAAGCCGTGCTCGACGCACTGCTCTACTACTACACGCACGACAACGCGAACATCCATCGCGGCGTCTACGAGCTAGCCGAGCGCGCGACCGAAGCCTTCGAGCGCGCGCGCGTGAAGGTTGCCGGCTTCATCAACGCTGCCGAACCGGCCGAGATCATCTGGACGCGCAATACGACCGAAGGGATCAACCTCGTAAGCTACACCTGGGGCTTGCGCAATTTGGGCCCCGGCGACGCGATCCTCAGTTCGCAGCTCGAACACCACTCGAACCTCGTTCCCTGGCAACTTCTCGCGGCGAAGACCGGTGCCGAACTCCGCTTCATCGAAGTCGACGCCGACGGCGTTCATCGCCTCGACGACCTTGAAGCGAAGCTGCGGGGCACGAAGCTCGTCGCGCTCTCGCACGTATCGAACTCGCTCGGCACGATCGCACCGCTCGAAGTCATCGTTCCCCAGGCGCACGCCGCCGGCGCCGTCGTGCTCATCGACGGCGCGCAGTCCGCGCCGCATTTCCCGGTCGACGTCCGCGCGCTCGACGTCGACTTCTTCGCCGCGAGCGGCCACAAGATGTGCGGACCGACCGGGATCGGGTTCCTCTACGGCAAGCGCGCGTTACTCGAAGCGATGCCGCCGTTTTTGACCGGAGGCGACATGATTCGCGAAGTCGCCTACGAGCACACGTCGTTCAATGAAATTCCGTGGAAGTTCGAGGCCGGCACGAGCAACATTGCGGACGCCGTCGGTCTCGGCGCCGCCGTCGACTACCTGCAGTCCGTCGGGATGGACTGGATCGCCGAGCACGAGCGGGCCTTGACTGCTTACGCACTCGCGCGCCTCGAGGAATTCGTACCACGCGGCCTGGCCATCTACGGCCCGCCGAACCAGCGCGATCGTTCCGGCATCATCTCGTTTAACTTCGCCGACATCCACGCGCACGATCTCGCAACGATCCTCGACACCGAGGGCGTCTGCGTCCGCGCCGGCCACCATTGCACGATGCCCCTCATGGAAAAGATGGGCTGGCCCGCAACCGCCCGCGCCTCGTTCTACCTCTACAACACCGAACGCGACGTCGACCAACTCCTCGTCGGGCTCGAACGAGCGGCCGTGGTTTTTAAACTGTAACAGTGGACGATCTCTATAAGGAATACATCCTCGATCACTACCGCAATCCGCGGAATTTCGGGCATCTCGATGCGCCGACCGCGGTGGCGGAGGATCTCAATCCGTTGTGCGGCGACCGGATTCGGTTTGAGCTTGCCGTCGATGGCGACGGGCGCGTGACCGACGTCCGGTTTTCGGGACGCGGATGCGCGATCAGCCAGGCGTCGGCCTCGATGCTCTCCGAAGATCTCAAAGGCAAGATGCTCGAAGACGTCGCCCGGCTTTCGAAGGAAGCGGTGCTCGACAACGTCGGCATCGGGATCAGCCCCGCGCGGATGAAGTGCGCGACCCTCGGGCTCAAGGTCGTAAAATCCGCCGCACTCGGCGAAATCGCGACGTGGCCGGACGAGGACTCGTCGGAGAACGGACGATCGACCTAGGGTTTTTCGGCAACGCGTTCCTGCGTGTCGCGGGAGCGATCGCGCTCGAAACGCTCGCGTTCATCGTCTGGAACGTCGGGACTCGCTCGCCGCTCATGGTTGTGCGCGACATGCGCGCCGCACTCCGCGACGGCCGTAAGCTTTTCGCCGGGATCGTCAGCGCGCTCGTCGGCTTCATCTTCGTCAGCGCGGCGACGGTGCTGATCTTGCCCGTCGTCCTCGACCCCGACGTCGACTTTTTCCCGGCGGAACTCTTTACGCTGCTCGTCGCCCTTGCCCTCGAACACCTCATCGGCAACGACGTCCGCGCCCTCGCCGGCACGCGCGAGTAGCTTCCGCCATGTCAGGTTAAGGCTGGCGCCTGCCTTCCACGCACACGTCGGCCGTGTCGTAGGCGTTCATAGCGATCCAGCGTTCTTGACCGCGATCGCGAACCAGGAGAAAGATGCGGCGTGAGGTCGCGTCGTCGGCCACCGGCGGGACGGCGACCGCATCGACGCGTGCGTAGCCGTCGCTTTCACCGAGCGCTTGGGAGACGCGCGGCAGCGCGAGGAGCTGGGCGTGAAAGTACGCGATGACGCCGTCTTCGCGCGCGGCGGCGCGCTCGACTTCGGCTGCAGTTGGGCTTTCGTCGAGCAGCCGGTCATCGGTCGAGCTCATCACGCTGTAGAGGCCGGTCGGACGCGGCTCGAGCGTTCCGCACCACGCGCGGAGCCTGACCGGAGGGCCGATGCGCGGCGCGTTCGGAGCGCAGCCTGCAGCGAGCGAGAGCGCGAGCGCCACGCCACGGGTGAGCCGGGGCACGGTCACCGTCCTGGGTGAGCTCCCGTAGGCGGTGTGAGCGGAGCGGGGGACGGCACGGGCGCACCGGGACCTGCCGGCGGTCCGAGTTGCGGCAGCGACGACGGCTCGACGAGCGGCGCTACCGGCGGCGAGATGCCGGGCGCGCGGATGATGTGGGGCGTCACGACGACGTAGAGATTGGTCTGCGTGTGCGACGTGCTCACGTAGCGGAAAAACAAGCCGATCAGCGGGATGTCCCCGATAAACGGTAACTTCACGAGATTGCGGATCTCGTTGTCTTGCAACAGTCCGCCGATCACGAACGAGTCGCCGTCTCGGACCGTCGCGATCGTACTCGCCGTGCGCTGGCTGATCTGCGGAATGCCGTTGACGTACTGCGTGACGCTCGAGACTTCGGAGTAGATATGTGAGGTAACGAAGCCGTCGGAACTCACGCGAGGTTGAATTTGCAGGTTGACGCCGACGTTGACGTAGTTCACCTGCTGCGAGGTCAACGCGCCGGCGCCCGCGACGACGACGTTGGTCACAATCGGGATCGCGTCTCCGGTCAGGATCGAGGCCTGCTGCCCGCTCTGTGCCAAAATGCGCGGCTTGGCGATGATCTTGGCATTGCCTTCGGTCACTTGCGCGTACAAGTTCGCGGCCAGATTCGCGCCGAGCTGCGCCACGGCTCCCGTTCGCAACGTTCCGCCCGCACCCGCCGACTGATTCGCCGCCTCGACGATCGCTCCGGTACCGTCGGGCGAGAGACTGAGACCGATGTTACGGGCCGCGGTGTCGTCTAACTCGACAATCTCCGTCTCGAGGATGACGCTTTGCACCGGGACGTCGAGCCTGTTGATCATCTCCTTAAGCGGAGCGATCGTGTCGGGCGTCCCCGTCAAGATAATCGCGTTGAGCCGACGGTCGATCGCGATATTGTCGTTGAGACGTTGCGCCATACCCTGAACTTGACCGAACGGATTCGATCCTCCGAACGACTGCGTCTGGGCGGGCTGGCTGAACGACCCGCCGCTGATTCCGCCGAAGCTCCCGCTCAGCGAATTGGTGCCCAACTGGGTGGACTGCGGCACGAAATTGTCGTTCGGCGTAACGTTCGAACCCGCGACGAGGACGCCCGCGATCTCGCTGACGTCGGCGTACTTGAGAAGCACGACCTCCGTGACCTGGTTCGGCGCTGTTTCCGCCGGCATTTGGGTCGGCATCGCGAACGGATTCAACTGCGGGTGCGCCGCCGCGACGTTGATGAAGACGATGCTGCCCGCGACACGAACGGTTACGCCGGCCGGCTCGGTAAGGTGCAAAGCCACGCTGCTCGATGTGCCCGTCGATGCAATCGAGAGCGTCGTTATCGGCCCGGTGCCCGCGATCGAGGGTGGGACGAGCGATCCGACCGTCGTCGAGTCGAACAGGATGGAGGTCTCAGCCGTGCCCGCACCGGCGACGTGATACTGCGGAACACCGCCGACAAATGTCAGCGAGACGAGCGCCCCACCGCTTGGTAACGCGTCGACCCGCACGGCGTTCAGGATCGAGGCTGCGAGCGCCGGCTGGGCGCCGAGCATGACCACCACGGCGATTAAGAACGGCGCCAAAGACGCACGCACGACAGAAAACCGGCGCATCTTCCGTTCTATCGCTCCCATGGCGGAGGGACCTCTCGGGGACCTCCCAGGCTTCCGGCCCGAATTGGGAGGGAATCGCTTCGACCCGAATAACGCAATTTTTGTCCTGGACCCCATTCGCGATAAGGAGATTCCGGTGAACGTAAGACTCAAACCAACCCGCGGACAGTTCATTGTCGGCGGGCTAGCTGCGTCGGCGGCCGTCAAATTTGCCAGCATCAACGTCATCGCAGCGCCGAAGACGCTCGTCGTCGGCCTGAACGTGCCACAGACGGGTCCCTACTCCGACCAAGGTCAGGATCAGCTGCGCGCCTATCGGCTGGCGATCGCGGAGATCAACGCCAAGGGCGGCGTGATGGGAATGCAGATCGAGGAGTCCGTCGGCGACGACCAGACCAAAGCCCCGGTCGCCGTCGAAAACGCGCGCCGGATGATCGAGCGCGACGGTGCCGTCATGATCACCGGTGGGTCGAGCACCGGAACTGCCATTGCGGTCTCGGGTCTGTGTCAAGAAAAGAAAACGATCTTCATGGCAACGCTGACGCACGGCGACGAGACGACCGACCTCAACTGCCACTACCACACGTTCCGGCGCTACAACAACGCCCACATGTCGGCGCAGGCGCTTGCGAAAACCCTGCTCGCAAAGTACGGCACGGGCCGCTGGTTCCACATCACGGCCGACTACGCGTGGGGCCACAGCGTGTTCGACAACCTGACCTCGGTCGTCGAGCCCAAGGGTGCGAAGACGATTGCCAACGTGCTGATGCCGCTGGGCACGACCGACTTTAGTTCGGCGCTCTCGCAAGCGCAAGCCGCCAAGCCCGACGTCCTCGTCATCACCGAGTTCGGAAAGGACATGGTCAACGCGCTCAACCAGTCGGCACAATTCGGGTTGACCAAATCGGCAAAGATCTTGGTCCCGCTCGCCGATGAATACATGGCAAAGGGCGCCGGCGACAACTTCGACAACGTCGTCACGACGGCGCCGTTCTACTACAAGTACCAGTCGGACAAGTATCCGGAAGCGAAACGATTCGTCGACGCCTTCGTGAAGAAATACAACTCGCCGCCGAGCAACGGCGCGGAGTGCGCCTACGTCGACATGTATCAATGGAAGGGCGGCATCGAGCGCGCGGGTTCGCTCGATCCCAAGGCCTTCATCGAGAAGATGGAAGGCTTCCACTTCACCGCCACCAAGGGGCCCGAGTATTGGCGGGCGTGGGACCACCAAGGCATCAACACCGTCATGGTGCTCGAAGGCGTTCCGGTCGCCGGACGCGACGATCCGTTCGCGTTTGCGAAGGTCCTCGAGGTTCACGATGGGGACGCAGTTGCGATCCAGCAATCCACGTCGAAGTGCAAGATCGAAGACTCCTGACCAGGATTATCGCAAATGCAGGGGCCGGCGCCGCTTCGGGGCCGGCCCCCTTTCGCTCTCCCTGAGGATTCGACCATCGACGCCATCCTCTCTCAACTGCCCGGGCAGTTGCTCGACGGTTTCGTTCGCGGGCTCGTTTACGTCGCGATCGCGCTCGGACTCACGATCGTCTTTGGGATGCTGCGTCTGGTCAATTTCGCGCACGGGGCTTTCTATGCGATCGGCGCGTACGTCGGCTTAGTCGTTGCGGAACGGTACGGGCTCGCCGCGGGGCTTATCGTCGCACCCCTTGCGGTCGCACTCTTCGCGGTGGTCTTCGATCGCGTGCTGCTGCGGTTCTTCTACGACAAGGAACCGACGGCGCAGATCCTCGTCACCTTCGGCGTTGCGCTCGTGGTGCAGGAGAGTTTGCGCTTATACTTCGGCGGCACGACGCGCAGCTTTCCGATTCCGGCGGCGCTCTCCGTGCCGGTTAACTTGGGCTTCACCCAATATCCGGCCTACCGCCTTGCCTTCGCCGTGGGCATCGTCGCAATCGTTCTGCTCGTGTGGCTCTTCATTCAATACACGAGCTACGGTCTGATCGTGCGCGCGGGAATCCGCGACCGCACGATGGTGCAACTGCTCGGCGGCAACGTCGCGCTCGCATCGACGATCGTCTTCGCGCTGGGTGCCGGGCTCGCGGGTCTCGTCGGTGCCGCCGCGAGCCCGATCTATAGCGTCGACCCCGATACGGGATTCTCGTTTCTCGTTCCCTCGTTCGTCGTGGTGGTGATCGGGGGTCTCGGAAGCTTTTGGGGCGCGGTCATCGGCGGCTTGATCGTCGGCGAACTGCAAAGCCTCACCACGCTCGTGTTGCCTGCGGCAAGCGACGTCGTCATCTACGTTGCAATGGCGCTCGTGCTCTTGGTGCGGCCATCCGGACTGCTTGGCGAGAGCGAGGTGATCCGCGGGTGAAGGCGCTGCGCTTCTATGCGTTGACGGCACTGGGTCTTGCGCTCTTCCCGTTCGCGATCCATCCGATCGGCGGCTACGGGGGACTTGCGACCCAGATTCTGATCGCCGGCATCGCTTCGATCGGGTTCAATCTGCTGCTCGGCTACGCAGGCCTCTTGTCCTACGGCCAGGCGATGTTCTACGGCGTGGGCGGGTACGTGGCGCTCTTGACCGTATCGCGCTTCTTTCCCCAGTTCCCGAACTTTTGGCTCGCGATCGCGCTCGCGGTGGCGTTCGTGACGCTGATGGCGTTCGTCATCGGCACGCTCGTCGTGCGTCTTTACGGCATCTACTTCGCGCTTCTGACGCTCGCGTTCGCCCAGATGTTCTTCTTCATCGTGTTCAAATGGCGCGACCTCACGCAGGGCGATGACGGCCTGCAAGGCATTGCGTCCCCGCCGCTCGCGCTCGGCCCGTGGTCGATCGATCTGACGACGTCGTTTCCGGCCTTCGATCTCGGGCCGTTCGGAAACCTAAGCGACCTGCACTATTGGTATGCCTTCGTCGCGATCGTCATGCTCGCCGTCCTCGGGTTTATGCGCTCGCTCGTCAGCTCGCAGTTCGGCGAGATCCTCACCGCGATTCGCGAGAACGAAGAGCGCAGCGCGCTCGTCGGCTTCGATCCCCGGCGCTATAAGCTCGCCGCTTTCGTGATAGCGGGTATGCTCGCGGGCCTCTCCGGAGCGTTGCGCGGCCTGTACGAGACCTCGATCGCGCCCGACGCGTTGACCGTCGAGACCAGCGGCAACTTCGTCATCTACACCGTCATCGGCGGCGTGAAGACGCTTTTCGGACCGCTGGTCGGCACGGGCCTGGTCATGTACCTGCAAAACGTCATCAGCGCGAAGACCGACGCCTGGCGCCTCATCGAAGGCATCCTCTTCGTTGCGGTCATCGTGTTCTTGCCCGGCGGCGTGCTCGGAACGTTTTCGCGCAAAGGTGCCCGCACGGTCCTCGCGCGAGCGGTGCGCGTCCGCCCCGAGTCCGTGCCGTGAGCGACGCGATCCTCGAAACGACCGGTCTCGGCAAACGGTTCGGCGCGTTCGCCGCGAACAGCGACATCGACTTCAGCGTGCAAGAGGGGGAGCTGCGCGCGGTCATCGGCCCGAACGGTGCGGGAAAGACGACGTTCTTCAACCTGTTGGCGGGCGTCACCCAGGCGACCGATGGCGAGATCCGCTTTCGCGGCGAGCGGATCACGCCGCTCCGCGCCCCGCGCCGGGTCGCGCGCGGGATCGCGAAGGCCTTTCAAACGGCCAACATTTATCCCAGCGAAACGGTGCTGCAGAATTGCCGCTTGGCGGCGCTCGCACGGGTCAGCGGATTATTCGCGTTCGAGGTGTTTCGTTCGTCGCGCCGTCTGGTCGACGTGGACGGCATCGCGCACGAAGCGCTCGAACTCGTCGAGCTCGAGCCGCTCGCCGGCGTGCGCGCGGGCGACCTCTCGCACGGTGACAAGAAGCGGCTCGACATCGCGGTTGCGCTGGCGACGAAGCCCCGCGTCTTGCTGTTGGACGAACCGGTCGCCGGGATGTCGCTCGACGAGGTCCGCAAGACCGACGGGCTGATTCGCGGACTCGCAAAGCGCATGACCGTGCTCTTGATCGAGCACGACATGACGATGATCATGGGCATCTCGGATTCGATCACGGTCCTGCACCAAGGGAAGATCCTCGCCGAAGGAACGCCGGCCGAAATCCGCGCCAACGCGCGCGTTCAGGAAGCGTACCTGGGTGGACACACCGAGGGCCACTTGTGAGCGCCATAGGTGAGGTACCCGCAGCGCTGCTCCGCGTCGATGCAATCGACAGCTACTACGGCGACAGCCACATCCTGCGGGGCCTGAGCTTGGAGGTGCGGCGCGGCGAAACGGTCGCGCTCCTCGGGCGCAACGGCGTTGGAAAGACGACCGCCCTCAAGAGCATCGTCGGCTGGGTTCCTCCGCGTTCCGGTTCGATCGTATTCGACGGCACGCCGATCGCCGGCCGCTCGATAATGGAGATCGCGCGAATGGGCATCTCGCTCGTTCCGGAGGAGCGCCGCATCTTTACGAACCTGACCGTTTACGAAAATCTGCGGCTCGCGCAGGTGACCGCGCGCGCTCCCGGCTGGTCGGTCGCCGAGGTGTACTCCCACTTCCCTCGGCTTCGCGAACGGGCCAAGAACAAAGGCGACGAGATCTCCGGCGGTGAGAAACAAATGCTCGCCACCGCTCGCGCCCTCATGCAGAACGCGCGCCTGCTCTTACTGGACGAGCCGACCGAAGGGCTCGCACCGCTGATCGTGCGTGAAGTCGAAGCCATCGTCCGCGAGATGAAGGCCCAGGGGCTAACGATCTTACTTGTCGAGCAGAACCTCTACTCGGCGCTCTCAATCGCCGACCGCTGCTACGTCATCGATCAAGGCGCGACCGTCTTCGAGGGAACGCCCGCCGAATTGCGCGGCAACGCAGAAGTCCTCGCCCGCTACCTGCACGTTTAACGCTTTGTCACATTGAGCGGAGCGGCGCAGCCGCGCAGTCGAAATGTAGACGGGACATCGAAAGTCCCGTCGGCCCCTCGACAAGCTCGGCGTGACAAAGCGCGCGCAGTCGAAATGTAGACGGGACATCGAAAGTCCCGTCGGCGTCTCGACAAGCTCGGCGTGACACAGCGCGTGCAGTCGAAATGCAGACAGGAGATCGAAGTCCCGTCGGCGCCTCGACAAGCTCGGCATGACACAGCGCGCGCAGTCGAAAATGTAGACGGGACATCGAAGTCCCGTCGGCGCCTCGACAAGCTCGGCATGACAAGAGCGGCGCTTGTATTAGGTTTGGTCGGGAATCCAGTTGCCGTGGAAGCCGAGGGGGACGGGGACCGTGAGGTGGACGACGGCTTGCGGGGGGCCCGCGATGTCGTTTGCGTTCAGTATGACGAGGTCGCTTCGCCCTTCGCGAAGATCGTAGACATAGGAGAGCAGCCAGCCGTCGTCTTCGGCTGCATCGGCCGAGCGCGGCACGAATACCGCTTCCGCCGTGACCCGGTTTGGACCGTAGTCGTGGGCGACGCTTGCACCGGTGCCCAGATCGTGGCGCGTTAGCGGCTCGCCGCCGGGCTCGGCTTTGATCCCGACGGTGTAGGCATAACGATGAGGTTGCATGCTGCGCCGCTCGTCGTAACGCGGAAACTCTTGACGCTCGTCGGAGATGACGGCGCGCCGCACTTCGCCGCGCGCCGGATCCAAGGTCCAGCGTTCGAGGGTCGTCGCATCGGAGTCCGGTCCTTGGCGCGAGCGATCGAACATCGTCGCGTGCACGACGGCGTCGAGCACGATCGTCCCGTCGTCGCGATCGTACGCATTGCACGTGTGAAAGACAAAACACGGGTCGATCGGAAGCCAGCGAACGTCTTCCGCGGCGCCCTCGCGCGGCAGGATCCCGATGCGCGCTTCGTGGCCGGGATTCCATCGATACGGAAGCATCGACCCGGCCATGACTTCGCGCATCGAGAAGGTGACCGGTAAATCGAGGATGATGACGCTCGATGCGGTGATCGCGCAATCGTGAATCATCGGTCCGTGCTTAACCGGAATCTCCACGACGCGCGTCACGCGGCAGTTTGCATCGACCCGCACGTAGCTGATGCGGTTCTGCACCAAGCCGTCGTAGCAAACCGCGTGCAGATCGCCCGTCACGGGATCCACGTGCGGATGCGCGGAGTACGCGCGCGCCAACGTGCTGTCGAAGTAGGCGTGGCGAACGGTCTCGAGCTCGGCGTTCATTTCGACCGGAACGGGTCCCGCTTCCACCAGCGCCCACAGGCGGCCGCCGCAACCCACGATGTTCGTATTGACGGTATCGATGACGCCGCGCCGGGGACCGGGCGCGTCGAGCCGCCCGAGCGCTTTGTTAACGGGCGTCGTCCCGACCCAGCGGTTGCGGTACCAGAGCGCGCGGCCTTCCCGCAGCCGGAGTCCGTGCACCATGCCATCTCCGAGGAACCAATGGTAGACGGCGGGGTTTGGAACGCCGATCGGGTTGGGCCCGATCCGCGCGTACAATCCGTTCAGCTCGACCGGCAACTCGCCCGTCACGCGCAGCGCGGTTTCGGTTCGCTCCTCGTGCACCGGCGCGTACGGACCTTCCAAAAACTCGTTCACCGGTGAGTACGGGACCCGCATCTGCATCAGTCGTGACGTCCAGGTGGCGACTCGTTCGGATACACTGCTCGACATGTGCGGCTCCTCGTACGGCCGCAGGGGTCGCGGCCGGATGTGTATACTATGCACATTATGACCAGCGATGTGGGCAATGTCAACATCCCCCGCCCCTAAAACGCGGACGGCCGCCCGCAGCTATCACCACGGCAACCTGCGCGCGGCCCTCGTCGCCGAGGGACTTGCCGCGCTCGAGGACAGCGAACGCGCCGACGTCAGCCTCCGGGAGCTCGCTCGCCGGGTCGGCGTATCCCCGAATGCAGCGTACCGGCACTTTGCCGACAAGGATGCGCTGCTCGCGGCGATGGCTGCCGAAGGATTTCGGCGATTCGGCGCCGCCGCCGCCGCGGCGCAGGCCGCACCGGGCCGGCCGGCCGAACAGTTGCGCGCGCAAGGCCGCGCCTACGTCAAATTCGCGCGCGACAATCCCGCGCTTTTCAAACTTATGTTCGGCAGTTTCGCGGCCTCGAACCGGAGCGAGGAATTGACGCAGGCGGGCGAGCTTACGTTCGAAGGACTACGTGCCGGTGTGGCCGCCTCGACGCGCCTTCCACGAGACGACGAGCGCGTAACCGTCGCGACGGTTTACGCCTGGGGTCTCGTCCACGGCCTAAGCCATCTGATCCTGGATGGACAACTCGACGAGTTCGGCGATCTCGACGCGATGACGGACGCCGTGTTGACGTTCGCATCAACCGCCGGCCAACAGCGGTAACTCCCGAAGATCGCCCGCGCTACTCTTCGAGCGTCGTCACGTCGCCCAGGTCTTGGCCGGTTTCTTGCGCCTTCAGCAGTCGGCGCATGATCTTGCCGCTGCGCGTCTTCGGAAGCTTCGGTACGAACTCGATCTCTGCCGGCGTCCCGATCGGGCCGAGGTGGTAGCGCACGTGTTCCACGAGCTGCGACTTCAATTCGTCGCTCGGCGCGTGCCCGACGCGCAACACGACGAACGCCTTGATCGCTTCGCCCTTGATCGCGTCCGGTTTGCCGATGACGCCGGCTTCACCGCACGCCGGATGCGACACAAGCGCACTCTCGACGTCGGCCGTCGCGATCCGATGCCCGGCGACATTCAGCACGTCGTCGGCACGCCCTAACACCGTGAGGTAGTCTTTGCCGTCGATCGTCGCGACGTCGCCGGCCGTGTACGCGCCCGGGACGATGC
>Ga0302326_10016657_pt1 | contig 15372 bp, 4 predicted proteins | sample Palsa_T0_3_FD_202264 | JGI IMG/M metagenome (GOLD analysis project Ga0302326, IMG submission 202264) | Peat permafrost microbial communities from Stordalen Mire near Abisko, Sweden - Palsa_T0_3 | ecosystem: Environmental > Terrestrial > Soil > Palsa > Peat permafrost | place: Sweden: Abisko...
TCTGAACGACCGCGCCGGTGCGCGCGGCGCCGTCCAGGACCGGGGAGAGGTCACCGGCGTCCCAGGCGCTGTGCTGCCTCCACAGTGCGCCGGCGGCGACCGCGAACCCTGCGGTCAGTTCGGTGCGCTGCTGGCTGGCCAGGGACGAGACGTCCGCGGCCGCGAACGCCGCGGTGAGCCCGGCGAGCAGCGCGACCGCGGCCAGCGCCACGAGCAGGAAGGCTAGGGCGAGCCGCAGGCCGAGCGTGCCGCCGCGAGCCGTCCGGGCAGGCACGCCGGGATCGTCAGTCATCGCGGGCCAGGCCGAGCCGGTAACCGCCGCCCATCACGGTCTGCACGAGCCTGGGATGGCCCGGATCGTCCTCGACCTTACGGCGCAGGTTTTTCACGTGCGAGTCCACGGTGCGCTCATAGCCGTCGAATTCATACCCCCGCACCCGGTTGATCAGCTCGAAGCGTGAGTACACCCGGCCCGGGACGGCCGCCAGCGCGACCAGCACGCCCCACTCGGTCGGGGTGAGGGCGACCGCTGAACCGCGCACCGTGGCCAGCCGCTGCGGCTCGTCGATAACCAGTTCGCCCGCGCCGTAGCTGGTGACGCCCTGAGCGGCGGCCGGCCCGCCGCGGCGCAGGATCGCCTGCACCCGCAGGACCAGCTCCCGCGGGCTGAACGGCTTGGTCACGTAATCATCGGCGCCGAGCTCAAGGCCGCGGATCCGGTCCTCCTCGGCGCTTTTGGCCGTCAGCATCAGGATCGGCGTGGCCGAGCTGGCACGCAGCTCGCGGGCCACGGTCTCACCGGACACGTCAGGCAACCCGAGATCGAGCACCACCAGGTCCGGCGACGCGGTCGCCGCCATAGTGATGGCCTCGGCACCCGACCCGGTCGACAACACGGCGAACCCGGCCCGCTCCAGGTAAGACCGGACCAGGTCACGCAGCTTGCGCTCATCCTCAACGACCAGCACCGTCGACGTCATGCACTCATGGTGACAGCACGGGCCGTTTGGCGGCGAGGGCCTCCGACAGTGGGCGCGCAATCGGGAAGGTGCAGTGACCTTGCCGCTCGGCAAACGTGAGGGCATGACCGGCAGCCAGGCAAAGGAATGGCGGCAATGACGGAATCCTCGCTCGCGCTGGACCAGGAATCGAAGCGGTACCCGCTGTCTTTCACCCAGGAATGGTTCATCACCCTGGACCAGGGCGACGAGGGCGGGACGTTCGGCCGTCGTTTTATCCTGGTTTCGGCAATCCGCGTCGCCGGCCCGGTGGACGTCGCGGTCCTGCAGGGCGCGCTCGACGACGTGGTCGCGCGCCATGAACTGCTCCGCACTGTGGTGATCAGGGAAGCCGACCCGCCGTACCAGATCGTGCGCCCGCCGTGCCCGGTGCCGCTGGAGGTCAGGGACCTGCCGCCGGACACCGGCAAGTCCCGGGACATGATCGCCCAGGAACTGATCGTCGAGGCCGAGGCCGGCACGATCAACGTCCGGGAAGTGCCGCTGCTGCGGGCGGAGCTGTGCCGGTTCGACGACCGGGACAGCGTGCTGTTCCTGACCGTGCACCACTCGGTCTCCGATGCCTGGTCGCTGCAGGTGATCCTGCGCGATCTCGGTGCCTGCTACGCTGCCCGGCGCACCGGCGTCCCGGCGGTGCTGCCACCGGTCCGGCAATACCGCGAGTATGCCGAGTGGCAGCGAGCCAATGCCTCCAGCCCGGCCGAGGACGGCGCGCCGAAATACTGGCAAGAAAAACTTGACGGCGCACGTGAATTCACCATCTCGAACGACCACGGGCACCCGGAGAGCTATTCCAGGCCATACTCGCTGCACGTCCACGTCATCGACGCCGACGTCATAGCCGAGGCCTCCGCCCTGGCCACGGCTACCCGCAGTACCTCGTTCACGGTCCTGCTCTCGGCCTTCTACGTGCTGGCCCACAAGATCACCGGTGCCACCGACCTGGCGATCCGGGCCTTCACCGCCGGCCGCGACGAACCGCAGTTCCAGGACACCATGGGACTGTTCCTCAACGTGGTGCCCTTCCGGACCAGCCTGGCCGGCTGCACGAGCTTCCGCGATATCGTGCGGCGCGCGATGGAAACGTTCATCGACGCCATAACGTACGAGCTCCCGGTCAACGTGATCGAGCAAGCGTTCCCCGACTTCATAAAATCACGCGAGGACCTGCGCACATCACAGTTCATCATCTCGAGCTCCGTGTCGCTGTTCGACGATGATGTCTCCCACCCGATCGCCGACGGCGCCCGCGTGATAAGCGAGCGCCTGCTGGAAGAACCCGTCTACCACGACATCCCCAGCGGCATGGTGTGGAACCTGAACGTGGAACCGTCCGGCAAGCTATACGGCAGCGTGCTGTTCAACCAGGACGAATTCGACGAGAGCACCGTGCAGGGCTGGGCCGCCGACCTGCGGCAAATCCTGACCGACGCCGTCCGCAACCCCGACCAGGACTGGAAGGCGCTCTAACCCTTTAGGCACCTGGGGCAGGCTACTGGTCTAGGTACCTGTCGATGGCCCGGACGGTCGGGGCGCCCATGAAGGTTTTCAGGCTGATCTTGATGCTCATCTGCTCGACCAGCCTGGCCACCAGTACGGCCGCGAGCAGGGAATGGCCGCCCAGGTCGAAGAAGCTGTCGTCGACCCCAACCTGCCCGGTTCCGAGAACCTGCGCGAACAGCTCGCACAACGCCCGTTCCCGGGCGGTGGCCGGCGCCTGGAAGGCCCCGGCGCTTGCGGCATAATCCGGGACGGGCAGGGCCCGGCGGTCCAGCTTGCTGTTCGCGGTCCGCGGCAGCGCGCTGAGGACCACGACCGCGGCGGGCACCATGTAGCCGGGCAGCACCCGGGCTGCGGCGTCCCGGAGCGCGGCCGGTTCTAGCACCGCCCCGGTTACGGGGACGACGTACCCGGCCAGGCGCTTGTCCCCCGGCCGGTCCTCCCGCACCCCGACCGCAGCCTGCGCCACTCCGGGCTGGGCGGCCAGCACGGCCTCGATCTCGCCGAGCTCGATCCGGAACCCGCGGATCTTCACCTGGTCATCGACCCGGCCGAGGTACTCCAGCTGCCCGGCGGTGTTCCACCGGGCCAGGTCCCCGGTCCGGTACATCCGCTCCCCGGCTGCGCCGAACGGGCACGCCACGAACCGCTCCGCGGTCAGCCCGGGCCGGTTCAGGTACCCCCGCGCCAGGCCGCCCGCCAGGTACAGTTCCCCGGCTACCCCCGGCGGCACCAGCCCCAGCGCCCCGTCCAGCACGAACGCCCGCCGGTCCCGGATGGGCCGCCCGATCGGCGGCGGACCTGCCCCTTCCCCGGCCTCGTCGAGGGTGTAGGTCGTGGTGTACACGGTCGTCTCGGTCGGGCCGTAGATGTTGAGGATCCGCGTCCCCGGTACCGCCGCGTTGATCACCGCGACGACCTGCCCGGTCACTGCCTCCCCGCACAACGCCACCACCGGAGCCCGCGCGGCCGTCCCCGGTGAGGCCAGCACCTGCGCCAGCGCGGTCGGCACCGCGCTGATCATGCTCCCGCGCCACGGCCCCGACGTCAGCGCCAGCAGGTTCGGCACGATCTCGATACAGCCCCCCGCGGTCAGCGGCGCGAAAATCTCAAACACCGACACGTCGAAGCTGAGCGACGTCGAGGCCAGCACCCTGGACAGCTCCGCGGCGGGGAACTCGGCGGCCGCCCAGCACACCAGGCCGGTGACGCCGCGCTGCTCCACCACGACGCCCTTGGGCCGCCCGGTCGAACCGGAGGTGTAGATCACGTAGGCCGGGCTGGACGGCCGCAGCGGCCCGGGCCGCTCGGCGCCGGCCAGGTTACCCTCAGCCAGCCGGGAGACGGCGGTGCTGGTCGCCGGGTCGTCGAGTGCGACCTGGGGGATCCCGTCCGGCAGGTCCCGCCCGGCCAGCGCCGTGGTCAGCACCGCGACCGGGCCGGCATCGGCGAGCATGTACGCGATCCGGCCGGGCGGGTAGGCCGGGTCGACCGGGACGTAGGCAGCGCCGGCCTTGAGCACCGCCAGCACCGCGACGATCATGTCCGGGGAGCGGGGCATGGCGACCGCGACCAGCCGCTCCGGGCCCGCGCCCAGCGAAATCAGGTACCGCGCGAGACGGTTGGCCCGCGCGTTCAGCTCGGCGTAGGACACCTGGGTACCCTCAAAGATTACGGCGGGAACGTCCGGGGTCCGAGTCACCTGGGCCTCGAACAGCTCGGGCAACGTCACCTCGGGGCCGGTCGCTGGCGTGTCCCGGATGGTGTCGTTCCAGTCGTAAAGGAGGTTGCGGCGTTCGGCGGTGGTGAGGACGTCGAAGGTGCTGAGCGGGCGGGCCGGGGCGGCGGCGGCCTGGCGCAGCAGCCGGGTCAGCCGGGCCGCCAGAGCCTCGATGGTGGGCTCGTCAAACAGGTCGGCGGCGTACTCGAAGGTGGCGCTAATCCCGGCCGGGGCACGGCCGGCGTCACGGTCCTGCTGGAAGGCCAGGGTCAGCTCGAACTTGGCCGCGCCGGCCGGGACCGCCTCGGCTTGGACCCGCAGCCCGGGCAGCTGCCAGTCGACCGCGCCGACGTCCGCATCGGCCAGCATGACCTGGAAAAGCGGGTGCCGGGCCGCCGAGCGGGCCGGGTTCAGCACCTCGACCAGCCGCTCGAACGGGACGTCCTGACGCGCCTGGGCGGCCAGCACCGTCTCCCGGACCCGCCCCACTAGCCCGGCGAAACTAGGGTCACCGGACACATCAGCCCGCAGCACCAGCGTGTTCACGAAAAACCCGACCAGGTCATCCAGCGCCTCATCGGTCCGCCCCGCCACCGGCGCCCCCACCGGGATATCCGTCCCGGCGCCCAGCCGGGACAGCAGGGCGGCCAGCCCCGCGAGCACCACCATGAACATGGTCGCCTGGCACTCCCGCGCCAGCGCGGCCAGCGCCCCGTGCAGCCCCGCGCCCGCTAGCTCCCACGAGACCTCCCCGCCCCGCTGCGACGCCTCGGGCGGCCGCGGCCGGTCGGCGGGCAGCACCAGCTCCTCCGGCAGCCCCGCCAGCTGCTGCCGCCAGTACTCGACCTGCCCGGCCAGCACCCCCCCGCCGTCACCATCGGCCACGTCCCCGCCGCCACCGCCGAGCAGCTCTCGCTGCCACAGGGTGTAGTCGGCATACTGGACCGGCAGGTCCGGCCAGCCCGGTGCCCGCCCGCCAAGGCGGGCCGCGTACGCCGCCGCCAGGTCCGCCATCAGCACCTGCACCGACCATCCGTCACTGGCGATGTGATGACACAGCAGCAGCAGCACACGCTCCTGCTCGGCGAGGGTGAACAGGCAGGCCCGGACCGGCAGCTCGGCGGCTAGGTCGAACTCGTGCCGCACGGCCGCGTCGATCAAGCCGGCCAGTTCATCCGAACGGGCCGTGGTCCTGGTGACCGGGACCGTGGCTTGCGCCGCGGGGATGATGTGCTGGTAGGGCTGCCCGTCCTCGACCCCGAACACCGTCCGCAGCGACTCATGCCGGCCCACCACGTCCCCCAGCGCCGCGACCAGCGCCTCGGTATCGAGCTCGCCGGTCAGCCGCCACGCGAACGGCAGGTTATACGCCGTCCCTGGCCCGTGGAACTGCTCCAGGAACCACAACCGCTGCTGCGCGAACGACAGCGGCACCCGCTCCGGCCGCGGCGTCCGGACCAGCGCCGGACGGGCCGCCCCCGCCCCGTTCAGCACTTGGGCCAGCCCGGCCGGCGTCGGGTTCTCGAACACCGCCCGGACCGCCAGCTCCACCCCCAGCACCACCCGGATCCGCGACACCAGCCGCGTCGCCAGCAGCGAATGCCCGCCCAGATCGAAGAAGCTGTCCTCGGCCCCGACCAGGTCCAGGCCCAGCACCTGCGCGAACACCTCGCACAACGCCCGTTCCCGGGCGGTAGCCGGGGCCTGGCCGCGGCCGGCGGCGTACTCCGGGGCGGGCAGCGCCCGCCGGTCCAGCTTCCCGCTCCCGGTCAGCGGCAGCCCGTCCAGTATCACCACCGCCGCCGGGACCATATACTCCGGCAGCATCCGCCCCGCGGCCGCCCGCAGCCCGGCCGGATCCAGCACCGCCCCGGCCACCGGGACCACGTACCCGGCTAGCCGCCGGTCCCCCGGCTGGTCCTCCCGCACCGCTACGGCGGCCTGCGCCACCCCCGGCTGGGCGGCCAGCACGGTCTCGACCTCGCCGAGCTCGATCCGGAACCCGCGGATCTTCACCTGGTCATCGGCCCGGCCCAGGTACTCCAGCTGGCCGTCCGCGGTCCACCGGACCACGTCCCCGGTCCGGTACATCCGCTCACCCAGACCCCCGAACGGGCACGCCACGAACCGTTCCGCGGTCAGCCCCGGCCGGCCCAGGTACCCTCGCGCCAGCTGCGCGCCCGCCAGGTACAGCTCCCCGGCCACCCCCGGCGGGACCAGCCCCAGCCCCGCGTCCAGCACGAACGCCCGGGTATTCCACACCGGCCGGCCGATCGGGATCCGCGACCGGGCCCCGTTGCTCCTGAACGGCCCGGACGAGGTCGCGACTACCGTCGTCTCGGTCGGCCCGTACTCGTTGCCGAGCATCACCCCGGGCAGTACCGCGGAGAGCATGTCCGCGGTGGCGGGCGGCAGTTCCTCTGCACCGCTGAGCACCTGGCGCAGTGACCGGCACCGCGCCGCGGCGGGCTCGGCCAGGAACAGCCGCAGCATCGACGGCATGAACTCGGCCACGTTCACGCTCTGCTCGTGGATCAGGCGGGCCAGGTAAGCGGGATCCCGCTGCCCGTCCGGCCGGGCCACGACCACGGCTGCGCCCGACATCAGCGGCGCGAACATCTCCCAGACCGACACGTCGAAGCTGGGCGAGGCCCGGTACAGCAGCCGCTCCCCGGCCACGATCTGAAACTCGGCCAGATGCCAGCTGAGGAAATTCATCATCCCCGCGTGCTCGGCCATCACTCCCTTCGGCCGGCCCGTCGATCCCGAGGTGTAGATCACGTACGCCACGTCCCGGGGCGCCGACTCGCCTGCCATCGGCCCGGCAGCCAGGCCCGCCAGCTCGGCCACGACCGCCGGGTCGTCCAGCACCACCAGCGGAACGTCCCCGGCCGGCAGCCCGGACGCCACCCGGCGCGAGGTCACCACCACGGCCGGCGCCGCGTCCGCCAGCATGAACTCGATCCGCTCCGGCGGGTAGGCCGGGTCGACCGGCAGGTACCCCGCCCCGGTCATCCACGCCCCCAGCAGCACCGCCACCAGGTCCGCCGACCGCTCCAGCGCCACCCCCACCAGCGTCCCCGGCCCGGCCCCCCGCGAGCGCAGCAACCGCGCCACCCGGCACGCCCGCGCGTGGAGCTCGGCGTAGGACACCTGGGTGTCCTCGAAGATCACGGCGGGGGCGTCCGGGGTCCGGGCCACCTGCGCCTGGAACAACTCCGGCACGGTGGCGCCGGGGATGTCCCGGGCGGTGTCGTTCCAGGCGTGCAAGAGCATGCGCCGTTCGACGGTGGTGAGGACGTCGAAGGTGCTGAGCGGGCGGTTCGGCGCGGCGGCGGCCTGGCGCAGCAGCCGGGTCAGCCGGCCCGCCAGCGCCTCGATATTGGGCTGGTCGAACAGGTCCGCGGCGTACTCGAACGAAGCACTGATCCCGGCCGGGGCACCATCGGCGCCGTGGTCCTGGCGGAATCCCAGGGTCAGGTCGAACTTGGCGCCCACATCGGGGACCGGCTCCGCCTCGATATGCAGGCCGGGCAGCCGCCAGTCCACCGCGCCGGTATCCTCATCGGCGATCATCACCTGGAACAGCGGATGCCGGCCGGGCGAACGAACCGGGTTCAGCACCTCCACCAGCCGCTCGAACGGCACATCCTGGCGGGCCTGGGCGGCCAGCACCGCTTCCCGCGCCCGGCCCACCAGCCCGGCGAAACTAGGATCGCCGGACACATCAGCCCGCAGCACCAGCGTGTTCACGAAGAACCCCACCAGATCATGGACCGCCTCATCGGTCCGCCCCGCCACCGGGGCACCCAGCGGGATATCGGTTCCGGCGCCCATCCGGGACAACAACGCGGCCAGCCCCGCGTGCAGCACCATGAAGATGGTCGCCTGATGCTCGTGCGCCAGCCCGGCCAGCGCGGCGTGCAGGCCCGCGTCGGCCAGTTGCCACCGGACGACACCGCCCTGCTGAGACGGCACCGCCGGCCGCGGCCGGTCCGCTGGCAACGCCAGCTCCTCGGGCAGCCCGGCCAGCGCCTGCCGCCAGTACCCCACCTGCTCGGCCAGCACCCCGCCGTTCCCGCTGTCCCCGTCCGCCTCGCCGTCCCCGCCGAGCAGGTCCCGCTGCCACAGCGCGTAATCCGCGTACTGCACCGGCAGGTCCGGCCAGTCCGGCGCCCGGCCGCCGCGGCGTGCCTGGTAGGCCACGGCCAGGTCCGCCATCAGCACCTGCACTGACCAGCCGTCACTGGCGATGTGATGGCACAGCAGGAGCAGCACATGCTCCTGCTCGGCTAGGGTGAACAGGCAGGCGCGGATGGGCAGCTCACTGGTCAGGTCGAACGCGTGTCTGGCCGCCGCGTCGATCAGCGCGGCCAGGTCGCCGGAACGGGCCGTGGTGATCGTGACCGGGACGGTGGCTTGCCCCGCCGGGACGATGCGCTGGTACGCCTCGCCGCCGTCGGCCGTGAATACGGTGCGCAGCGACTCGTGCCTGGCCACGACGTCTCCCAGGGCCGCGGTCAGCGCGCTCGTGTCGAGCTGGCCTGCCAGCCGCCACGCGAACGGTATGTTGTAGGCCGTGCCCGGCCCGTGGAGCTGTTCCAGGAACCACAGCCGCTGCTGCGCGAACGACAGCGGCACCCGCTCCGGCCGCGGCACCGGGACCAGCGGCGGCCTGGCTGCCTCCGCCCCCTCCAGCAGCCCCGCCAGCAACGCCGGCGTCGGGCACTCGAACACCGCCCGGACCGGCACCTCTGCGCCCAGCATCACCCGGACCCGCGACACCAGCCGCATCGCCAGCAGCGAATGCCCGCCCAGATCGAAGAAGCTGTCCTCGGCCCCGACCAGGTCCAGGCCCAGCACCTGCGCGAACACCTCACACAGCGCCTGCTCGGCGGGGGTGCCCGGGGCCCGGCTACCCCCCGCGGCGTACTCGGGCGCCGGCAGCGCCCGCCGGTCCAGCTTCCCGCTCCCGGTCAGCGGCAGTCCGTCCAGTACCACTACCGCCGCCGGGACCATGTACCCCGGTAGCACTCGCCCGGCCGCCGCCCGCAGCACCGCCGGATCCAGCACCACCCCCGCCGCCGGGACCACGTACCCGGCCAGCCGCCGGTCCCCCGGCTGGTCCTCCCGCACCGCCACCGCCGCCTGCGCTACCCCCGGCTGGGCGGCCAGCACCGCCTCGACCTCACCCAGCTCGATCCGGAACCCCCGCACCTTCACCTGGTCATCAGTCCGGCCCAGGTACTCCAGCTGGCCGTCCGCGGTCCACCGGACCAGATCCCCGGTCCGGTACATCCGCTCACCCGGACCCCCGAACGGGCACGCCACGAACCGTTCCGCGGTCAGCCCCGGCCGGCCCAGGTAACCCCGCGCCAGCTGCGCGCCCGCCAGGTACAGCTCCCCGGCCACCCCCGGCGGGACCAGCCCCAGCCCCGCGTCCAGCACGAACGCCCGGGTATTCCACACCGGCCGGCCGATCGGGGCCCGCGACCGGGCCCCGTCGCTCCTGGTCAGCCTGGACGACGTCGCGGTGACGGTCGTCTCGGTCGGCCCGTACTCATTGCCGAACAGCACACCGGGCAGCACCGCGGGGACCGTGTCCGCGGTGGCGGCCGGCAGTTCCTCCGAACCGCTGAGCACCTGCCGCAGCGACCGGCACCCCGCCGCGGCGGGCTCGGCCAGGAACAGCCGCAGCATCGACGGCATGAACTGAGCCATGGTCACGCTCTGCTCGTGGATCAGGCGGGCCAGGTAAGCGGGGTCCCGCTGCCCGTCCGGACGGGCCACGACCACGGCCGCGCCCGACATCAGCGGCGCGAACATCTCCCAGACCGACACGTCGAAGCTAGCCGAGGCCTGATGCAGCAGCCGCTCCCCGGCCACGATCTGAAACTCGGCCAGATGCCAGCTGAGGAAGTTCATCACCCCGCCGTGCTCGGCCATCACCCCTTTCGGCCGGCCCGTCGACCCCGACGTGTAGATCACATAAGCCACGTCGCCCGGCGCCGGGCTGGCCGGCGCCGGCCCGGCATCCAGGCCCGCCAGCTCGGCCACGATGGCCGGGTCGTCGAGCACCACCAGCGGAACGTCCCCGGCCGGCAGCCCGGACGCCACCCGGCGCGAGGTCACCACCACGGCCGGCGCCGCGTCCGCCAGCATGAACCTGATCCGCTCCGGCGGGTAGGCCGGGTCGACCGGCAGGTACCCCGCCCCGCTCATCCACGCCCCCAGCAGCACCGCCACCAGGTCCGCCGACCGGTCCAGCGCCACCCCCACCAGCGTCCCCCGCCCGGCCCCGCGCGAGCGCAGCAACCGCGCCAGCCGACTGGCCTGTTTGCTGAGCTCGGCGTAGGACACCTGGGTGTCCTCGAAGATCACGGCGGGGGCGTCCGGGGTCCGGGCCACCTGCGCCTGGAACAACTCCGGCACGGTGACGCGGGGGATGTCCCGGGCGGTGTCGTTCCAGTCGTGCAGGAGTGTGCGCCGTTCGGCGGCAGTGAGCAGGCCGAGCTGGCTGATCCGGCGGCCGGGATCGCGGGCGGCCTGGCGCAGCAGCCGGGTCAGCCGGGCCGCCAGCGCCTGCACGGTGGCTGGGTCGAACAGGTCGGCGGCGTACTCCAAGGAGGCCTGGATCCCGGCCCGGGCACCGCCGGAGTTATGGTCTTGGGTGAACCCCAGGGTCAGGTCGAATTTGGCGGCCACATCGGGGACCGGCTCCGCCTCGACATCCAGGCCGGGCAGCTGCCAGCCCGCCGCGCCGGTATCCTGGTCGGCGATCATCACCTGGAACAGCGGATGCCGGGCCGGCGAACGGACCGGGTTCAGCACCTCCACCAGCCGCTCGAACGGCACATCCTGGCGGGTCTGGGCCGCCAGGACGGTCTCCCGCACCCGGTCCAGCAGCTGGCCGAAGCTGGGCTGCCCGGATAGGTCGGCCCGCAGCACCAGCGTGTTGACGAAGAACCCCACCAGGTCGTGCACGGCCTCATCAGTGCGCCCCGCTACCGGGGCCCCCAGCGGGATGTCGGTCCCGGCGCCCATCCGGGACAACAACGCGGCCAGCCCCGCGTGCAGCACCATGAAGATGGTCGCCTGATGCTCGTGCGCCAGCCCGGCCAGCGCGGTGTGCAGGGCCGCGTCGGCCAGCTGCCACCGGACCACCCCGCCCCGCCGGGACGACTCGGCGGCCCGCGGCCGGTCGAACGGCAGCACCAGTTCGTCCGGGAGTCCGGCCAGCGCCTGCCGCCAGTACCCCACCTGCTCGGTCAGCACCGCGCCGTCCGGCGCGTCCCCGCCGTCCGGCGCATCCTCGTCGGCGTCCCCGAGCAGGTCTCGCTGCCATAGCGCGTAGTCGGCATACTGCACCGGCAGGTCGGGCCAGGCCGGCGCATGCCCGTCCTGGCGGGCGGCATAGGCGGTGCCCAGGTCGGACATGAGGACCTGCATCGACCAGCCGTCGCTGGCGATGTGGTGGCACAGCAGCACCAGCACGTGCTCATCTGGCCTCACCGTGAACAGCCAGGCGCGCACCGGCAGTTCGGTGGCCAGGTCGAATTCGTGCCGCGCCGCCGCTTCCACCAGCCCCGCGACCTCGCCCGCCGTCGCGGCGGTCACCGTTACCGGGACCTTCGCCTGGGCCGCCGGGATGATCTGCTGGTAAGGCTCGCCGTCGTCGACGCCGAACACGGTCCGCAGCGATTCGTGCCGGGCCACCACGTCACCCAGCGCCGCGGTAAGCGCGGCCGCGTCTACCTGTCCGTGCAGCCGCCAGGCGAACGGCAGGTTATAAGCCGTGCCCGGCCCGTGCAGTTGCTCGAGGAACCACAGCCGCTGCTGCGCGAACGACAGCGGCATCCGCGCCGGCCGCGGCAGCCGGACCAGCGCCGGGCGGGCCGCCCCGGCTCCATCCAGCACCCCGGCCAGCGAGGCCGGCGTCGGGTGCTCGAACACCTCCCGGATCGCCAGCTCCACCCCCAGCACCGCCCGGACCCGGGACACCAGCCGCGTCGCCAGCAGCGAATGCCCGCCCAGGTCGAAGAAGCTATCCTCCATCCCGACCCGGTCCACCCCCAGAACCTGCGCGAACACGTCGCACAGCACCTGCTCCCGGGCGGTAGCCGGGGCCCGGCCGCCCACCGCGGCGGCGTACCGCGGGGCGGGCAGGGCCCGCCGGTCCAGCTTCCCCGCCGGCGACAACGGCAGGGCCTGGAGCACTACCACCGCCGCCGGGACCATATACCCCGGCAGCAGCCGCCCGGCAGCAGCCCGCAACCCCGCCGGATCCAGCACCGCCTCCGCCGCCGGGACCACGTACCCGGCCAGTCGCCGGTCCCCCGGCTGATCCTCGCGCACCACCACCGCGGCCTGTGCCACCCCGGGCAAGCCCGCCAGCACCGACTCGACCTCACCCAGCTCGATCCGGAACCCGCGCACCTTTACCTGATCATCAACGCGGCCCAGGTACTCCAGCTCACCCCCCGCGGTCCACCGCGCCAGATCCCCCGTCCGGTACATCCGCTGCCCCGGCACGCCGAACGGGCACGCCACAAAACGCTCCGCCGTCAGCCCGGGGCGGCCCAGATACCCGCGCGCCACCCCCGCCCCCGCCACGTACAACTCCCCCGCCACTCCCGGTGGCACCAGCCCCAGCCGCTCATCCAGCACAAACGCCTGCGTATTCCCCGTCGGCCGGCCAATCGTCGGAACCCGGTCAGCCTTATCCTCCGAACTCCACGACGTGACGTAGACGGTCGTCTCGGTCGGGCCGTAGATGTTGACGACCCGCGCCCCCGGCCACGCGGCCCGGACCTCGGACAAAGCGCGCGGCGTGAACAGCTCCCCGCCGACGACCACGGTGCGCGCCCGGACCCTCACCGTTGACGTACTCACGACCTGGGAGATCGCCGACGGCACGCCGCTGATCATCCGCGCGGACCCCGGGTCATCGAACTCGTCGGCCAGCGCCAGGACGTTACGAACGATCTCTACGGCTCCGCCTGACGCCAGCGGCGGCAGAATCTCGAACACCGAGACATCGAAGCTGAGTGAGGTGGAGGCCAGGACGCGGGAGAGTTCTTCGGCGGAGAACTGGACCGCGACCCAGGACGCCAGGTCGGTCAGGCTGCGGTGCTCGATCACGACGCCTTTGGGACGCCCGGTCGAGCCGGAGGTGTAGATCACATAGGCCGCGTTCCGCGGGCTCGCAGTGGTCGGCACGTTATCCCGGTCCAGCCCGGCCAGGGTGTGCGCGGTCGCCGGGTCATCAAGCAGCAGCAACGGCAATCCGGCGGGCAGCGTGCCTGCTACCCCAGCCGTGGTGAGCACGGTGACGGGGTTGGTTTCACCGAGCATGTAGGCGATGCGGTCCGCCGGATAAGCCGGGTCGACCGGGACGTAGGCGGCGCCTGCCTTGAGCACGGCCAGGACCGCGACGATCATGTCCGGGGAACGGGGCATCGCGATGGTGACGAGCCGCTCCGGGCCTGCGCCGAGGGCGATCAGGTGCCGGGCCAGGCGGTTGGCGCGCCGGTTGAGCTCGGCGTAAGAAACCTGGGTGCGGCCGTAGACCACCGCGGGGGCGTCCGGCGTCCGGGCCACCTGCGCCTCGAACAACTCTGGCAGCGTCACTTCCGGTATCACCCGCGCGGTGTCGTTCCATTCCGCCAGCCGTCGCCGCTCCGCCGGGGTCAGCCCCGCCACCCTCCGGCCGGACGAGCCTCGTCGATGGCGGTTGGCCATGTGATCCTCATTCTGTTAGGCATGCCAGAGGCGCGTAACCTTCCCAGGCGGCCCGCGGCGGCCGACCCCGCAAGCCCAGCCGACCGCCACAGATGAGCCTCCCGCCCCGGCAGCCTCGCAGGCCCGGCCGCACACCCGCACCTTTGACATTGCGCACGGACCGGCTCGGCCGCTTAGGACTCAGGCGGGGTGGGGTACGCGTAACGCCACCGGGCCGGGGGCCGGAAGGGCGCCCACTGGCCGGGCGCCTGGCTCAATCGGTCGGCAATGACCCACAGTGCGGCGGGATGGTGGCCAATGCCGAAGTGGCTCGCGTAAACCTCGACGTTCTCTGCGAGGCGGGAGGGCTGGTCCAGGCAGGCCCGCCAGGCGACGATGCCGTCCAGACGCGTGTAGACGGAGGTGGCTGGGACGGGCAGCGGCCCGAGGCCGGCTTCCAAAGGCAGCTGGAGCGTTTCGGTGTGCTGGTTCTCGAGCAGTTCGTACGCGCGCCGGGCGTTGCTGTGCGCGTGATCGGTGAGCCGGATCGGGCTCGCGAGCGTGATCACCTGGCGGACGACGTCCGGATGACGTCGCCCGAGTTGACGGGCGAAGATGCCGCCCAGACTCCAGCCGATCACGCTCACCGGTCCGTCGTGGCGCGCGCGGAGCTCGTGCAGGCGTTCGGGCAGGCCGCTGACGACTCGCGCGGTGGGTCCGATGTTGCGCCCGAGTTCCCAGCCGTAGGTCGCGTATCCGAGCGTGCTGAGGAAGCGGCGGAGGATCAGCGTGGACCTGTCGCTGGCCCCCAGGCCGGGAATGACCAGCACGGCGTGGCCGTCTCCGCGGGGGGCCCGGGCCAGCGCCGGCAGCGTGGCCGACAGCGCCCCGATGTCCCAGGCGGAGCGGGCGTAGTCGGTGAGGTAGAGCGCCTTGTTCGGCGCACGAGCCGGCTGGGATGCCGTCACCATCAGGTGAGCAGCGTTCCGCCGTCGACCGGCAGGACGATACCGGTGACATAGCTGCTGGCGGGGCTGGCCAGGAAGATCAGCGCCCCGTTGAGCTCTCCCGGCTCGCCTAGCCGGCCGACCAGTGCGCGCGCCACCACCGCGGCGTGTGCGCGTTCGTCGAACTGGCCGCTCATCTCGGATTCGAAGTGTCCTGGCGCGATCGCGTTGACCCTGATGCCTTTACGGCCGGTCCATTGCTGCGCCAGGTCTCGGGTCAGGCCGATCACGCCGGCCTTGCTCGCGGTGTAGGCGGCCTGCGGCAAGCCCATACTCGTGAGCGCAAGAACGCTGCTGATGTTGATGATCGAACTGCCGGGCTGCATCACCCGCGCGCAGGCCTGCGCCATCCAGTAACTGGCGTTGAGGTTGAGGTCGACCACGGAACGGAACTGTTCGGGGGTTT
>Ga0302326_10016659_pt1 | contig 15370 bp, 14 predicted proteins | sample Palsa_T0_3_FD_202264 | JGI IMG/M metagenome (GOLD analysis project Ga0302326, IMG submission 202264) | Peat permafrost microbial communities from Stordalen Mire near Abisko, Sweden - Palsa_T0_3 | ecosystem: Environmental > Terrestrial > Soil > Palsa > Peat permafrost | place: Sweden: Abisko...
ACTTTCGTGCCCATTGGCCGCCCGCCTCTCCGCGTGTACGGCTGGGGACGCTGATACCCTAGCTGTGCACGTGGAAATTGGAACTCCATGTTGAATCGCGACCGTTTCATAAAAACAGCGCTTACCTTGGCGCTTCTCGTGATCGCGTTGACGCTTTCGATGAGCGCCGATTTCTATAATTCCTCAATGATTGATGCGTTCATGGCCATGGCTTTGGCCGGCGCTCTGGTCACCCTGCTGGTGGTGCAACCGTCGTCTTGGTGGATGAACCTGGCAATGGTGACGGCTTGCGGCCTGGCGTTGGCGGGAATCGATTACCGAATAATGGGTTTCGAGCCGCGGCTCATGGCGGCATTCTCGTTCATAGGACTGAGCAGCTTGGCGGTGCTCGGCACGCGGGCGATCTGGGCGCGCAACTCAGAATACAGTCAAGATCGAACGCTTCTTTTGTATGCCTTTCTTCCCGCGGTTTTGTTCGTAGCTTCGGAATACATGGCTTCGACCCTGCTGGACTACACCGAGGCATTGCATCCGAAGACGTTCGATCTTTATCTGTATTCTTTCGATTGCAGCCTCGGTGTGCAATTCAGTTTTCTGGCCGGGCAAGTATTCTCGCGCCTCCAGTGGTTGCGGGTAGTCAGCCTGCTGTTTTACATTGCTTTACCGCTGCCGCTCGCCTTAGTCTATGCAGGGCGTGTTTGCTTGAACAGCAAAACTGCGCTCCCGGTCATGCTGGCATTCCTAGTCACCGGCCCGATTGGAGTGCTGTACTACAACATGGTTCCCGCCACCGGGCCCGTCCACATTTTTGGACCAGGCTTCCCCTGGCACCCCGCACTCACATCCCAAGTCCGGCAACTGGTACCAGAAACGATCGCGCTTAAGGGCGCGCGCAATGCCATCCCGTCCTTGCACATGGCCTGGGTGCTGCTGGCATGGTGGAGTTCCAAGGGACTTGCCCGCTGGATACGGGCGATCGCGCTGGCCTTTGTGGTTTTCACCGTCCTGGCGACGCTTGGAACCGGCGAGCACTATTTTGTGGATTTGGTGGTAGCGTTTCCGTTCGCAGTGATGGTGCAGGCCGCGTGCCTGTATCCTTTGCCGTTCAAGAGCGGTCCGCGGCGCCTGGCATTCTTGTTTGGAACCTTTGCCAGTCTCTTATGGATGGCGTTGGTCAGTTTTGCCACGCCGTTGTTTTGGATTTCACCGGTCGTTCCATGGACTTTGGTGGCGGTTACGATTGCGGCCTCCATCTGGCTGGCGCAATATGTGCAAAGGGCTGAGATGATGCAAGAAGAGCAAAGGCCAACGTTCCAAGAAGGGGAGTTGGGGCATCAGACGGGCGGTTTGCCCGGTGGATGGGGAGAGCGGCGGATGCCAAAATATGTCAAATCCTAGCTCCAAAAATGTCATACTAGGTGAACCGAGGCTCTCGGCGGAGGTGACTATCCGCCGAATGCCGCTGAAAATACGGGCTTTGTGCCTAGAGAGCATCTGACTTCCGTCATTTCGGGCTGTGGCCCCTGGAGTGCGATACAACAAGCGAGTTGGTCATCCAACCAAAACAGTCAAACGGAGACGAGGAAAAATCAATGCGGAAACAAAAGGGCTTCTCACTAATCGAATTGCTGATCGTAGTGGCGATCATCCTGATCATCGCCGCGATCGCTATCCCGAACTTGCTGCGCGCGCGTATCGCGGCGAACGAATCGTCTGCGGTGGCGTCGATTCGTACCATCAACACAGCCATGATTTCTTACAACTCCAGTTATCCGACGGTCGGCTTCGCCGCCAACCTGACAACACTGGGTGGCACTTGCAACAGCTCCGTGCCCACCTCGAGTGGCGCCTGCTTGATCGATTCGACGCTGGCTGGGGGCACCAAGAGCGGCTACACCTTCGCCGCCGTGGGAACCGGTGGTACACCGGCTGGAGCCTACAGCACGTGGGCAAACCCGATCACCAACAATAGCACGGGCGTGCGCTCCTTCTGCTCCGTTCAGGATGCCGTCGTGCGCGTCACTGGCACGAGTGCCACCACCACCTGCGCAGGAACCGAACCCCCGCTACAGTAGATTTGAATTTTGGCAAAGTACCTGGGGGAGGGTACAAGCCGGAGAGAGGAAGCAGAGGAGAAATCCTCTGCTTTTTCTTTTTTGCTCCGGGCAGCCCAAGCCCTTGGATGCCCGTCGCTTGAACGCGCATCCTGTGAACGACTGACAGAAATTGGCAGAAGGGCCGCAAACAGGCTGGCAAATTTTGTTAGCCACTGCAGACTGCGGACTCGGTCACTCCTTCCTCTCCTTCATCCGGAAACCCGCGAAAGTCCTCGTAAATATTAGGGTAATGGTGGGAAATCGACCCGCAGTCACCTGTCCGGGCTTAGAAAGGTCCACCAAGTGCAGTCATGGGAATATCGCAGTACTGCGAACTTCCTAACTCAGAGCCTTCAATCCATGCGTAGACAGAAGGGTTTTTCACTCATCGAATTGTTGATCGTCGTGGCGATCATTCTGATCATCGCCGCGATCGCTATCCCGAACCTCCTGCGCGCGCGTATTGCGGCGAATGAAGCGTCTGCCGTGTCATCGATTCGAACCATCAGCACCGCCATGATTTCGTATAACTCCAGCTATCCGACGGTGGGCTTTGCCTCCAACCTGGCGACTCTGGGCGGCACCTGCACGAGCACTGTGCCCACTTCGACTGCTGCCTGTCTGGTCGATTCGACGCTGGCCGGGGGCACCAAGAGCGGATACACGTTCGTCGCGGCAGCCTCGGGCAGTGGCACACCAACCGGATCCTATTACACATACGCAAATCCAGTGACCGCGAATAGCACGGGCGTGCGTTCCTTCTGCTCGGTTCAGGACGCGGTGGTGCGCGTCACCGGCACCAGCGCCACTACCGCTTGCGCTGGAAATGAAACGCCGCTCCAGTAATTTGATTTGGCAAGGTACCTGGGGGAGGGTACGAGCCGAGAACAGCAGAGGAGAAATCCTCTGCTTTTTCTTTTTGTGGCAAGGCTTGACTAGTCACGGAGTGCGACCGCTACTGACCCCTGAGGACAGAGTGCACTGACACAAAATGTCATTTGCGATGCCGCAGCCATGAGGAAGCGGCAATCAACACGAGAAGGTTGGTGCAACCGCAGCAGTTAGTGTTCGCCTGCAAGAAGTTGAGTCCGGCAGGCAAAATGCAACACTCCCATTCGAGAATCTGGCAGGTACTGCGGATGAGGAAAACGCGATGCGAAGGAGCAAGGGATTTACGCTCATCGAAATGGTAATCGTCGTCGCCATTATTCTCATTATTATGGCGATTGCGGTACCCAGTTTTCTGCAGTCGCGCATTGCGGCCAATGAATCGGGCGCAGCAGCAACCATCCGGACCTTGAACTCGGCGCAGATTTCCTATTACTCCGCCTTCCCTACGGTGGGCTATGCCTCCACACTCTTGAGTTTGGGAGGCAACTGCACAGGATCCACGGTACCCAGTTCGGGCTCAGCTTGCTTGATCGATCAGGATCTGCAAACCGGCACCAGGAGCGGGTACATCTACACTGTGAGCAATGTCAGCGGCACTCCGGCCGCCACCTACAACGTTATCGGTGCTCCAACCGTGACGGGGTATACCGGAAATCGCAACTTCTGTTCCTACGATGATGCCGTCGTGCGCGTCAGCATGACGCCAATCACGACCTGCAGTGGCACGATCTCTCCGCAACAGTAACGCTGCCGCAAGGCGGCGAACGGTTTGCCAAGGCAGATGGTTGCGGAGGGAGCGGTTTACCTTCGTAACCGCCCAAAGGTAACCACCTGGAGCGCCCGGAATCTCCATGGCGCGCAACCATTGCTTATAATCGCTTCATCAAATCCCAAGTAAGGGGTTGGGCACTGCGCGCGTAACCATGGCAGCCATTGAAATTCTGGATTTGGAAAAAAGCTATCTGGTTGGATTCTGGCGCAAGCGGCCGAAACTTGCGTTGCGTCCGTTGCGGCTGACGGTTGAAGAGGGAGAAGTGTTCGGCTTCCTCGGTCCGAACGGCGCCGGCAAGACCACAACCCTGAAATTATTGATGGGGCTGGTGTTCCCGACGGCAGGAAGCGCGCGGCTTCTGGGGTTCACAATGGACGATCCGCGAGTGAAATCGCAGATCGGATTTTTGCCCGAACAGCCCTACTTCTATGACCACCTGAGCGCCCGGGAATTGCTGAATTATTACGGGCAGCTTTCCGGGGTTCCGGCCAAAGGCCGGGGGGCAAAGGTAGAGCAGATGCTTGCGCGAGTAGGATTGAGCGACTCGGCTGGCATGCAGTTACGCAGGTTTTCGAAGGGCATGTTGCAGCGCGTGGGATTGGCGCAGGCGATCCTGCATGATCCGAAGCTGGTGTTTCTCGATGAGCCGATGTCGGGACTGGATCCTGTGGGGCGGCGCGAGGTACGCGATCTGATTCAGCAACTGCGCTCGGAAGGCAAGACGGTTTTCTTTTCGACGCACATTCTGTCGGACGCAGAGGCCCTTTGCGATCGCGTGGCGGTCATCCATCAGGGTGAGTTGCGCGGGGTGGGAGCGGTGGCGGAACTAACCTCTCAGAGAAAGGGCAAAATCGAGATTGTTTTTTACGCACAGGCACACAGAGTGCCTGCGGCTTTGATTACCCTGGGCGCTGAGGCCCGGGTTAGCGGCAACATGGTGAATGCAGTGTTGCCGGAAGAACAGCAGGAAGCGGCATTGGACGTTCTGCGCCGGGAACGGCTCAAATTGATTTCGCTGACCCCGGTGCGCAGTTCACTGGAGGATTATTACATCCAGAAGCTGCGGACGGTTGAAGGCCAGACAGGGGAAAGCGAAGGCGAAGAAGGCCAGAAAGAAGAAAGCCGGAAAGGAGTGGGAGTATGAAGTCCGATGGCTTCAGTGCCGCGAATGCCAGGATTGGGTATATCGCCTTCAACACCTTTCGCGAGGCGGTGCGCGACCGAGTGCTGTATAACCTGATTGCGTTTGCCGTGCTGCTTTCCGGGGCGGCAGTCCTGGTGGGAGAAATTTCGATCGACATCGAGCGACTGGTGGTGGTCAACCTGGGACTGACGGCTGTATCGCTGTTCGGGGTGGTGGTGGCTATTTTTATAGGGATTGGCCTGGTTTCGAAGGAGATCGACAAACGTACGCTCTACACGGTCCTCTCGCGGCCGGTTCGCCGCTGGGAGTTCGTGGTGGGCAAGTTCTTTGGACTCACCGGGACGCTCGTAGTGAACACCTTCTTCATGGCTTTGGGCGTCTTTTTGGCTCTGCTCTACGTAGCCCACAAATTCGACAAGATGGACTTGTGGGTGCTGATTGCTCTCTATTTTATCGTGCTCCAGTTTCTGATCGTTTGCGCCCTGGCTCTGTTTTTCTCGTCTTTTTCCACGCCCTTAATGTCTGCGGTCTTCACCTTTGCCCTGTTCATCATTGGCAATCTGGCGGAGGATTTACGGGGGGTTGCCGAGATCACGCATGGAGCGGGAGGATGGCTGGCGACGGCAATGGCCTATCTGGTGCCAAATTTTTCGGCGTTGAACGTGATCAGCCAAGTGGCACACGGAGATCCAGTACCGGGACGTCTGATCCTTTACAACAGCCTCTATGCGGGGTTGTATTCCACGATGGCCATCTCCGGAGCGGTGCTGATCTTCCAGCGGCGGAATCTGAAATGAACGGATTCCATCAAGCAATATGAGTCGGGCGAGATGAGACGGGTGAGTCGGCTGAACTTCGTAGCGCTGGCGCTGTTGCTTGCTTCGATGGCGGGGGCCGTTCTGACGCTGCGCGCGATCGACCGCGAGCCGCGGTTTTCGGCGGCGCAGGAGGCGCTTTATGTGAGCTCTCCGAAAGTGCTGCGACGCTTGAGCCTCGGCTACACCGGTTTGCTCGCCGACATTTATTGGACGCGCGCAGTGCAGTATTTCGGACGGCAGCACCACAATGGTGCCCGTGATTATCGGTTGCTGGCGCCGCTGCTCGAAGTAACCACCGAGCTCGATCCGAGAATCTTTCCCGCGTATGAATTTGGCGCCAACTTTCTGGCTCCGCAACCGCCGGCTGGCGCTGGCTTGCCCGGGTCCGCTCTCGCGCTGATGAAGTATGGCATCGAGCAAAATCCCAATCAGTGGCGGCTCTATTACAACCTGGGATTTCTCTACTACACGGAACTGAAGGACTACGCTAAGGCAGCGGACGCATTTGCGCAGGGAGCAAAACTTCCGGTGACCAACCCATTCATGCCCATTCTGGCGGCGCGTATGGCGCAGCACGCGGGCGAATTCGACACGGCGCGCATGCTCTGGACGACGACTTACGAGAGCAGCAAAGACCCGCGCATACGACAGAACGCGGTCGAACACTTGCTCGCTCTGCAGGTGGATGAAGAGGTGACTCAACTGGAGCACCAGGTCGAAAAATACCGCGACGAGAGCGGGAGGTTACCGGGCAGCATGATCGACCTGGAGCGCGCCGGGCTGATTCGTGGAATACCGAACGATCCGAAGGGACATCCGTATAAGCTGATGGCGGACGGGCGCATCGAAGTGCAGGATCCGGAGAAGATTTATTTCATCACCAAGGGATTGCCGCCGGGAGCATCGCCCCCGCAGCCGCCACGCGAGGTGCATCCGGATACAAAGTGATAAGAGCCTTCGGTTATGAGCTGACGCTATTCGCCCAGGTTAACGACCGAGACTCGAGTCCTGTTTTTGAATTGTTTACACCCCGCATTGCTCAACTTTTCCTGCTCCCATTCCGGAGCTCCTGTGAAGGTTTACACCCATTCGACTTGCGGGGTCTTCGGAATAATACCGGCTTTGTGGCCCATATCCAGCAGGCGCTTCACGGCCTCGCGTCCGTCGTCTCCGTAATCGAGGGTGCGATCGTTGACGTACATGCCCACGAATTTATCGGCGAGTTGGGCATCGAGATCGCGGGCGAATTGCATGGCGTAGGCAAGCGCTTCTTCGCGATGGTCGATGGCGTATTGAATACTTTCCCGCAAGGCGTGAGTGACGCTTAACACGGTTTCTGGACCGAGGGATCGCCGAATGGCGTTTCCGCCAAGCGGGAGCGGCAAGCCGGTGACTTTTTGCCACCACCGGCCGAGATCGACGACGCGGTGTAGTCCCGATTTGTCATAGCTGAGCTGGCCTTCGTGGATGATGAGTCCGGCTTCGTGTTTGCCTTCGAGAATCTGCGGGATAATTCGATCGAAGGGGACGACTTCGACTTCGATACCGGGCGCGAACAGTTGCAGCGCCAGATAGGCAGTGGTGAGCTTGCCGGGTACAGCGATTTTCTTGCACTTGATTTCATCTTGCGTGAAAGGGCGGGTGGATACGAGCACCGGACCATAACCATCGCCCACGCTGCCGCCGCAGGACATCAGCGCATATTTTTCCTGAATATAGGGAAAGGCGTGAAATGAAATCGCAGTCACGTCGTAGATGCCTTCCTGGGCCTGGCGATTCAGCGTTTCAATGTCGCAAAGGGTGTGACTGAACTTCATCCCCGGCACGCGAACCTTGTTCGTGGCCAGGCCATAAAACATGAATGCATCGTCGGAGTCTGGGCTGTGTGCGACGGTGATCTCGCGAACTGGAGAAGACACTGTACTCATAAGATTCCGTAATCCTCTTCTATGACTTCAGTGGTGAAACATCGCGCTTAGTCCCGCCCAAAAAGGAGGCTAAGCGGGGATCGTCGCGGCACCCCTAATGCGATGCCCAGATATGAAACAGACCTTTTTCCGGTTAAGCTGGCGCAGAGCGGAGTTGGTGCCAGCGAGCGGCGACTCCCGCTGCCATCAGCACTTTAATAACTTCCGCAAAAACAAACCAGTAGAGACCAAACTTGAGCGCCAGCGTAACCGAGTGCGTGAGCACGGCGAGCCATCCGAGTCCACTGGCGAAAAGCACTAGCTCGGCAGCAACGGCTGCGACAGCCGCCCACAGGAAACGGCGCGAATCTGACCTGTGCTCGTAAATGTAGCCAGCGACAAATGCCACCAACGGGTAAGCCAGGAGAAATCCTCCCGTAGGGCCTAGCAGGCGGGCAACTCCGAACCCTAGAACGAGCGAGGGGCTGAATACGGGCAGTCCGATAGCGCCTTCGAGCAGATAGACACAGAGCGCGGCGAAACCGCGGCGGGAACCGAGAAGCAAACCGATGGCGAGAACTCCGAAGTTTTGCAGTGTGAGGGGAACCGGAGTGAAGGGCAGCGGAACGGTCACGCGCGCGCACAGGGCTACAAAGAAGCTGGCCGCGATCACGATGGCCGCTTGCTTCGAGTATTCCTTCCTCCACTCTTTTTCCCGGCTCACGTTGGCAGTGTGAGCGGTGAGAATCTGCGTATCTGATTGAGACATCGCTTCCCTTCCTTCTTCGCGGCGGAACTCAGTAATCGGAACTTCGCACGGATTTAAAGTGGAGCCTTGGAGATCAGACTTCGGGCGACGAGTGGTCGACGACGTCGGTTTCCGCTCTATGGAGGGCCGAGCGCTTCATCTGACGCCGGACCCGCATATAAATCGTAAGCGCAACCGACACTACCACCACAATACTGACTCCCAGTATGAGAAACCACCAGAGCATCCGCACAACACATTAAAGAATAGCAGATGCGCGCCGACGGACATTTCTGATCGAGCTCACCTACGCGGAATCACAAGGTGCGAAGTGGGCGTCTCCGATCAGCTTTTCTTTGCGGGCTTGGCCAGCGCTTTGCGACGCTGCTCAGCCATCATGACCGTGCGCTCCAGGCGCTTGCGTCCAGTTTTCGAGCTGGTAGCGACTTTTTCCACGTTGGCGAAAGCATCGGGGTTGTTAATCTTCTCGCGAAATTCCTTAAGGAACGGATAGATCTTGCCCAGAACAAAAAACATTTCGCCACTGCAGCCTGGCTGTAAGAAAAGTTCTTCATCGAGCACGCCGTGGAGGACAAAGGACGCGGCCATGTCCCAGTAGCCGCCTACCTGGCGCATCCAGGCATTTTCCTGGCTGGGAAACGAGTTCGCTACTTTCAACAGATCCTCGGCGTCTTGCGGCCAGAACTCCACCGTGAACCAACGTCTGGCTTTGCGCATTTCGGCCTCGCGCCGGAGATCGTAGAGTTTAAGAATCAAATGCGCGTCTTGCGCGGTTGCCTTCTTTGCCATTTTTCGCCTCGTGTCCAACTTCCTGCTATTAATTTTCTTAGCGCGTTTCAACTCCCAAGGTGTCTGACTTCGATGTTTATCTTACTGAAATATTCTGACAACGTGCTGGTCAGGCCTTCGAAACATCCGCGGTGGCGACTTCGAGAGCTCGCTCAAAATCGCATTCCTTATTGGGACATGCGATCACCGTTCCGTCTTTGCGGATGCGCTCCACGAGGTACTCATGTCCGCAATCCGGACATTTCTCGGGAATTGGCTTCGCCGCCGAGGTAAATTTGCATTTCGGATAATTACCGCAGCCGTAGAAGGTGTTCCCTTTGCGTGCGCGCTTTTCCACGAGTTCACCTTCTTTGCACTCCGGGCATTTCACGCCGATGAAATTCTGCTTCACATATTTGCATTCCGGGTAACCGCTGCATGACGTGAATTCGCCATAACGGCCATGCCGCAAGATCAAATTGCGCTTGCAAAGCGGGCAGGTTTCGTCGAGTGGAATGTCGGGCACTTTTTTGCCCTGATCGAGCCGCCGCGTCGTTTTGCAATCGGGATAGCCGGTGCAGGCCATAAACTGGCCGAAACGTCCGCGCTTCAGGACCATGACGCGGCCGCAGTTTTCGCAGTATTCCTCCTGCGCAGTCTCCTGGAGATCGGCCGAGTCGAGGTCGGGCAGATTGATGGGATTTTCTTTGGTAAATTTGCACGTGTCGGGATTCTCTTTGTCATAAGTGCTGCAGGCATAGAACGACCCATGCTTGCCCCACTTGATGACCAGGGGCGAGCCGCAAAGCTCGCACTTTTCGTCCGTGGGCTTCTCCATACGCTTGATGTTTTCCATGTGCTTCTCGGCGTATCGGAGATCCTTGGCAAACTTCTTATAGAACTCGGTGAGTGCGTCGTTGCCCGTTTGCTTGCCCTCTTCAATCTCGTCGAGCTCTTCTTCAAGGCGCGCGGTGTATTGAAAATCGAAAATATCCTTGAAGTTCTCGACCAAGAGATCGGTGACAACCAGGCCGATTTCGGTGGGCACAAATTTACCGCCGATCTTCTGCGCGTACATCCGTTCCTGGATGGTGCTGAGAATGGTCGCGTACGTGGAAGGACGGCCAATACCACGCTCCTCGAGCTCTTTCACCAGCGAAGCTTCATTGAAGCGCGGTGGCGGCTCGGTGAAGTGCTGCTCAGGAAGCAGCGACTTCAGCGTCAGCTTCTGCCCGGCCTCGAGCGGCGGCAGCTTGTGCTTCAGTTCCTCGTCCTCTTCGTCCTTGCTGTCCTTGGACTCTTCATAGACCTTGAGGAAGCCGTCGAACTTCATCACCGATCCGGTAACGCGGAACCAGAAAACGTCGTTGCCGGATTTGGCGTCGATATCGACCGAGGTCTGATCGAATAGGGCCGGGTTCATCTGCGAGGCAACGAAGCGCTGCCAGATGAGTTTGTAAACTTTGAATTCGTCTTCCTGCAGATATTTCTTCACTTGGTCCGGATGCCGCGCCGCCGAGGTCGGGCGAATAGCCTCGTGCGCCGCCTGCGCTTCTTTCTTCTCCTTATAGGTATTGGGAGAATCGGGCAAGTAGGGTGCTCCGTACGATTCGGAGATGTATTCGCGCACCTCGGTGATCGCTTCGGGCGCAACGCGGGTGGAATCGGTTCGCATGTAGGTGATCAGGCCGACCAGTCCCTCATCGCCCAGTTCGATGCCTTCATAGAGCCGCTGCGCAATCATCATGGTTCGTTTTACGCTGAATCGCAGCTTGCGTGAGGAATCCTGTTGCAATTTGCTGGTCGTGAATGGCGGAGTCGCGTTGCGCCGGCGTTCTTTCTTTTCCGCTGAGCGGACGACCCAATCCGCCTCTTCGAGCGCGAGCCGGATTGTCTCGGCATCCTCACCATTGGTAATTTCGATCTTCTCTTCGCCTTTACCCAGGAAGCGCGCGTCGAATGCCGGAGGCTTCGCGGCAGCGAGATTGGCGTCGATTGTCCAATATTCTTTTTTCTCGAAGGCTTTGATTTCGCGTTCGCGATCGACGATCAGGCGCAGGGCCACGGTCTGCACCCGTCCGGCGGAAAGGCCGCGGCGGACTTTGTCCCAGAGAAGAGGAGACACCTGGTAGCCCACCAGGCGATCGAGCACACGTCGGGTCTGCTGCGCATCGACGAGGTTGCGGTCGATGTCACGAGGATGCTCGAAAGCGGCTTTGACGGCGCGCTGCGTGATTTCGTTGAACGTCACACGGCGGATGCGGGCGCCATCGCCAATGTCGTCTATCTTCTTTTTCTTATTCTTGGCGGCCTTCTTGCCTTTTTTCGTTTTGCTGGTGTCTTCACTCAGTTCATCTGCGAGATGGGAAGCGATGGCTTCGCCTTCGCGATCGGGATCAGGCGCAAGGTAGATGTGGTCGGCGGAGAGCGCCAACTTCTTCAGCTTGGCGAGGACTTTCTCTTTTCCGGGGATAACGACATACTCGGTTTCGAAATGATTTTCGAGATCGACACCGAGGCTGCTCTTCGGAAGATCTTTCACGTGGCCAAAGGAAGCGTCTACGGTGAATCCCTTACCCAAATACTTCTGGATAGTTTTCGCCTTAGCCGGCGATTCGACGATGACTAGACCTTTGGACAATGGTTCCTCTAAAGACAGCTTATTTGATTCGAAACTAACATGATTTGGCAAATTTCGCGAAAGAAGCAGGTCGGTCTACAAGCCTCGAGCGCCAAAACCAGTAATGCTCTTAGCTCGTAGCTCGCCGCTAACTCAAAAGCGTTTCACGAAATTTTTGCCCGGCAACTGGCGCACTCTCCCGTTCCGTTCAAGCTCAAACCGAGCAGCGAAGATTCCGGAGGCGGACATTTCTTCTGCCAGCATTTCCACCAGTTGATCGATGTGCGTCGACTCATCAGGTTTCAGCAATCTGAAGATCTTGTTTTCGTGCGGCGAGGTTGCCTCGTCCGGGAATAGAGATGCGGTTTCGGGTTGGGAGGATTCATTCTGCTGCATGGCGTCTAGCGCAACCTGCACATCCGCCGGCAACCCTTCCCACACATCTTCCCAAGTGGGAACGAGTTTTGCGCCTTGCTTGATGAACGTATTCGGACCCCCTGAAACCTTGTCGGTTAGGTTGCCAGGGACCGCGTAGACGTCGCGGTTTTGTTCGAACGCAAGCCGCGATGTAATGCGTGTGCCGCTGTATTTCGCGTTTTCAACCACGAACACGCCGAGGGAAACTGCTGGTGATGCGGTTGCGGATGGGAAAATTTTGTGGTGTCGGCGGAGTCCGAACTGGGAACTCTGTGATCAGCGCGCCCCCGAGGGCCACGATCTGCTCGGGGAGCCTCGTAGTTTCTTTTGGGGTACATGACGTCAATTCCCGTGCCTAGCACCGCGATGGTTCTTCCTTGTGGATGCGACCGCTCCGCGATGCGAGGCGGTGTCGATTCCGCGCGCTAGTCACTGATGATCACCAGGCCACGCGACGCGAAATCGGCGGAGGCGGTCAGGCAATGCCGGGCAGGGCCAGAACGGCGACGCTTCCCTTTACAAAGCGAATCACGGGGCGGGTCGTAAATCTCTTTCAGGCGCATGGATATTCGGGATCGCGCAGCGAAATGATTCTTGCGCCCGCCTGCGCCGCTTTCGCGCACTCCGGTTGCGCGAGTTCCACGGACTTTCCGTTCGTGACCGATTGCGCCGATACGGTGCGCATCCCTGTGCCCTCAAGTTCGGTGAAGCTCGCCTGAAAAACGCGATCAGCGCTTCCCTACAGTTCAATCAGTTTCTTGATGCGGGAAGGGCCGAATCCCTGGGTGAGAGAGAGTGGGAGACAATACGTCGCTGGATTGGAGGCTCGTGTGGGAGCGCTAACGGCAACATTTGACAGACGACCCAGCGGCGAAAAAAATTCGGCTCCGAGCGTCGGCCGCGAGCATGGAGCGAACCGCTTGTCCCTCCTAACTTGCAGCTCGAAGGTCTGAACCCGCAGCTCGCAGCTTTTCCTCGGCAAGACCTGGTTGGCCCTCTCGGACAAACACCGTCAAGGACGGTCCGCACACCACTTTCGGTATAATGCGTAAAGTGATGAGCCGGCTAAAGATCTCGGCCATTTCCTACCTGAACACAGCCCCTCTCATGTGGGATTTTGAGCATTCCGTGTCCGGGGCCGATTTCGAAATCTCCTACACCATTCCCTCGGCCTGCGCTCAGGCTCTGCGCCAGGGGGCGGCTGATATTGGCATCATTCCGGCAGCGGCCTACGCGACAATTCCGGATCTCATCGTTATTCCGGATGTGGCAATCGCAGCGCGGCGCGCAGTGCGTTCGATTCTGTTGGTCAGCAGACGGCGTACCGATTCCACCATGGTCGATGCCACGGGAGCAAATCAGCACTGGGCGAAGGTGCGAACCGTCGCGCTCGACACTTCTTCGATGACGTCGGTTGCGCTGGTCAAAGTATTATTTGCCAATTGGCTGGGCGGAGCGCGCGACTATAGGGCAATGGCTCCGGATCTGGATGCCATGCTCGAGGCCTGCGATGCGGCGCTGCTGATCGGAGATCCGGCGCTGCGAGTCGATCGCATGCGCTACTTCACTCTTGACTTGGCTGAGGAGTGGGTGGCGCGCACGGGAAAATCATTCGTCTTCGCATTTTGGGCGATCCGAGGGCAGGCGCTTGCCGGACGAAACGGCGGGGCGATTGCGCAGCTATTCAAGCAGTCGCGCGATCATGGGATGTCGCCGAAAAATCTCGAAGCCATCGCACAGGAATGGGCACCGCGACTCGGCCTTTCGGTCGAAGTCGTGCGGGGCTACCTGGTGCATAACATTCATTATTATCTTGACCCGCCGTGCCTGGAGGGGCTCGATCTTTACTACCGGCTGGCGGCCGAAGTTGGAGCGCTTCCGCGGGCGCCGGGGTTGAGGTTTGTTTAGGGCGCTGGCTGGAACTTCATCACTATGCCGAAGCTACGAGCACCGGAACTATGACCACCAGAAGGCGCTGATAGTTTTTCCTCCAACCACCGCTTGCCTCGCTTCCAACTCCGCCACTTTCATTGACTTGCCCGATTCGCCCACGTAAGATTTGCCCCTATGATCGGGCAGACCATCTCGCACTATCGCATTGTCGAAAGACTAGGCGGTGGGGGCATGGGCGTGGTCTACAAAGCTGAGGATGTAAAGCTCGGGAGACTCGTTGCTCTCAAGTTCTTGCCCGACGAAGTAGCGAGGAATCCACAAGCTCTCAGCCGTTTTCAGCGCGAAGCCCGGGCCGCTTCGGCGCTCAATCATCCGAACATCTGCACGATCCACGAGATTGATGATCAGCACGGACAAACCTTCATCGCCATGGAGTTTCTAGATGGGCTGACGCTGAAGCATTGCATTGGTCGCCGACCGCTCGAAATTGAGTTGCTTCTGTCGCTGGCCATCGAAATTGCGGACGCGCTGGATGCCGCTCACTCAGAAGGCATTGTCCACCGCGACATCAAACCCGCAAACATCTTTGTGACCAAGCGCGGTCATGCCAAGGTTCTGGATTTTGGACTGGCGAAGGTCAGTCTCGCAGGCAGTTCTTCGAGCAGGATTGCGTCTTTTAACACGGTAACAGGTTCGGTGGACGTTGATCCCCTGACCAGTGCGGGCACGATGCTAGGAACAGTGGGTTATATGTCGCCGGAGCAGGTTCGGGCGAAGGAACTCGATGCGCGGACCGACCTCTTCTCGTTTGGATCAGTGCTTTACGAGATGGCAACCGGCGATGCGCCGTTTCACGGAGAAAGCTCAGCCGTCGTCTGCGAAGCCATCATGAACCGTGCCCCGGTGGCCATGGCGCGGCTGAATCATGACATTCCGCCGAAACTCGAAGACATTATCAACAAGGCCTTGGAAAAAGATCGCAACCTGCGCTACCAGCACGCGGCCGATATGCGAACCGATTTGCAACGGCTGAAGCGAGATACGGAGACCGGACGCGCCATCGCGGCCGGCTCCGGCGCGGTGGCGGCCATATCGGAAAGCGGTCCCGCAGCCGCTCAACCGAGACTCGCCCAGTCGCCGTCGGCCACGTCCGGTTCCCCTGTCCTTGCCTCATCTAGCGCCGCAAGAGTCACAGGCAGTGTGGGGACTGGTCGTGTGGCGACGGGCGCCCTCGCCCGTCCAAGCCGAGCAAAGCTCGGCAGTTACTTCGCGGCT
>Ga0302326_10016661_pt1 | contig 15369 bp, 9 predicted proteins | sample Palsa_T0_3_FD_202264 | JGI IMG/M metagenome (GOLD analysis project Ga0302326, IMG submission 202264) | Peat permafrost microbial communities from Stordalen Mire near Abisko, Sweden - Palsa_T0_3 | ecosystem: Environmental > Terrestrial > Soil > Palsa > Peat permafrost | place: Sweden: Abisko...
CTAGAGCGTCTTTTCCGTTACCGCCGTCAAAAGACAGGAAGTTAGGATACAGGATGAAGCCGTCCAGCGCGCTGGAACCACCCCATGAGGAGCGCTCTGCCGAAGCGCTCGCAGCTAAGACCGAACCAGGATTGTATCCGGAGCTCGATCTTGACCGAAGTGGCCCTACCAAGAACTATTGGTGGGTCTGGCTCATCGTCTTCGGCTTGATTGGCTACGGCTGCTACAAGCTCTACCAAAGCGAAAACGCCAAAAAGGCGGATATGACCGCCCAGAAGGGCATGAAAGGTCCGCGCAGCCTGCCCATCGTCGCGGCCACCGCGCGCAGCGGCGATATGCCCGTTTATCTCCAAGGACTGGGGACCGTCACGGCGTTCAACACCGTCACAGTCAAACCGCGCGTCGATGGCCAGCTCATTAGCGTGAACTTCCGTGAAGGGCAGGAAGTGCACGAAGGCGATTTACTCGCCACGCTCGATCCGCGTCCCTTCCAAGTGGTGCTCGATCAGGCGAACGGCAATCTCGCGCAAGCGAAGGGTACGCTGGCCAAGGACGAGGCCGCCTTGCGCGACGCCCAAGTGAACTATGTGCGCGATCAGGAATTGTTCAAGTCGCAAATCATCGCGCAGCAACAGTTGGATACCCAACTGGCAACCGCCGATCAGGTGCGCGGATCGATTGAAGCCGATAACGCGGCGATCGAGGCGGCGCAGGCCATGATCAATAGCGCGAAATTGAATTTGATCTACACCCGCATCACCGCCCCTATCAGCGGGCGCATCGGCTTGCGGCAAGTAGATTCGGGCAACATTATTCACTCCACCGACGCCGCTGGACTCGCGGTCATCGCGCAGTTGCAGCCCATTGCAGTTCTATTCAGCATTCCGGAAGATCAGTTGCCGCCGGTGCTCGCGAAACTGCGGCAAGGCGCTAAGCTCCGCGCCGATGCCTACGACCGCGACGAGAGACAGAAACTCAGCGAAGGAAATCTGCTCACCGTCGATAACACCATCGACTCAACCACCGGCACATCGAAGCTCAAAGCGGTATTTCCCAACACCGATCACGCCTTGTTCCCCAATCAGTTTGTGAACATCAAAATGTGGCTGGATACCAAGCGCAACGCGGTCATCGTGCCGCTGGTGGCCATTCAACGCGGGCCCACCGGCACCTTCGTTTATCTGGTCGGCGCCGACAGTAAGGTAACTATGCGCGGCGTGAAAATGGGCCTGACCGAAGGCAATGAAGTGACCATCGACGACGGCTTAAAACCCGGCGACGTGGTGGTGGTGGATGGCGCTGAGAAATTAGCCGACGGCATGTCTGTTACCGTGCGCCAGAACAGCCCGAGGAGTCCCAAAGGATGAGTCCCTCTCGGCCGTTTATTCTGCGGCCGGTTGCCACGTCCTTGCTGATGGCGGGCATCCTGATCGCGGGCGCCATCGCCTATGAGCAACTGCCCGTAGCGGCCCTGCCGGAAGTCGATTACCCAACCATTCAATGCACCACCTTCTATCCGGGCGCCAGCCCTGAAGTGATGGCCTCTTCCGTGACGGCGCCGCTCGAGCGCACCTTCGGCCAAGTGCCCGGGTTGAAGCAGATGACCTCGACCAGTTCCTTCGGAAGTTCCATCATCACGCTGCAATTCGATTTGAACCTCAACATCGATGTGGCCGAGCAGCAGGTGCAAGCGTCCATCAACGCCGCCGGGACCTATCTCCCGCCCGATCTGCCGAATCCGCCAATCTACAGCAAAGTAAATCCGGCTGACGCGCCCATTCTCACCCTGGCGCTTACGTCGAAAACCTTGCCGTTAACCAAAGTAGAGGACCTCGCCGACACCACGCTTTCGCAGAAAATTTCGCAATTGCCCGGAGTCGGTTTAGTCAGCATCAGCGGCGGTCAAAAGCCCGCCGTGCGCATCCGTGTTAACCCAACGGCGCTCGCTGCTTATGGGTTGGGGATGGAAGATCTGCGGACTGCGCTGAACCAAACCAACATTAATCAAGCCAAAGGCAATTTCGACGGCCTTAAACAGGCATACATCATCGGCGCGAACGATCAGATTCTGACTAGCGGCGGCTACAAACCGGTGATCGTTGCCTATAAAAACGGCGCGCCCGTGCGGCTGGAAGACGTTGCCACCATCGTGGATGGCGCGGAGAACTTGCGTCAAGCCGCATGGATGAATTCCACTCCCGCCGTGATCTTGAACATTCAACGCCAGCCCGGAGCGAACGTCATCGCCGTGGTGGACCGTATTCACGCGCTACTGGGTGTTTTGGGAGCTTCCATACCGAAAGCCATTCAACTCACCGTACTGACTGACCGCACGAACACCATTCGCGCTTCGGTGGACGACGTCAAGTTCTCATTGGTGCTGACCGTCGCACTGGTTGTGATGGTCATCTTCCTGTTCCTTCGCAACCTGGCCGCCACAGTCATTCCCAGCGTGGCCGTTCCTCTGTCGATCGTGGGTACGTTCGGCGTTATGTACTTGCTTGGCTACAGCCTAAACAATCTGACTTTGATGGCGCTGACCATTTCCACCGGTTTTGTGGTGGACGATGCCATCGTCATGATCGAAAACATCGCCAGGTATCTCGAGGAGGGTGAGACTCCGCTGCGCGCCGCCTTGCGCGGGTCTGAGCAAATCGGTTTCACCATCGTTTCTTTAACGGTTTCGCTCATTGCCGTGTTAATTCCGCTCTTGTTCATGGGCGATATCGTGGGCCGGCTGTTCCGTGAATTCGCCATCACGCTCGCGGTCACGATCTTGGTTTCCGCGTTCGTTTCGCTAACGCTGACGCCCATGATGTGCGCCAAACTTTTGAAGCACAAACCGGAGAGAGAACAAGGATGGTTCTACCGCAAATCGGAACACGCCTTCAATTGGGTCATTCTCAAGTACGCCAACAGTCTGCAATGGGTCCTGCGCCGCCAAACCGCTACGCTCCTGGTGACGGCCGCCACCTTAGTGGTGACCATCTTTCTGTTCGTCATTGTGCCCAAAGGTTTTTTCCCCGTGCAGGATACCGGCGAAATTTTAGGCGTCTCGGAAGCGCCACCGAGCGTTTCCTTCGCCGAAATGTCGAGCTTGCAGCAGAAAGTCGCTGCCGTGATTCAGCAAGATTCGGCGGTGGAGAGCCTTTCCTCGTTTATCGGAGTCGATGGCGTCAACACGGTCATGAATAGTGGCCGAATCCAGATCAATTTGAAGCCGCTGGCCCAAAGAGAAGGGGTGAGCGCCATTATCCACCGCCTGCAAGACAAGTTGCGCAGCGTGGAAGGCATCACTTTGTACTTGCAGCCGGTTCAGGATCTGAGTGTGGAAGACCGCGTCAGCCGCACACAGTATCAATACACGCTGGAAGATGCCGACGCAAAGGAGCTGAGCATCTGGACCACCCGGCTGGTGGACAAACTAAATACCCTGGGTTCCTTGCGCGACGTCGCAACCGACGAGCAGAACGGCGGATTGCAAACCACGCTCGTGATCGATCGCGACACCGCCTCGCGCTTAGGCATCGGCATGCAGCAAATTGACGACACGTTGTACGACGCCTTTGGCCAGCGGCTGGTATCCACCATGTTTACGCAATCGAATCAGTACCACGTGGTGCTGGAAGTGGCCCGGGATTTCCGCAACGATCCCAGCGATCTGGAGGATGTTTTTGTACGCTCCGCCAACGGAACCGAAGTGCCGCTCGGGTCGTTCACGCGCTTTGAAGAAACCACCTCCCCGCTCACTATCAATCACCAGGGCCAATTCCCCGTCGTAACGGTATCGTTCAACCTGCCGGCTGGAGAATCGCTGGGCAGCGCCGTCAAAGACATTCAGCGCGCCGAACAAGAGATTGGTTTGCCCAAGAGTATCGAGACAGACTTTCAAGGAACGGCGGCGGCCTTTCAAAATTCGCTGGCCAATGAAGTGTATCTGATCATTGCCGCTCTGGTCGTCGTCTACATCGTCTTGGGCGTTTTGTACGAAAGCTATATTCACCCCATTACCATTCTTTCCACCTTGCCGTCGGCGGGCGTCGGCGCAATTTTGGCGATTTTCATTTGCCATGACGATTTCAATGTCGTGACGCTAATTGGCATCATCCTGCTCATAGGAATCGTGAAAAAGAACGCTATTATGATGATCGATTTTGCTTTGGAAGCGGAACGGCGGGACGGCAAACCGGCGGTGGAAGCCATTTATCAGGCCTGTCTGCTGCGTTTTCGGCCCATCATGATGACCACTATGGCGGCGCTCTTCGGCGGCCTGCCGCTGGCTTTAGGAACGGGCGTGGGAAGCGAACTGCGCAGGCCGCTGGGCATTACGATTGTCGGCGGGTTGATCCTCAGCCAGTTCTTGACGCTCTACACAACTCCGGTTGTGTATTTGTTTCATGACCGGATGGCCAAGCGCTTATTCGGGCGTCATTTTGCGGAAGCGGAGAACATGCAGATCGACGCTGGAATGGAAGTGGGTTCGGCACGATGAACTTATCCGCTCCCTTCATCAAGCGGCCGGCGGCCACTACGCTGCTCACGGCGGCGCTCGCGCTCTCGGGCATTCTGGCGTTTCGCTTCCTGCCCGTGGCGCCGTTGCCCGCGGTGGAAATGCCCACCGTACAAGTCCACGCGAATCTGCCGGGAGCGAGTCCGGAAACCATGGCTTCGTCGGTCGCCACGCCTCTCGAACGGCAGTTTGGCCGCATTGCCGGCGTGACTGAAATGACTTCCTCGAGCCAGCTTGGTGGCACGCAAGTAACGCTGCAATTCGATCTGGATCGCAACGGGGACGCCGCCGCGCGCGATGTGGAAGCGGCGATCAACGCAGCTCGGAGCCAATTACCTGCCAATATGCCGCAAAACCCCGGTTATTGGAAAATGAACCCGGCCAACGCGCCGATTCTGACGTTAGCGCTCACCTCCGACGTCTTCGACCGCGGCCAGATGTTTGATATCGCCGACTCGATTCTGGCCCAAAAAATTTCGCAAATTGAAGGCGTGGGACAGGTGCATGTCTGGGGGAGCTCGCGCCCGGCGGTGCGTGTGGAGTTGAATCCATACCTGCTGAACGCCATGGGATTGAACATCACCGACGTGGCAGCCGCTTTGCAAAGCGCTAACGCCCATCAAGCAAAGGGAGCCATCGGCAACGACCGCTTTTTTTGGCAAGTCGCCGCCACCGATGAACTCTTTAAAGCCCGCCAATACGCGCCGCTCATCGTCAAATACCGCAATAATGCGCCCGTCAGGCTGGCGGATGTAGCGGAGGTGGTGGATTCAGTCGAAGACACCCGCAACGACGGCTCGGACAACGGCAAGCCTACCATCGGGATCATGGTTACGAAGCAACCGGAGGCCAACATTATCGATACGGTAGATCGGATTCGCGCCGTATTGCCTCAATTGCAAGCCACTGTACCCCCCGCCATGAACCTCGCTGTGGCGCAAGATCGCACCACAACCATTCGCGCCTCGGTGCATGATGTCGAGCGAACGCTCCTCATTTCGGTGTTTCTGGTGGTTTTAGTTGTGTTTGTGTTCTTGCGGAATATTTGGGCCACGGTTATTCCCGGCATCGCGGTGCCGCTCTCGCTACTCGGAACGTTCGGCGTCATGTATTTGCTCGGTTATTCGCTCAACAATTTGTCTTTGATGGCGCTCACCGTCTCAACCGGGTTTGTGGTGGATGACGCCATTGTCGTCATTGAGAACATTACGCGTTATTTGGAAATGGGCTGGAATCCATTGCGCGCGGCGCTGCAAGGCGCGCGCGAAATAGGCTTCACGGTTTTGTCCATGAGCACCTCGCTGGTGGCGGTTTTCATTCCGATCCTGCTCATGGGCGGCATTGTGGGCCGGCTCTTCCGCGAATTTGCTGTGACATTAACCGCGGCCATCATGATTTCTCTCGTTGTCTCGCTCACCACCACGCCCATGATGTGTTCGAAGTTCCTCAAATCGCAGCATGACAAAAAGCACAACCGGCTCTACCGCATCAGCGAGCGCGGTTTCGAACTGCTCCACAAAAGCTACGCGCATAGTCTGAAAGTCGTTTTGACGCATCCGCAATTGACGCTGATCATTACGCTCGTGACGATTGGCGTCAGCGTTTATCTCTACATCGTCGTGCCGAAAGGATTCTTTCCGCAACAGGACACCGGACAGATTATGGGCGCTATTCTGGCCGATCAGGATATTTCGTTTACCGCGATGCGCGAGAAATTGCACGCGTTTCTCCGCATTGTGGAGGCCGATCCGGCCGTGGACGACGTGTCGGGTAATACCGGCGGCGGCACTTTGAACGTCGCCAGCCTATGGATTCAACTCAAGCCATTGTCTGTGCGCAAGATCTCGGCGGACGGCGTGATTAATCGGCTGCGCGGCAAATTGGCGCGCATTCCCGGAGCGACACTGTTTCTCACCGCCGGGCAAGATCTGCGTGTGGGCGGCCGCGGATCGAATTCCCAATATCAATTCACGCTGCAGGCCGATAGCTTAAAGGATCTGAATGAATGGGCGCCAAAGTTGCTTGCACAACTGAAAACTGTCCCGATCATTTTGGACGCCAATAGCGATCAACAGATCCATGGGCTCGAATCGGAATTAGTGATCGACCGGGCAACAGCTTCACGCATGGGCGTCAGTCCGCAGATGGTGGACCAGACGCTCTATGCCGCTTTCGGCCAGGACCAAGTGTCCACCATGTATACCGGAATCAACCAATACCACGTGGTCATGGAACTTGCTCCCGAATATCAGCAGAGTCCGTCGGCGCTGAACTCGCTCTATGTGCCATCGTCCACCGGCACACCGGTGCCGCTTTCCACATTTGCGCATTACAAAACCGTTCTGAATTCGTTATCGGTAAACCATCAAGGCCCGTTCCCATCCATTACGCTGTCGTTCGCCTTGGCGCCGGGTACCGCGCTGAGCCAAGCGGTGGACGCCGTGGAGCAGGCGGAGCAGGAAATCGGCATGCCCGCCAGCGTCAGAGGCCAATTTGCCGGCACGGCTCAAGTGTTTCAAGCTTCTCTGAAGAACCAGCCGGTGTTAATCCTCACTGCGCTGCTAGCGGTCTACGTTGTTTTGGGAATTCTCTATGAAAGCTACATTCACCCGATCACCATCCTGTCTACCTTGCCCTCCGCCGGCGTAGGGGCCTTGCTCGCACTATTGATATTTAGAGTGGACCTCACCGTCATCGCCATCATTGGCATCATCCTGCTTATTGGAATTGTGAAGAAGAACGCGATTCTGATGATCGATTTCGCCCTCGAAACCGAGCGCAAGCAGGACATTTCTCCGAAAAACGCGATTTATCAGGCTTGTTTGTTGCGTTTTCGTCCTATCATCATGACCACCATGGCGGCCCTACTCGGCGGCTTGCCGCTGGCGTTAGGCACAGGAACCGGCTCGGAGATGCGCCGCCCCTTAGGCATCACGATTGTGGGTGGATTGGTCTTGAGCCAAGTGCTCACGCTCTACACTACTCCCGTCGTTTACCTCTATCTTGATAAGTTGCAGCGCTGGTTTGGAGGCAAGAAGCAATTAAGCCCGCGTTTGCAGCGAGCGATGACAGATAGCGAGGCGGAGGGCGCGCTGGATTTGTCCCGGTACTAAAACTTCCGCCGACCCTTCTTGTTACGGACTAAGGGGCGCACTGCTTAAGCGTTTTGGCGCCGCAACCGATATCAAGAATATGAGCTCGGTGATTGCCCCTGTTGAACAAATGGTATGCGCGGTTTATGTAAGTTCGGCCCACAAACCGCTGGACGACCTCGAATTGCTTGAGCTCTTGCGAGTGGCACGGCAAAACAATGAGCGGAGCGGCATTACGGGTATGCTGCTCTATCGTGACGGTAACTTCCTGCAGGTCTTGGAAGGACCGTCGTCGGCAGTGGACGAACTCATCGACAAAATCAAACGCGACACCCGGCATCAAGGTGTCATCCTGATGTCGCGAAGAGGCGTTCAAGAACGGCAGTTTGCGGACTGGCAAATGGCCTTCCGGAACATGAGCAAGAGCCACATGGCGGAGAGCGGCTACAGCCCCTTCCTCGAACCGACCTTCGAGGATGAAGAAGAGACGGGCGAAGCATCGCAACTTGTGTTCCGCCTGCTCCGCCGTTTCAAAGACGTTATGCGTTGAGTTTACTTGGATTGTAAGTAGGCCGCTGCCTTGGCTTGATCTCTCAGAGTGGAGTTATGCTCTCATTCATCCCGCAGCGCCTTCACCGGCTCGAAGGAAGCAGCGCGCCATGCCGGAATCAGCGCGGCGCCGGTACCCACGACAAAAAGCGCAATGACGGCGAACGCATAGCTACCGGTATCGAGGGGCTTGACTCCATATAAGAAAACCTTGATGATGCGTCCCAGGAAGAGCGCGAGAAGAATGCCTCCGGCCAGTCCGACCGCAACGATGGCCGATCCGCGCAACACCACCATCCGCACTATGCCCGGGCGAGTGGCTCCCAAAGCCATACGCAGTCCAAACTCTCTGCGGCGCTGATTGACCACCTGTGACAAAACGCCGTAGAGCCCGGCCATCACCATCAGCACTGCCAACCCGGCAAACGCGCCAATCAAATAAAAACCGAGTCGCGAACTGAAATTGCTCTGATCGACGGCCTGCTGCATCGTCTGAAAATTGTCCAGCGCCAGATCGGGGGCGATCCGGCGGAAGGTGGCGTGCGCGGCAGGCGCGACGGCGATATTCCCTCTGGTTTTGACGACAAAGTGCACGGAGGCTTTGAGCAACGCCGGATAGAAGAGCGAAGCCGGCGGAACTTGCTGATAAGGCAGCATGAGCAATGGCTGCGGAGGCTGAGCAGTGCTGTTATCGGTCTGATCGCCGATGATGCCGACTATCGTGTACGGTTTCAGCATGCCTGTGCCTGCGCCGCCGAGGTCCAACTGTTGACCTAAAGCCTCTTTGCCCGCAAAATACTTGCGCGCCAACGTCTCGTTGATCGCGACGACAAACGGCGCGTTGGCAGTGTCTTGTTCCGTGATACTCCGGCCTCGGATAACGGGCGTTCCCATCACCTCTTCATACCTCCCACTGAGAGCGGTGAGCCTTGCCTGGAATCCCCGTTGACTGTCGCGTGGCCAACCGATCACGCCAAAACTCGTTTCGAAATCCAATCCGGAAAACGGCGGCGCCGAGACCAGCGCCGCATCTTGAAAGCCGGGCGTGTGACGGAGCGCGTCGAGCAGCGGTTGGTAAACCGTGGTCGCGACCGATGCCGGCGTTGCGCCATTGGAATTGACGGTCATATTTCCAAAACCCGCGGCGTCGGCCGGCATTGCTGCAAATGACGAAACATAGGTGGTCGCAAAGCCGAGCCGAGTGTGTTCCAAACCCCAAAGCGTGCGGAATAAGAGCCCCGCCGCAATCAACAACAGCGCCGATAGAGCGACTTCCGCCCCCACCAGCCAGCCGCCCACACGTGTCTTGAATGACTTAGTGCCCAGACTGCGCGATCCCGCGCGCAGGGCGCTTTGTGCGTCGGTCCGGGCGATGAACAACGCCGGCAACAAAGCAGACAAGACGGTGGTCACCGTCGCGATTACAGCTAGCACGAGCAAGACGCTCCAGCGCATTTCAATCGATTCAGCGCGCGGGATGGTCCCGGCCGGCAAGCTGTGAACCGCGGCGATGATCCAGTAAGCCAAAAGCAGGCCCAGGGCGCAACCGAGCACACTCAGCAGACCGGCTTCTACAATCATCTGACCCACGAGACGACCTTGTCCGGAGCCAAGCGCCGCGCGCACGGCAAATTCATGCTGGCGACCCAGGCAGCGGGCGATCAATAGGTTCGCCACGTTCGCGCACACAATTAACAGCACCAGCCCAAGCGCCGCGACTAATCCGAGGAACACCTCGCGGACCGGACCGGTTACTGTTTCTCGATAGGCCTGGGCATGGAACTCCAGCTTGTGGTCGGCGCTCGGGTCCATATCGCGGATGCGTTTGGCGATGAGACCTAACTCAGCTTGTACCCGCGCCAGGTTCATACCCGGCGCGCTATGGGCGAGAATCGTGAAAGAGTCGTAGCCGCGTTCCCGCAGCATCTCAGGACTCGGCTGCAACGGTAGCCAAAGCCCCTTTTCGATATCCTTGCCTGCCGATTCAGGAAACCGGAAACTCTTCGGCATCACTCCTACGATGGTCCGGTCGTGTCCGTTTACGCGGAGGGTACGGCCCACAGCCGAAGGGTCGGCGTCGAGCACCTGGCGCCACAGTCCCTCCGAAATCAGTACGGCTTGCGGTCCATTGGCTTGCGCTTCCTGCTCAGTGAAGGTACGCCCTTTCAATGGCTGCGTGCCAAGCATCTTGAAGAGATTGGGAGTGACTCCGGAGGTAACGACACTTAACAGATTATCTTTACTCTGCACTACGGCGACATCAGTCGAATATCCCGCGACAGTCGCCAAAATGTGAGACTGATTGCGAATATCGGAGTAATCGAGCCAGGAAACAGCGCCGCTGACGCCGCCCACATTGACGAGCCGGTCAGGATCGGCGTAGGGAAGCGGTTGTAAGAGAACGCTCTCTACGACCGTGAACATGGCTGTGTTGGCGCCTATACCCAGCGCCAAAGTGACAACCGCGAGGATCGTCACTTCGGGCGAGTGGAATAACTGGCGCAAGGAGTAGCGAAGATTCTGAAGGATGGTCTGCATAGTTGTCTCTTTCGTAAACTTAGCGGATGCGCGATACGCTGCCATCGCGTACTTCATAAACGATGTCCGCGACCGTGAGTAGATGTGAGCGATGAGCGACGATAATGCGAGTGGGCGCGAGGTTTGCGAGCACCTCCGAAATCTTTTCCTCGGAGGCGGCGTCGAGGTTGGCGGTTCCTTCGTCGAAGAGAATGATCCCCGGCTCGCGATAGAGCGCGCGGGCGATGAGGAGCCGCTGGCGTTGCCCGCCGGAGATTTGCACGCCCATATCTCCCACGCGTGTTCCATAATCCATGGGCATGGCTAGGATTTCATCATGAATGGCCGCGTCTCTGGCCGCTCGACGAACCTTTTCGACATCGAATCGCGGATCGAAAAAGGCTATATTGTCGTTGATCGAACCAGCCAGTAGAGTGTCATCCTGCATGACGGTGCCGAAGCGCTCGCGCCACACTTGGCGATTCACATCCTCAATGGGTACGCCATCCAATTTGATGGTTCCTTGCTGAGGCTTCTCAATGCCGAGGATGAGTTTAACCAAAGTGGATTTGCCGCTCCCGGAGGGGCCGACAATGGCCACACAGGCTCCCGCGGGCAATTCTAGCGACACGCCATCCAGCACCAGCGGCTCAGTAGGTCCATAGCGGAAACTCACGTTTTCAAGCTTGAGGCGACCAGGGCCATCCACGCACGTTAGACCGCCGCCCTGCGGTTCCGGTTCCGTCAACATCAGATCGTCTAGCCGGCGGACGTGGACACCCGCGAGTTGCATGGACCAGATACTTTCCATGACACTCGAAACTCTTTCACGAAACACGCCGCGGTAAGCAAGAAAACCAAAAAGGACGCCCGTGGTGACCGGCGCGAAGCCGACTCCTAGAATTCCCACGGACAAAACCGCGGCCCATTCGAGAGCTCCTGAAGCCGACGTGATGACGCCAATCGTGTTGCGCTGGCGGGTTAAGCGCATGTTGGCATTGAGTACACGAACGAGTTCGTTTTCCCAAACGGCGAATCGTTGCGCTTCCCTGCCCGCGAGCTTGATAGCCTGAATGGCGCGCATGGACTCGAGCAGGCGCGACATTTCTTTTCCCTCGGCTTCGAGCAGATCCTCCGACAACTCCCGCTGCCTGCGTAATCCGAAGAGGCGGACGCTGATCTCAATCGTTAAACCGCCGATCACAATGAAGGCTAAGTGCGGGCTGAACACAATCATCAACACGGCCGTGACTGAACCCACCAGGAGATCTATGGCCATGGGCGCAGCTTGGTCTGTGACAAAGCGGCGGATGGTGTCTACAGAGCGAACACGGGACAGAATATCTCCCAACATTTGACGCTGGAAAAAAGCGACGGGTAGCGAAAAGAGGCGCGCCACTATGTGGGTGGAAACACGATGCACAAAAATGCCGCCTAAACGCGTGATGACCAATCCTCTGGTCCAGGCCGAACCGGCTTGAACCGTCATCATGAGCGCAATCCCGCAGGCGATCCAGATGAAATGCGGATTTGCGAGGGAGCCGCCCGCGTGATCGATGATGTTGCGATAGGCAAAGGGCATAGCGACGATGGTGAGCTGAAGCAACAGCGTCAACCACAGCATGGAAAGCGCGGCAGAGCGCAAGCGGCGGTCGTCCAGCCAGGCTTTGCGAAAACTCCGCGAGAGCCGCATTACGCCAGGTTGAAAAGCGTCGGTGGGCGTGAACTCGATAGCGATGCCCGTAAAGTGCGGCGACATCGAGTCGAGAGTTACATTCAGTCTCCCGCGTGCTGGATCGACGATCGTAGCGACGTTGCCCTTTACCCTTTCCAGCACCACGAAATGATCGAGGTTCCAATGCAAAATCGCGGGCAGTTTTAAGTCTTCCGTCCGCTGGAGACCGATGCGAACGGGACGCGGCGCCAGACCGATGCTGGCGGCGAGATTCATGAGCGTCCGCAAGTTGACGCCGCGGGGCGTGACGGCCACGCGTGCCCGGAAAGCGGCAAGATCCGCTTTCAAACCCCAGGCGGCAGCGACCATAGCGAGGCTGGCGAGCGCGCATTCGCTGCTTTCACCCTGGAGAATGACGGGCACGTGCCGCGTCCGGGCTATTGGGAGACTGACTGCGGCAGCCATTGTGTCAGCGGCCTCCCAGGAAAATGAAGGTAAGAGCTGCGATAGACAGGACTGTCAATAGAACCTTGATGGATCCTTCAAATCGATGTTTCGCGTCCCAAGGCTCACCGGCTTGACGCGTGGTATAGGCTTCCACCGCCTCAGGGCGAAAGACTTCGTAACTGGTAAGCCAACCGGTTTTTTTCTCGCTGGCAGGCATGGGTTTTTCCTCAGCTGGCTAGCCGCAGAGCCAGGTCTGAAAGAGGCGTTCCATTCCGTACGAGAAACGCTCCCAGCTCTGCGTACATGTCTTGCAAGCCGGAGCAATAGAGATTGTGGTTGGAAAATCCGCGCGCTTTGGAGAAGCGATTGATGGGCCGGCCCGCCTTGCAGATCTTCCACCAGTCACAACTCGCGCATTTCTCCGGCTTGATGGTCACAGCATCGGCCTGCTCCTGCCAGGCGCTCGATTCCAGTAAGTCGCGCAAGTCGTTCTTCGCGACATTCAGGCCCGTTGAAGCAAGACGCGGATCGGCCGTGCGAAGCGTGTCCTCCGGCCCGAGATCGCCATTCGAGGAAACGGAGATGATGTTGCGGTAATCGTCGCGATAGGTTTGGACGAGTTCCATGGCGCCCGGATCGACCATGGCCGAAAGCAATTCCGAGAAGACGCGAATCCTGATCTTAGGATTCTTGCCGGCCAGCCAAGCGCGTAGAGAGGCCAACAGAAACCGTTCGACGCCGCGAACCACCGATTCTCCGACGACCGAATCCCAGGTGTAATCGGGAGTCAAAAAGCTCATATGAGTTATACCGAGGTCTTGTACGAAATGCCGATATACTTTCGCGCCATCGGCGAAGGGATTGATGACGCAGAGTAAACCGGGCGCGGCCATTCTCCCTTGCTTGGCCGCGTTTTGCAGCAAACGAAGGCCGGCAACAGTTCGATCATAGGAACCGTTCCCTTTCAAATCGAGCCGGTGTAAATCGTTGACGGCGGGTGGGCCATCGAGGGAGACTCCCACCGAGATGTTATAGCGCTCGAAAAGGTCGATCCAGGCCTCATCCACCAACACCGCGTTGGTCTGCAGAGAGAAATTAAACTTGAAGTTTTTTTCATAACTGCGCAGCGTCTCGCACATCTCGGCAAAGCGCGGCTTGCTCATCAGCAGAGGCTCGCCGCCATGAAAGACGAATTGAATCAGCTCAAGTTGGTGATCGCGCGCCGCGCGCGCCGCGAAAGCTCCCACATCGTGAACGACTTGGCGCGGCACCAGCGGAGGGTGCTTTTTCCATGATTCGTCACCGGCGAAAAAGAAGTAGCAATAGTCGCATTTCAGATTGCAGCGCTCACTGATTTTGAAGACGATATTTAGATTTTGTATTTGCATGGCTTTTCATCCATGAGCATTCGCTTGTGATTAGTGAAAACCGGGCCAGAGCCGTTTCACGGGGGGGACAAAAAGAAAGGGCAGGCGGAAAGGGGTCCGCTGGGTGGGCAAGCCGACTAGGTCTCGACACGAGTGTCGAGACGGCAGGCACGAGTGCCCGCGCCACGCTCCGGCGGCGCGGCGAAGGGCGCCCAAAATGTATAAAGTCTAGGGCCGTGCAACTGCACGGCTCGACAGGCTGAAGCCTGCCCCACCAATGCAAAATGTAGAAAGTCGAGGGGGCGCGGCTCAGAAAGGCGAAGGAAAGGCGTTTTTTGCGGAGCGGATTTAGAGGTCATCGTTGGGTTCTCCGTCGTTGTTGACTCGAGGACTGGGGGCGACGTGCGCCGGTATTTCACTTCGGGGCGGTGTTTGAGGTGGAAGAGCGCGGCGCTGGTGTTGCGCGCCGGGCGGAGGGCGGCGAGGGCAAAGACCAGAGGGCGCGGGTCTTCGATCATTGAGGATTCCTTCGCTGCTCGGCAAGCCATTCCTGATCGGAGAGGATGGTTTCGGGGTCTTCGGTGGGGGGTTGAGCGGACATGTCCTGGTCTTCCTGGAGAGCGAGCACATGGAATTCGGCGAATGACATTTCGCGGCGATGGAACGACAGGCCGGCGGGGTTGTCTTGGAGGAAAGTCGAGTAGCGAACGAGGAGTTTGGGTTCGTTTTCGAAGTGCGTGCGGTTTTCAATGAGCTGGCGGACCTGGTCATTCGAGGGGATGAGCTGGTCGATGATGGAGGCGCCGTCTTCGAGGCGGATGAAGGCGCGCTGGGCGATGACGTGGCAGTTGAGGGCGGGGTCGCGTTGGATGGGGGCGGAAGAGGCTTGGTAAGCTTTGAGATCTTCTTTCGGGTCTTCGGCGGGTTCTTGAGGGGGTTTTTGTTGGGCGGCGCAGCGGGCCTCGCATTTGCGGCGTTCGAGGGCGAGGCGTTCCTGTTGGATGGCGAGTTTTTGGAGCCAGAGGTGTTCGTTGACGATGTCTTTGCGAACGGCTTGGAGGTTGACGAAGGCGCGGCGGAGGGCGCGTTCGGCTTGGGTTTTGTAGCGGTCGAAGAGGTTCATGCGCGTGAGGCTTTCGTTGGACCAATGGGTGGGGTCGGGCATTTGTTTATGCAGTTCCGCTTCATAGGCAGCGGCGGTGCGCTGGCGGC
>Ga0302326_10016663_pt1 | contig 15366 bp, 16 predicted proteins | sample Palsa_T0_3_FD_202264 | JGI IMG/M metagenome (GOLD analysis project Ga0302326, IMG submission 202264) | Peat permafrost microbial communities from Stordalen Mire near Abisko, Sweden - Palsa_T0_3 | ecosystem: Environmental > Terrestrial > Soil > Palsa > Peat permafrost | place: Sweden: Abisko...
CGCTGCCGTGAACGGCAAATATGTTGGCCGACGTGCACTCGCTGACTTCTCCGCGCTCGTTCAGCAGCACCACTTCATCGAAGCCGCGTTGATGAGCTTCCTCGTACCAAGTCAGGTTCTGCGCCCAGGAAAGGACCTTGGCGCCGGCGAATTCGTTCTGCGCGTATCGGCCAAAAGGCTTCACCGCCAGGCGCACGCTGGCGCTCCATGGATTCAGGTCGGCCGTGAACGCGATCACGTCAAAATCACGGCCTAAATCCGGCCCTTCGAACAAACCGCCGCGATTCCGCACCACCACCACGCGCAGCGTCGCATTCCAGGCTGAATTGGCTTCGATCAGGCGCAGCAATCGGGATTTGAGCCAGTCGCGATCGGCGGGAAACGGAACGTGCATGCGAGTTGCGTCATACTGCATGCGTTCCCAATGGCGCTCGAAGGCGAACAGCACGCCGTCTGCGACGCGGATAGTGCTGAAAACGCCCCAACCGTTCATTAGACCGACCTGGCCGGCCGCCAGCGTCTTCTGATGCGCGTCCACGACGTCGCTGTTGTGGAGAAAGTTGCGGTGCAAATTTAATTCTAGCTCAAGGGAGAAGCGCTTCGGCTGTCACTTCCATCAGCCAACTATCCCGAAACGCACCTTCGTGAAACTCGTGCAGGGGCAGGACTCGCACTTTGCGAAATCCGCACTTTTCATAGCAGCGAATGGCGCGGAGATTCTCGACGCGCGGATCGGTGATCACCTTACTTGCGTTTTCGCTTCGGAACAAATACTTGAGAAGCAGCGAAACGGCGCGTGTGCCGATGCCTTGGTTCCAAAGACCCGGTTCGCCGATGAATTGGTCGATCCCGAACGTGCCGGGAACGTCCGAATAATACTGCAAGTAGCCGATGGGCGCGTCGGCGAGCATCAATAGGCACGGCACCACGCGTTCCGATCGCAAAATGCGCGGCGAATATTGTTCCTTGATTCTCTCCAGAGGATGGGCGTTATCGCGGCCCTCGTAAAATTCCAAGACGCGAGGATCCGTCAACCATTTAGCCATCGCCTGGTAGTCGGCGGCGCTGTCCAGCATCCAGCGGATCGCCAGATCCCCGTCGCGAATGAGTTCGCTCAACGGTTAGCTGGCGCCCAGGTACATGACGTGGCAGTAAGTGCCCAGGCGCACGTTGTACGCCAGATACCAGCCCACGTGATCCGGGTCGTCGTAGATTACGATTTGGTCGCTGTCCCAAAGCCAGTCGGCGCAAAAGTCGAAGTCGTAGGGGGCCACGCTAAAGTAGAAGCCGCCGAAGAAAAAACGCTCTCGATTTCCACCGGCCAGCCGGAATACATGGCCCTTGCCGATGCCGCCGGGAAAGCGTCCATGCTCGAAAGGATGATCGAGGTGATAATGCGGATCGTTCGGGCCGGAATCGTGCCCGATCCATTTGTTATTGGTGTGCACGTGGGGGATGTCCGGATGTCCGGGCTTGTCGGCGAATCCACGCCCTTGCGGGGCGGCTTTGGGGGCCGGCGCAGGCTTGGAAGCTCGTACCGGAGCGGGTCCGTGCGAAGGAATATGGCCGCCTCCCACGTCGCGACCACCACCGCCTTTTTGCGGCGCGCCGCCTCTCTCCTGCGCAATGACGGGAAAAGCTAACGCGAACACGAGGGCTAGAAATCCCGCAGCCTTTTTCATACGCACCTCCCTTGCTACATTGGCATCTCGGGGTCGTAAACGGCCCGATTTTGAGCCCTTCCACATGGTGCCGTGATCCCGATGATTTGTGGCGACGGGGCTAGCGCTTTTTCGACGCGGTCGCTTTCTCGCGGGCGGCGATTTCCTGCGCACGGAACTTCGCGATGCGTCCGATCAACTTCACGGGGACCGGTTGGGAGAGCGGGAAGCGTATTGTTCCTTTGTATATCTCGTAGGCTGCAAGCTCGTCCTTGAACGCCGCGATGACGGGCTTGGTGGCCGCGTAGAGCGAGTAGTGCTGCTTCCAGGCGGCGAAATGGATCACCGGGGTCCCATGCAGCTTGTAGGTTGGCATTTTGTACGAGATGACTTCCTCGGCTCCGGGAACGGCCTGGTGGATGATTTTTCTGACGCGCTCGAGGATGGCTTGGGATTCGGTGGGTTGTGAGGCGATGTAGTCGTCGACGGAGGTGATGTTGGGTTTGGGCATGGTTGGGTGCGGTGTTCTGACTCGGTTGCTAAATGCGCCTTACGGAAGACGGTTTGCTCCCAATCTGTGGAACGAAAGAGGCAGAGCGAAAGTCGTGGGCGAAGACAACCAGCTCAACATGGACTAGCTTTCCCACTTCCAACTGATCTCGCATGAGCTGTCTTCAAAGACCCGGATTTCGTACCGCATGTTGTCACCTTTAAGGGCAAACCAAAGAGGAGTGCTGCTATACACCAGTCCGGCAAAGGCAGGATCGCTACATAAAACCTTTCCTGATACTTTCCATGGCTGCGAGGCACCTGCAAAACTTCCTTCGAGCAACTGGACCTCGACAGTGTACGTCGCCTTCGATTCAGCAAAACCTACGTGGACGAATCCTTCAACCTTTTCCATGCGATATCGTATATTCTCCTAGCGAGCAGGACCGACGATATGTCAGTTATCCCTCTGCGCGTAGCATTCCGGCGCTGCCGAATCGATAGTCAAACGCAGCCCCAAAACTTTTGGACGAGGCTTGGTCCGCTTAGGCCGACATAAGTCGTCCGCACGTCCAGTGGCGTTAGCTCGTACTGGCCGCCCTTTCGGCCTGAACTCGCTTCGTTGAATTGACAAATGTGTTTCGCTCCACCTCGAAGCGGCGGCTTTCGAAGCTGAACGGGACAAAATCACCGGCTTTGTCCGGATCGGCAAAAATCTCCAACGGTGGAGTCCTTTTTTGGAAAGGCATTGTGTGAGAAGGATCGCCTGGCCAGCGAGCGGTGAATTCTTTAGTAACCATGTAGCGCTTTCCAACCATGGCGGGTTCAGGTTGACCTGATGCCGCAGCTTCTGGTTCCTTCTTCAGCATCCCCAAAGCCTGGCGGAGTTCCAGGTCAACCTGGCGGCGGATGTCTTGGTTGTCCTTCAGGAATTGGCGGGCGTTTTCGCGGCCTTGGCCGATGCGATCGCCTTTATAGCTATACCAGGAGCCGCTCTTGTCGATCAGGTTTTGCGCCACCCCCAAATCGATCAGATCGCCTTCGCGCGAGATGCCTTCGCCGTAAATGATGTCGAACTCGGCTTCGCGGAACGGCGGCGCTACCTTGTTCTTCACGATCTTCACCTTGGTGCGGTTGCCCACCACCACCTCGCCTTCCTTGATGGCGGCGATGCGGCGGATGTCGGCGCGGACCGACGAGTAAAATTTCAACGCCCGGCCGCCGGTTGTGGTTTCGGGATTGCCGAACATTACTCCGATTTTTTCGCGAATTTGATTGATGAAGATCAGGCACGTATTCGATTTCGAAACGTTGCCGGTGAGCTTGCGCATGGCCTGCGACATGAGCCGCGCTTGCACGCCCATGTGGCTGTCGCCCATTTCGCCGTCCAGTTCGGACTTGGGGACTAACGCGGCCACCGAGTCCACTACCAGGACGTCGATGGAGCCCGAGGCGATCAGCGCGTTGGTGATTTCGAGCGCCTGCTCGGCGTAGTCGGGCTGCGAGACCAGCAGGTTGTCGACGTCCACGCCCAGCTTGCGCGCGTAGATGGGATCGAGCGCGTGCTCGACATCGATGAACGCGGCCATGCCGCCGACGCGTTGGGCTTCGGCGACGACTTGCAGCGCGACGGTGGTCTTGCCGGACGATTCCGGGCCGAAGATCTCGACGATGCGTCCGCGCGGGAATCCGCCCACGCCGAGCGCGAGGTCGAGCGAGATGGAACCTGTGGAGATCGCCGGCACAGCGACGATGGCTTCCTTCGATCCGAGGCGCACAATGGAGCCTTTACCGAATTGCTTCTCGATTTGGCCTAAGGTGAGTCCCAGAGTGCGTGCGCGTTCTTTTTCGTCCATTGAACAATCCTTGGTGAAAATGCTCGGGGGAGAAATCCTATTGTAGCGTGTCGGGAGCCGCGTTGCGCTAGAGTTCCAGCGCGCCGTTGTACAACATGTCTTTCAGACGGAACTTGCAGTGGACGTCCAACGCGCCGAGCCGTGTGGAGAACTCGACGTCCTTGTCGTCGGCGGTGAACGGCGTGGTTTTCTGGAATACGAAAAACGTCTCCACCACCTTGCTGGGGGGCGCCAGGATGACATCGGAGGGCCGCAGGTTCTTGCCCTTCGAAGACAGACTGGTCTCCGCGATGATTTGGTTCTTCATGAGATTAAAGCTGCTGAAGCCGAGGGTTGGCGGAAGGCCGGCGACGGCGATCAGGTAGACGGTGTTGTCATCGAGGAATTTTTTGGCTTCGGGCGAAGTGGCGGCTTCGGCCCCGTACTTGAGCCGGGCCAGCGCCTGCTTCACCGGCAGCGCGCTTTGCCAGCGGACAGTCAGAGGGATGGTTCGAAGATCGAAGCCGGGATCACTGCGGGGGGCGCCCCCACCGCCGCCGCCGGGCGACGCTTTGCCGCCGATGGTGTTAACAGGGGCATCGGAGGGCATCGAAACCCCGGGCGTTAGCGTCGGGTCTTGGAGCGGGCGGCCCGCGCTGCGATCACCGGCGGTGGGGCCGCCCGGCACGACGACGGAGCGGGACCACGGGGAGTTGTTCAGGACCTTCTGAACGTCCTTGTCGGTCCAGTCGGCGAAGGGCCTGGATTGCCAAGGTTCGGCGGCCGAGAGGCAAAACACAAAGAGCAGTAATGCTGCACGGTTCATAGCGGGTGTCACAGTTTCGGCGCGTAATAGCCTTTGCGGCAGCGCACGATCAGGTCTTTGCGGCCTTTCACGTGGATATCGACGGTGTGGTACAGCCCGTCGACCTTCAATGGCTCGGGGCGGTAGAAGATGTTGTACTGATGGCGGAGTTCGTTGGCGATGTTTTCGAAGGACTGGCTGAGGTCGCTGGCCTTGAACGGGAAGAAAACCTCCCCGCCGGTTTCGGCCGCGAAGTAGCGCAGGACCTTGTCGCCATCGGTTTCGATGTGGCTGATGTTGGTGGAGATGGTGTAGATGGTGACGTCGGCTTTCTGGGCCATCTCGAGGGCCTGGTCGCGCGTGGAGCGGCTCTGATTGTCTTCGCCGTCGCTCAGGATCACCATGGCGCGGCGGAACTTGTAGAGCGGCTGATCCTGCATGAGCTTATCGCGGGAGGCGAAGAAAATGGCGTCGAAGAGCGACGTTCCTCCACCGGGCCGCAGGCTCTGGACGGCGCGTTCCAAGCTAGGGACATCGTCAGTGAGGTCGGCCACGAGCTCGGCAGCGGTATCGAAGCTGACAACCATGGCTCGATCCTGGCGCGGCCGCACGGTGCCGTCGAGAAACGCGGTGGCGGCTTCCTGCTGGAAGTGAAAACGATCGCGAACGCTGTTGCTGGTATCGATCAGGATGGCGAGGCGGAGGGGCAGATCGGCTTCGGCGGCGAACTCGATTATGGTTTGCGGCTTCTTGGCTTCGAAGATCTCGAAATCGTTCTGATTGAGGTCGGTGACGAATCGGCCGCGCTTGTCGGAAACCGTGAACAGCATGTTGACGCGCGAGACGTCCAAGGTGATGCGGGGATCCTGAGTCGAGATGGCCTGGCTGGGCGCGGCTTTCGGGTCGTTACTTTGGCCGCCAAGAAGAAGCGGAAGCGCGCTAAGGGCTGCGACGGGATAAAACACTGTCTTCATGGAGAGCTTTGAAACCATTATAAGGAATTATTCACGTGGACGCGTCGAGGAATTCCTGCAACTCGCGGGGCAGCGGGGCGGCGATGGTCATGGGTTGGTTCGCGCCGGGAAGCGCGAAGGTGATTCGATGGGCGTGCAGGAAGTAGCGGCCCAGCGGGCTTGCGGGCGCGCCGTAAAGTTTGTCGCCGACGACGGGGTGTCCGATGCCGGCCAGATGCACGCGGATTTGATGGGTGCGGCCGGTTCCGATGCGGACTTCGAGCAGCGTGGATTTGGCGAAGCGCTTGAGCACTTTGTATTCGGTGACGGCGGAGCGGCCGCGCTGGAGACGCGCGGTCATGCGGGTGCGGCGGACCGGGTCGCGCGCGATGGGAGCGTCCAGGCGTCCGCGCTCGGATTTGACGCGGCCGTGCACCAGCGCGAGGTAGATTTTTTCGACTTTGCGGCTGGAGAATTGCTGGGCTAGATCGCGATGCGCGGCGTCGGTGCGTGCGACCAGGATGACGCCGCTGGTGAATTGGTCGAGACGATGAACGATTCCCGGCCGCAGCTCGCCGCCCACTCCCGAGAGCGTTCCGAAATGATGGAGCAGCGCGTTGACCAGCGTGCCGGAATTACGTCCAGCGCCGGAGTGCACCACCATGCCGGCTCGCTTATTGACGGCGATCACGGCGTCGTCTTCGTAGAGGATATCGAGCGGCATATCTTCCGGGAAGGCGCGCAGAGGCGTCAACTCGGCGGGATCCACTTGGATGGCTTCGGAGCCTCGTAGCGTGTGGGAGCGCTTTTGCGCGGCGCCGTTGACGCGGACGCGGCCGGATTTGATCCAGTCCTGAATGCGGGAGCGGCTGAGCTCGGGCAAGCGCTCGTGCAGATACAGGTCCAGGCGCTTACCGGCGTCGCTCGCGGAGGTTTCGAAATCGAGCATCGGAACACCAGTTATATTCAATAGGTGATTCGCAACGCAATCGTGGGGTGCCTGCTGTTTTTGGGATTGCTTGCGACGCGGTGGTGTCATAGCCGCATTGTTTGGGTGGAGGAAGGTTATCCCACGGCTGCGGCGATCCAGCTACTGGACGGGAAGGCGCTGTATCGCGACGTTTGGTTCGACAAGCCACCGCTGGCGGCGTTCGTTTATCTTGCGTGGGGGGCGCGGATCGGCGTGCCGTTGCGGATCGCGGGCGCGGTATTCGTGTTTCTATGCTGCCTGGCTGCGTGGCGATTCGCCGGGAAATTGTGGGGGCCGAGGGAAGGCGTGGCGGCGGCGCTGTTGCTCGCATTCTTCCTGACCTTCGGCATTCCGTCGGCGGTGATGGCGCTGGCGCCGGATCTGCTCATGGTATTGCCGCATCTCGCGGCGGTGTACCTGGCGTGGCGGGGGCGCGCGTTTTCGAGCGGGTTGGTGGCGGGGATCGCGCTGCTTGTCAATCCGAAAGCTTGGTTCGTGCTGGCGGCGTGCGCGCTGTGGGCCTGGCGAAGCTGGCCGTTACTCGCGGCCGGGTTCGCGCTGCCGAACCTCGCGGCGTTGGCATGGTTCGGGCGGCCGTATTTCGACGAAGTGTGGCGGTGGGGCGCGGTATATTCCGAGCAGCCCTTCGCGCTGGGAACCGGGTTCACGCGCACACTCGACTGGGCCGGTTTCCAGTGCGCGCTGGTGGCGGGCGCGGCGTACGCGTTGTGGAAAGAAAAGCAGTGGCAGATGGGCGCGTGGATCTTGCTTTCACTGGTGGCGGTGGCCGCGGGCTGGCGGTTTTTCCCGCGCTATTACTTTCAATTGCTGCCGGTGATGACGCTGGCGGCGGCGCGCGGGTATGTGTTGATGGGACGCTGGCGGGCGGTGATGTGGATACTTTTACTTGTGCCGCTGGCGCGGTTCGGCCCTCGATATGCGATGCTGGCAAACGATCTGGTGCACGATCGGCAGATTGCATGGAGCGACATCGCGCTCAATCAGGACAGTCACGCGGCGGCCGATCGGATCGCGCGCGAAGGTACGCTGTTGGTTTGGGGATACCGTCCGGACATTTTCGCGTATACGCGCATGCAAGCCGGGAGCCGATTTCTGGATTCGCAGCCGCTCACGGGCGTGCTGGCGGATCGTCATCTAACCAGTACGAAGGCGATGGCGCCGGAATGGGCGGAACAGAATCGGCGGGAGTTGATTCAAACGAAACCGACCTGGATTGTGGATGGCCTGGGTCCGTTGAATCCGGCGCTGGCAATCGGCAGGTACCCGGACTTGGCTGGATGGCTGCGGGCCTATCGAGAGGTGAGGCGAACGCGATATACGGTGATCTATAAGCTTTGGTAGCTACTCGCCCCAGGAGTGCTCGAGCATGCGCGAATACTCGCCGGACGAATAGAGTTCGAAGCTGAAATCGCTGGAGTTGAGGACCTGGAACGGGGTCTCGCCTTGCTTAACGGTGAACACCTGGTCGGCATAGCGGAAGTAATTTCGTACGAAATCGTTGGCCAGGACTTCGCGAGGCGGGACGTCGGCGAACATGGCATAGAGACCCAGGGCGCGCGTGAAGATGGACTGGAAATCGGCCACGCCCCATTTGCGAAGCTTAGCCTGGACGGTTTCGGGCGAGCCCTGAATCAAGAGGTCGGCGAAGCTCTGATACGTAATGCCGCGGGGCAGCCGCTCCTGTTTGCGGCCGACCAGTTCGAGGCACTGTTCGATCCAACGAGCCAGGTCTTTGCCGACATAGAAAAGCATGCGCAGTTCCGAGTAGCGGCCGTCGAGCAGGGCACGGTCGAGATCTTCGCGGCTGGAGTCGCCGGCGGGCAAAAGGCCCTGCAGTTTCAAGTTCGCGCGCGAGCTCTCCACCAGTTTCCCGGGGCCCGTCGCGTCGGCGAAGGGATGGAGAATCAGCGGAGGGAGCTCAAAAGCCAAGCCGGGTTCGAATCCGGGAGCCGTTCCGAAGGATGATCTGGGTGCCATATCTGAACCCAGTATGCGGGCTTACTTGCGTTCGGTCAGTAGTACCTTCGCTTCAATTGGCTGGCCCGCCCTGAGGACCTTGACAAGTACTTCCTGTCCAGGTTTCTTAGCCCGGAGCGCGTACGTGAAATCGTACAGATTCTGGATGGGTTTGCCGTCGAATTCGACCAGGATATCGCCGCCCTTGAAACCGGCTTTGGCGGCCGGCGAACCGGGGCGAACATCGGAGAAGCGGACTCCGTTGGGCAGCTCGGTGAAATCGGGGATGCTGCCGAAGTCGGGTCCATAGCCCGAGACCGCTCCGGAGGAGTGCGCTGAGGCCACCTCGCCGGAGGTCTGGGGCTCCGCTACGCGCACGAACTGGGGCCGGGGGGAGCCGTCGGTGAGATGATCCATGACGTCGCGGATCATGTCGAGCAGGCGGACGGCATCCGGGGCGTCGATCTTGTCCCAGGTATCGCCTGGCTTGTGGTAGTCGGCGTGAAGGCCCGAGAAAAAGAACAGTACGGGCACTTGTTTGGCGGTGAAGGAAGTGTGATCGCTGGATCCGTAGCCGCCGCGTTCGGTGATATCGGCGTCGAAATCGTAGTGGGGCGCGACCTTTTTGAGCAGATCGGCGAAGCCGGAGCCGGTGCCGACGCCCCCGACGTAGATTTTGCGGTCGCGAATGCGTCCAATCATGTCCATATTGATCATGGCCACGGCGTTGGTCAGCGGGAGCACGGGGTGGTTGGCATAGAAATTGGAGCCGAGCAGCCCCAGTTCCTCGCCCGCGAACGTCAAGAACAAAACACCGCGCGCATGATGGGGCTGGCCGGCGAACCAGTGCGCCAGTTCGAGGACGCCCGCGGTGCCCGATGCGTTGTCGTCGGCGCCGGGATGGACGGTCCCGATCTGCGACGGCGCGAGAGAATACTGCTCGCCCAGTCCGAGATGGTCGTAATGCGCTCCGATGATGACGTACTCGGGCGTGTCGCCGGGCCAATACGCGCCGACATTATGGACGGTTTTCACTTCGCGCTTGATATCGATGTTGAGGTCGAGGCGCAGGGTGCCGGGCAAGGTGAACGACTGGGGATGCAGATCCTTGTCGATGGCGCTTTCGAGGCTCGCCAGATTCTTGCCGCCCAGGGCCAGCCACTTGTCGGCGACGTCGGCTTTTACTTGCACGAATTCAATACCGGCGTTGGCCGGGCCGGCGGTTGCACCGAATTTTTCGAGCTCATCGGCGTCGCCCGGATGCGCCGCCACGTCGTTGACCAGCAGGACCGCTTTCGCGCCGTGCATTTTCGCGTTGGCGGCCTTGCTGAAGATCTGTGCGTGGGCGGTGTAAACCTTGCCGTCGAACACGCTCTTTTCGTCGAATTCCTGCGGCTCGTGGCGGAGCACGAGAACGATCTTGTCTTTGACGTCCAGCCCGGCGTAATCGTCGTAATTGTATTCAGGCGCGGTGATGCCGAAGCCCGCGAATACGAGTTCGCCCGTGGCAGTGCCTGCGGAGGAGAGATTGAGCGGCACGAATTCCTGCTCGAAGCGGAGGGGTCGGCGATCGTGCCCACTCCAGAAGCTGATCTGGTTGTGCGAGCCGAGCTTGGCGCTGGTGGTGACTTCGAAATCCTGGTAGTAGCTGGCGCCGGACAGCGGCTGGAGATTGAGGGAATGGAATTGGTCGCGAATAAAGGCCGCCGCTTTTTCAAGCTCGGGCGATCCGGTGGCCCGGCCGCGCATTTCCGGCGATGACAGATACTTGACGTAACCGAGATATTCGTTGGGGCTCAGCTCGGCGGCAAAGAGTCCGCCGGCGAGCGCGAGAACAAAAGGGAGTCGCATGTTTTACTTGTCGAGGGGCGATGGGATCTTGATGTTGCAGCATTTCTCGCCCGCGTTCTGGGCGGTCTTTTGATAATTCAGTTCGCCGTTGATCAATTGTTCGACGTTGGGCCAGGGATAATTGCCCACCAGGCGGCGGCCGTTGAGGAAGACCGTCGGCGTGGCGTCCACGCGCAGCGCGCGCGCTTGGGCGATGGAGGCGTCCACTTCGGCTTCGGTGGCGTTGGTGTCCAGGCAGCGTCCAAATTCGATGCCGTCGATATCGGAGGCGCTCTTGGCGAAATCCGTCACCTTGGCCTTCAGAGTGTCGGGAGTAATCTGTTCCTGGTGATCGTAGATCCAGTCGAAATATTTCCAGAACGCGGTAGGACTTTGGCGGAAAACGCAGCGGCCGGCGATGGCGGCGGTCTTGGCCCACGGATGAATCTGTTCCAGGGGGAAATCCTTGAAATAAACGCGCACCTGGGTGGGGAAGGCCTTGAGGAGATTCTGGCGGAGCGTGGCGGCTTCGTTCTTACACTCGGGACATTCGAAATCGCCGAACATCACCAGGACGACGGGAGCGCCCGCGGTGCCGAAGCTCGGGGAAAGGTCGGTTTTGAGCTTATCGAGGTCGGGCTGAAACGGGTTCTGAGCCAGGTCGTACACCACGCCGCGAACGATGCTCTTGCCGTCTTTGGAGACGTAGAACGTTTCGTCCTGGGTGCGCGGGCCATAGGTGAAGTGAACGTCCACTTCCTGCAAGCTTGCAACCGGGGAGGGCTTGGGGTCGTCGATCTTGACCTGCACTTCCGGAATGACCGCGAGGAGATGCCGAACGTAGGTTTCGAGGGCGGCTTTGTCGAGCGCGGAATTCGGTTTATCTTGGGCGGGGAGCAAGCACAGGGATAGGGCGGCGACGATGGCAACACGCATATATTTGCATTGTAGCTTTGTTGCGGGCGGGGATGAATGCGGATGTGCCGAGAACGTGGAATCATAGTGGTTGGAGGCATCGCCTGGCCGCGCAAGAAAAGATCGACTGGTCGGAATGTTCCTTAGTTGAGGTCAACCCGGGCGTGCAGAGTGGCGCTCCCGTGCTGCGCGGTACGCGGATGCCTGTAAACGCGATTGTCGATAACTTCGACCATGGTGTAAGCGCTGCGGGAATTTCGGAACAGTTCGAAGTGCCGCAGGATTCGATTGAGGCGATTCTGACTTACGCCAAGAGCCATCGCGTTGCGCATCCTGTTTGACAAGAACGTTCCGGTTGGCGTGGACGATTTCTTGCCGGCCATGAAGTGCGAACGGTCGTCGAGATGAATTGGCCGCCGCAGCTCGAAAACGGCGAGCTTCTGTATGAGGCGGAGGCAGCGGCGTTCGACGTACTGGCTACATCCGACAGAACATCCGCTACCAACAGAACCTTACGGGCCGGAAACTCGCCCTCGTAGTGCTCGGGTCGAACATCTGGCCTATCCTGCGGAGCCATGGGGAGATAATCGCGGCGAAAATCGATACGGCAACGCCAGGAAGCTATGACTTCATCGAAATGCCCGTTCCGCCGAAGTTTGGCAGCCGCTAAGGCTGGGTAGAATCAGCTGCACGCCGCCACTCATCCGCTCGGGTCGTGGGCTACTTTGTCCCAGAATGGTAGGGGGCCAGTTTGATTTTTTGTCCTATATCTGTACGGCCCCAACAACCGCAAGCGCGAAGGGAAGAAGCACGAGGGGGAGTCCCAACAGCAACCACAAAGAGCGGACTCCCACCAAGCCCACGGCAAAAAAGAAAAGAACCATCCACGAAAGCAAAGCTCCCGTCATCCAGTGGAATCCTGTGTCAGTGAGAGTTCCGAGCTGGTAAACGAAGAAGGCAGAATTGTCAATTGCACCGATAGCGAGAGAAGCAGCCAAGAGCAGGTAAAAGCTTTTCGCATTCCCACCAGCGTTCATGCAAGGCCGCTCCAAATTCTATCACGCCGCTCTTTCTAAGCCCCGCTCTGAGGCTTTCAGTTCAAGCTAAGAAATTTCAAAAGTAGCCCACGACCCAGCATTGCACGATGTTGTATCGTGTTAAGGTTGGAGGCTTATTGTACAAGGCGAAAATCACCGCGCTCGGTTGCTATACTCCCCCCGGCGTCTTGACGAACCAGGATCTGGAAAAGATGGTGGAGACCAACAGCCAATGGATCGTGGAGCGTACCGGGATCGTGGAGCGGCACATCGCCGATCCCGAGATCGCGACTTCCGACCTGGCGGTGGAGGCGGCCCGGATCGCGCTGGAGCAACGCGGCATTGAAGCCGGTGAGTTGGACGCGATCATCGTTTGCACCGTGACGCCGGACATGCTGTTTCCAGCCACGGCTTGCCTGGTGCAGAACCGGCTGGGCGCCAAGAAGGCCTGGGGATTCGACCTGGTGGCGGCGTGCTCCGGTTTCGTCTACGGACTCACCACCGCCGCGCATCTGGTTTCGGCGGGTTCCCACAAGAAGGTGCTGGTGATCGGCGCGGACACCATGTCGCGGATCATCGACTACACCGATCGTTCCACTTGCGTGCTGTTCGGCGACGGCGCGGGCGCGATGTTGATCGAACCGACGGCCGACGGCGAGACCGGTTTCATCGATTTCGCGAATGAGATCGACGGCTCGGGCGGCGATTATCTCAAGCAGCCAGCCGGAGGAAGCCGCATGCCCGCGACCGCGGAGACAGTGGAGAAGAGACTGCACTTCGTCAAGCAAGACGGCGCACAGGTTTTCAAGTACGCGGTGCGAAAGATGTTCGAAACTTCCAGGGGACTGCTGGAACGGAACCATTTTACGGTCGCCGACCTGGGCGCGCTGATTCCGCATCAAGCTAATCGGCGGATCATAACGGCCGCGTCGGAACGGCTGGGGATTAGTTGCGACAAGGTCATCATTAATATCGACAGGTACGGCAACACCACCGCGGCCACCATCCCTCTGGCCACTCGCGACGCCATTCAGTCTGGAAAGTTGAAGAAGGGCGATCTGGTGATGTTCGCCGCGGTGGGCGCGGGTTATACCGTGGGTACGAATCTCTGGCGCTGGCAGATGTGAAGCTCGCATTTGGCGGCGAGTGCTTGGCTAGAATGAAACAATGACTTCCGATCGCCGCCGGTTTCTTCAATTTCTCGCCGCCAGTCCTTTGGCAGCCCGAGCTTGGGCCGATGACCTGGTCCCCGCCATCACGCACCCCAAGGAGGCGGTGAACGTTATGGATTTCGAACCGCTGGCGCGCAAGGCCCTTCCGCCGGCGCACTGGGGCTATATGGCCACCGGCGTGGACGACGACAAAACGCTGCGCGCGAATCGCGAGGCCTTCGATCATTACCAGCTTCGCGCGCGACGATTGGTCGATGTACGCGAAGCGGATCTCCGGACCGAGGTTTTCGGCGCGATGTGGGACACGCCGGTCTACATCAGCGCGGTGGGCAGCCAGAAGGCTTTCCATCCGGAGGGCGAACTCGCCACCGCACGAGCCGCCAAAGCCAAGAAGACCATGCAGATGCTTTCCACGGTGACTTCCGTGCCGGTGGAAGAAGTCTCGAAGGCACTGGGCAGGCCCCCCTGGTTTCAGCTCTATATGCCCACCACTTGGGACGACACCGAAAAAATAGTGAAGCGGGTCGAAGCCGCCGGATGCCCGGTGCTGGCGTGGACCATCGATCTGCTGGCCGGGCGCAACACCGAGACCGCGACGCGTTTCATCCGCGCCGACCAGCGGGATTGTTCCATGTGTCACGCGAACTCACCCAAAGCCGGCGTGAGTACCCAGCGCAATCAAGGAAAACCGATGTTCGCGGGTCTTTCAGGCGACATGAATCCGCCGGGCGCCACCTGGAGCTACGTCGATCGGCTGAAGAAGATGACCAGCATGAAACTGGTGCTGAAGGGCATCGATACGGCCGAGGACGCCAAGCTCGCGCGCGAGCACGGCGCCGATGGCGTGGTGGTCTCTAACCACGGTGGCCGCGCCACCGAAACCGGCCGCGGCACGATAGACATACTTCCCGAAGTGGTGGACGCGGTGGGTCCTCAGTTTCCCGTGTTCGTGGACGGCGGTTTTCGGCGGGGCTCCGACGTATACAAGGCGTTGGCAATCGGGGCGCGCGCGGTGGGCATCGGCCGGCCTTACATCTACGGCCTCTCGGCGTTCGGTCAGGAAGGCGTGGAGCGAGTTCTCGACATTTACCGCGCCGAACTGACGCTCACCATGCGGCAGTGCGGGACGCCCTCGATCGCGCAGATTGGGAGAGCGTCGATTCTCAGAAACGGAACGCGGCTTTAAAAGTAGCCTGTTCTTGTGAGGAAGGAAGAATCCGCCGAGTTACTCTCGATTGACGGGCGCGAGGTCCGCGTCACGCACCCCGATAAATTGTATTTTTCAAAGCAGACGAAAGTCTCGAAGCTGGATCTCGTTCGCTACTACCTGTCGGTGGGGGCAGGGGCTCTGGCGGGAATACGGGACCGGCCGATCGTGCTCAAGCGCTTCGTGAACGGCGCCGAGGGAGAGGCTTTTTATCAGAAGCGCGCGCCCGCGGAACGCCCTGCCTGGCTGCGAACGGTGGTGCTGTCTTTCCCCTCGGGCCGAACGGCGGAAGAGATCGTGGTGGATGATGCGGCGGGGCTGGCGTGGATCGTCAATCTGGGCTGCATCGAGCTGCACCCGCATCCGGTGCGCTCCGCCGATCTCGAACATCCCGACGAACTGCGAGTGGATCTCGATCCGGGTCCGGGCGTCAAGTGGGCGGACGTCCGCTTAGTGGCGCTCGAGGTGAAGGCGCTGCTCGAAGAGATGGGCCTTCAAGGCTGGCCCAAGACCAG
>Ga0302326_10016667_pt1 | contig 15364 bp, 19 predicted proteins | sample Palsa_T0_3_FD_202264 | JGI IMG/M metagenome (GOLD analysis project Ga0302326, IMG submission 202264) | Peat permafrost microbial communities from Stordalen Mire near Abisko, Sweden - Palsa_T0_3 | ecosystem: Environmental > Terrestrial > Soil > Palsa > Peat permafrost | place: Sweden: Abisko...
CCTTCCTGGAATTGATGAAACCGCTCTTCCCGCCCGCGTCGAAAAAGCCCACCAATGACGAGGGGGCTGAAAGCACGGATTAGCCTCTAAGTAGGGCTTGACTATGCTTGAGCGAGCATGCATAATAGATGCATGAATCGCCTCTCGCTTGACCTCCGCGCCCGAGTCCTCGGGGCACTCGTCGAAGGCTGTAGTGTTCGCGGGGCCGCCCGCATGTGCGACGTCCAGAAGAACACCGTCCTGCGCTTGCTCGCCGAGGTCGGCGATGCGTGTCAGTTTTTCTTTGACGATACGGTGCGCGGCGTTCAGTCGCGCTACGTCCAATGCGACGAGATATGGTCGTTTTGCCACGCTAAGGAACGCAATCTCCCGCGCGAGCTGCGGGGCGCCATGGGCGTCGGCGACGTTTGGACCTGGACCGCGATCGACGCGGACTCCAAGGTCGTCGTGACCTGGCACCTAGGAAAGCGGACGACGGCCGACGCCGATGCGTTCATTAGCGACCTCGCCGAGCGGATCGTGTCCGACCGGGTGCAAATCTCGACTGACGGGCTGACGCATTACAACCTGCCGATCCAGCGCTATTTCCACCATCGCGCAGACCACGGCTCGGAGGTCAAAGACTACGGCCTCCTGGACGACGACACGCCCGAGCGCAAGTACTCGCCAATGGTCGTGAAGCAGGTTCATCGCAAGCCGGTTTGGGGCGTTCCCGACACGGACCGCATTTCGACCGCCTATGTCGAGCGCAATAACCTCACCATGCGTATGTCGTCGCGCCGCTTCACGCGACTAACGAACGGCTACAGCAAGAAAATGCTGAACCTAAACCGGGCGCTCGCGTTGCATTTCATGCACTACAATTTCGTCCGCAAGCACCATACGCTCAAAGGCAAAACGCCGGCGATGGCGGCCGGGCTGACGGATCGCTTCTGGACGTTGCGAGACCTCGCGCTTCTGCCCGATATTCTGCGGAACCGCGAGGCCGCTTAAGCCGTAATGCTAAGCCGAACGGACGTGGGCTTTTCCGCGTCGGGGGGCTCGTCGCCATCCTCGGGTTTAGGCGCTAAGTAGCGGACATTGCTGCCTGGCAAGCTCCGCTCAACGTCCCAGCCTTCCTTGCTGTCGCGTCCGAGGATAATCGTCGCGTCGTCGGATTTTGGCGTGACCTTTATGTTGATTCCGGTGGCAATCCCCGCCGTATATACGACGTCCTCAAGATCAATCGACGCGACCTCACCAGCCTCGTCAATCCGCCCCGCCATGATTGCTCGGCCGAGAATCTTCGCGGCCTTGATGCTCTCCTCGAACGTCGTGACCTTTTGGTTTCGCTTCACCTTGGCGCCGCCATGCTTGTTGGCGACGCCACGTTTGGCCCGAGACCTAGGAAACTGCTTCATTTCGCCTCTAGTAGCTCCCGCGGTATAACCCGCTGCCAGGCCTTCGCGTTTTCAAGAATGTCGGTGAGGGCCGCTTCGAACCGTACTTCCATCGGCGTCGGGCCGAAGTTCTTATCTATGATGCCAGCCTCCGGGTAATTGCAGGCGTGGCGATGGAAGGTGCTGTGATCGCTGTCATATCGGACAATTTGCTTCCATTCCCCGGCCACAAGCACCTGATACCCGATTGATACCTCCCGTTTTCGACCACGCTTCGGGTTGTACCAATACATAACGCGATGCTCGACACCTGGGTTAACCGGCACCAAAGGAGTCTCGCGTTCCCCCTCATAGCGAGGGTTCGAGGACTTCCTAGCCACGATTCGCTGGCGTACGCCGTCGTGGGATCGCGTTCCCCCGGACAGTGCTCGGAGCCGCCTCATGTGAAGGAATTATCGGCGGGACGACGCCCCATAGCTAGTAAGTGCCCCGGGCACCTGGGGGCAATGCTGACTTGGCGTGTTTTGCTATGTAAAGCCCACGTTAAGCGAGAACGACCCAATACCTACCGGGCCGCCGGCACTCGGTTTACACCGGCCGGGGGCTGTGCTACACTCCTAACTCGGAACGGACCCCGCGTCCGTTTTCTTCATGTTCTCCGGCGCTCCGGCCCGCCCGCGGGCTCGTCAGCCGGGCCCTTCCGAGACACGAACGATGGCAAAAAAAGAGAACCGTGTGATGGTTACCATGGCCTGCACCGAGTGCAAGCGGCGCAACTACAACACGTTCAAGAACCGGCAGAAGACCAGCGACCGGCTCGAGCTGAGCAAGTATTGCCGTTGGTGCCGCTGCCACAAACCCCATCGGGAAACCAAGTAGGCTTCAGCCAAAGGCTGAAGCCCCGAGGGCGGTAGCTCAATTGGTAGAGTTGCGGTCTCCAAAACCGTCGGTTGCAGGTTCGAGTCCTGTCCGCCCTGCCAAACTCTTGCGGTACAAGGTAGTATGAAGTCCAATCCAAGTCGCCCGGGCGCATCGCGTCCGGGAGGGAGTCGTCCCCAGGTGAGCACTCCGGCGAAGCGGCCCGTGACGGCCGCCCAACGCGCGGCCAACGCGCAGCGCACGCAGGATTTCGTGCGCGGCGTCATCGCCGAGATGCGCCGGGTCACCTGGCCGACGCGTGAAGAGTGGATCGCGGCGACGCTGCTGACCATCGCGCTGGTCGTGGGCGTCGGCATCTTCACCTACCTGTGCGACATGTTGTTCGGGCTGGTGTTCGGCTGGCTCACCGGAGGGACGCGCTGATGGATCAAGACACCGCTACCGCCGTCACCGAGCTCGACGGCGCGCAGACCGCGCCCGCGCCGGCCGCCAAGAAGTCCGACGACCGCAAGAAGTGGTACGTGATCCACACGTACTCCGGCTACGAGAACAAGGTCAAGGCCAATCTCGAGCGCCGCATCCATTCGATGAACATGCAGGACAAGATCTTCCGCGTGCTCGTCCCGATGGAAGACGAGGTCGAGTTCAAGGACGGCAAGCGCAAGATCACCCCGAAGAAGGTCTTCCCGGGCTACGTGCTCGTCGAGATGGACATGGACGACGGCTCGTGGTACGTCGTGCGCAACACCTCGGGCGTGACGGGTTTCGTCGGCTCACCGGGCTCGGGCGAGAAGCCCGTCCCGCTGCAGGACAAAGAAGTCAAGACGATCCTCAAGCAGATGGGCATCGAGACGCCCAAGCTCAAGATCGACTTCGCCAAGGGCGACCGCATCAAGGTCACCTCGGGCCCGTTCTTCGACTTCACCGGGATCGTCGACGACATCCAGCCCGAAAAAGAAAAGGTCCGCGCGCTCATCTCGATCTTCGGCCGTGAGACCCCGGTCGAGCTCGAGTTCTACCAGATCGAGAAAGTCTAAAGCGAGACGCCGCCGCCTGCGTAGGCGGATTTCCAGGCTTCGCCTTCGCGCGTGTAGACGGTGTACGAGTCGGCGTCGTAGCCCACGATGTGGGTCACGAGGCCGATCTTGCCTTTGCCGAGGTCGAGCGCGTCGACCAGATATTCGGCCGGCTCGTCGAGCAGCGGTTCGGTGACGGTGATCGTCTGGACGTTCCATAGCGTCATCGCGCGTTTGCCATCGATCGCTTCGGAGACGAAGAAGACGCGGCGGTCGATGCGCGGCGTGCCGGTGCCCTTCCAATTGAGCGTACCGACCAGCGCGGGGCCGTGGCCGAGGTCGATTGCGGTGAGGCTGCGCACGGTCAATTGCGACGGAGCGGTGCCGAGTCGCGTCGCGGCGGCGGTCAGCACCGCGGCTCGTTCGGCCGCGGTCGGCGCGCGCCGGGGCGTCGCGCCGAAGCCGTTGAGCGTCGGCGAGGCCAGTGCGCCGACGTAACCGCCCAAGTGCATCGACGGTGGAACGGGGACGCTTGCGCGGCCGTCGATGACCGTCACCGGCACCGTTGCGACGGTGCGGTCGCCGTAGATGAGGTTCACCTTGTTGCCGCCGCCGGCGATCGACGCGTTGGCGGCGTCCTGGAGCTGCTTCTGCGTCTGATTGCTGCCGTCGTTGCCCGGCGGGATGAACGTGGTCCCGGATTGCACGGCGACCGGCGCGAGCGCACCGTTCTGCTGCACGACGAAGATCGCGCCGTTGCCGTTTCTGTTGGTCGCGGCTACCGGCGGCGAGCTCGTCACGCCATACTGGCGCAGCACGTTCGGCAGCGCGGCGAGCGAGAAGAACTCGAGCGTGTGCAGCCCGTTGCGCTGATCGTCGACGCTGCGGTACGCGAACTTCGTTCCGCGGCGGAACGTTTGGGTGATCTGCGGATCCTCGTGCTGCGTCGTGACGACGGTCGACGTTGCGAAGTCTTGCGCCGTTGCCGCTCCGAAGACGCTCGCGAACGTCGCCGCACCGTCCTTGGCGATCCCGTACGGCTTGCCGAAGGCCTTGACGTCGAGCGACTCGCGGCTCACTTCGCCGTTCGCGGCGACCACGGTGACGGCCCAGCCGTCATCACCTTGCGTCTCGTCGCCGCCGGTCAGCGGCCTGGTCGACCAGCGGCCGGCCAGCCCCGCGACCGGCGTGAGCGGGCGCAGCGTGGCGAGCTTCGCGAGCCGCCACTTTTCGGCGGCGAACGTTTTGCCCGGGAGCGCCGAGGCGGACTCGGCGCACGCCAACATGAGCGCGAGCGCGGCACACGCGGAGATCGTACGCATCGTCAGCGCCGCTTCGGCGACGCGCGCGGCCGGCCCCTGCGCGGCGAAAAGGGGAGCCACCGAGCGAGCGCGGATAGGCCGCGATGGACTTTCGAGCTTCGACTCGCCGTGCGTTCGTCGGCGGGTCGCTCGCGGCGGGTGCCGCTGCCGCACTGCCGCGCGCGTCGCGCGCCGCCAGCACCCCGCCGCTGATTCGGCTGGGGTACGTCGACTCGCTCTCGGGTCCATTCGCGGTCGGCGGGATTCCGCAGCTCAACGGTGCGCGGCTCGCGCTGGCCGACGCGAACCGCCGCGGGCGCGCGCGGTACGAGCTCGTCGTCGCCGACGACACGACCAAGCCCGCGGTCGGAACGACCGAGGCGCGGCGGCTGGTCGAGAACGAGCGCGTCGACGCGCTGCTCGGCGGCGCGTCGTCGGCGGTCGGCAACGCCGTGTCGGCGTACGCCCAGAGCGCCGGTGTGCTGTACGTCGCGGTCGGCACGCACGACACGGCGATGACGGGCGCGAAGGCCAACCGGGTCTGCTTTCGCCAGACGTGCTCGCTGGCGATGCTCTCCAACGCGTTGGGCGCCGAGCTCATCCGCCGCGCGAAGCGGTGGTATTTTCTGGTCGCGGACTATGCGTTCGGCACCGACGCGCGCGACCGCTTGAAGGTGATCCTCGACGCGCACGGCGGCAGCGTGGCGGGGATGGATCTGCATCCGGTGGGGACGAGCGACTTCTCACCGTACATGGTCAAGGCGCGCGCGACCGACGCCGACGCGTTCCTGCTGCTCAACGGCGGTACCGATACGCAGAACGCCGCGACCGCGTTCGTGCAGTTCGGCTTGCAGAAGCGCATGCTGGCAGCCGGCGTCACCGGCGAGAACGAGCTGGCGGCGGGATTTCCGGCCGAAGAGCTGGCCGGCTCGCTGTGGGGCTACGTGTGGGGACCCGACGCCGGCGGAAGCGCCGCCGCGCTGCACCGCCGATTGGTTGCGGTCGCGCAAGGGTTCCCGCCGAACTGGCGCCAGTATCTTGGCTACATGGCGGTGGCGAACGTCGTCGAGCGGATCGAGGCGAGCGGCACGACCGATACCGACACGCTGGTGCGCGCGTTCGAGAACCATCGCTACGACGCGGCGAAGTCGCAGCCGGGGATCTTTCGCGCCTGCGATCACCAAGCCGTGCAGGAGACCTACTGCGCCGAGATGCTGCCGCGCGCCAAACGCCGCGATCCCAACGAGTACTTTCGGATCGTCTCGGCGGTCGGCGGCGAGTTCGCGGCCGGACCGTGCAGCAACCCCGACAGCGCGAAGGCGAGCGCGATCATCGGCAGCGAGAAGGTTCCGGCGCGCGAAGGCTATACGCCGGTTCGGCTGACCTAAGAGCGCACACGTCAGGTGCCCGCGCCCCTGACGGTCTGCACGAGATAGATCGCCGTCGCGCCGCCGACGACGGCGGTCACGCCCCAGCCGGCCAACGCGAGCCAACCGGAGATCCGCGCATGGTGCATGACCTTGCGGTTGCGGCCGACGAGCAGCATCAAGGCCATCGTCAGCGGCGTCGCGATCCCGCCCGCGATCCCGCTGTAGAAGAGCAGCGTGATCGGCTGAACGCCGGCTAGCCCGACGACGATCGCGACGAGCGTGCAGCCGCTCAGGGTCAGATAGAAAGCGCGCGCGCCGCCGAAGCTCGCGTCCAGACTGCGGCGCCAGCCGAACATCTCGGCCGCGACGTAGGCCGACGTGCCCGCGATCACCGGGATCGCGACGAGCGACGAGCCCAGCAGACCGAGCGCGAAGATGACTTGCGCGAACGGTCCCGCGATCGGCGCGAGCGCTTGCGCGGCGTCTTGCGCGGTCTGCACGGTCTTGTGATGCACGCCGAGGGTCGCTCCGGTGGCGACCAGGATGAACCAAAACGTCACGCCCGCGACGACGATCCCCAGCACGGCATCGACCTGGACGAGCCCCAGGTGCCGCAGCTTGGGCTTCTCTTCGCTTTGCTCGATCGTCTCCCAGACGTAGGCGTACGCAGTGAGCGTCGTGCCGAGCAGCGCGAGCGCGCCCGAGACCGTCGCCGGGTGCAGATCGAAGTGCGGTGTGAACGAACCGCGCAGGACGGCGCCCCAATCGGGATGCGCTAGGAACGCCGCGCCGACGTACGTGAAGAAGAGCAGGGCGACATAGCGCAGCACGCGCTCGATCGAGCGATAGTTTCCGTACACGAGCACGAGCACCGTTGCGACGCCCAGCGGCAAGACCCACCAGCGGTAGTCGCTGTGGGTCAAGATCCCGAGCGCAGCGCCGCCGCCTTCGAGGTCGGCGGCGAGCGTGAGGATGTTCACGATCAGCAGTGACGCGAGCGCGAGGATCGCCCAAAAGCGGCCGTAGGCGAAGCGGACGCAGTCTTCGAGTCCCTTCTTCGAGACGACGCCGACCTGCGCCGCGACCGCTTGAACGACGGCCAGCATCGGGATGACGAGCAGCGTCAGCCAGCACAGCTCGTAGACGGTCGTCGAGCCGATGACTGCCAGCGTCGCGACGGTGGTGGGGTCGTTGTCGGACGCGCCCGCGACGATCCCGGCGCCGAAATGCTGTTTCGGCGCCGCGGCCTTGCCGCCGCCCGGCGGGTCGAACGCTGAAACGGCTCGCCGCTTGGCCATATCGCCCTCCTACCGCAAAATCATCCCCGCGCGCAAGCGCGCGGGGTTGTCGCGGCGTGCGCGCGAAACGTCCCAAAGCACCATGGATCAGCGCGACCCCGAACCGGCCGTCGAATCGGTCGCCGAGTCTCCCGCGGTCGAACCACCGGCGCCCGACGCATTCGCCGGCGCCGTGACGACGACTGAGCCTGAGCAGGGCGAGACATCCGCCGTGCCCGAGCCGGTCGCGGGGCGCATCGAACCAGAGCCGGTGGAGGCACGCGCCGAACCGGAGCCGGTGGAGGCACGCGCCGAGCCTGAGCCGGTTGAGGGACGCGCCGAACCCGAGCCAGTCGAGGCGCTCGTCGAGCTGATCACCGAGCAGGACGGCGCGAGCGACGTGCAAGTCACCGACGTCACGCAGCGCGAACGGGAAGCACGTGTCGAGCCGCCCGTCGACAGTGAAGCGCACAAGTTTGCATTCGGTGAACCTGCCTTGGCCGAACCGCCGGAGAACGAACCAGCGGCGGCGACCGAAGCTCCGGCGCCGGCGCCGGTCGATCCGCGTCGGATGCGCGCGCAGCAGGCGTGGGAGCGGATCGTCGCCGCGCACGCGAACGGCGATCACGTGACCGGCATGGTCACCGCCGCGGTCAAGGGCGGCTTGTTGGTCGACGTCGGCGGAATTCGCGGCTTCTTGCCGGCCTCGCAAGTGCGCGTGCCGATCGGCACCGCGCTCGAATCGTTGGTGAAGACGAAGGTGCCGCTCAAGGTGCTCGACGTCGACGCGGGCCGGCGGCGGATCGTGGTTTCGCAGCGCCGTGCCGTCGACGAGGAGCGTCGCGCGAAGCGATCCGAGCTGTTGCGCTCGCTCGAAGTCGGTCAGATTCGCGAGGCCGTCGTCGCGCGGCTCGCCGACTTCGGTGCGTTCGTCGATCTCGGCGGCGTGGACGGTCTGATCCCGATGCGCGAGCTGGCCTTCGAGCGGGTCGAAAAAACGAGCGACGCGGTCAACGTCGGCGATCGCGTGACCGTGCAAGTGCTGCGCATCGAAGAGGGCGGCAAGAAGATCGCGCTGTCGCGCAAGAACGCGCTGCCCGATCCATGGCGCGACCACGCCGCGCTGCTGCGCAACGGCACGACCGTCGAGGGCAGAGTGGTCGCGAAGGAACCGAACCTGATCGTCGAGCTCGCGCCGGGCATCACCGGTTCGGTGCGCAGCGACGAGGCCAATCCCGACGACTACGAGCTCGGCGAAGCGATCGAAGTCACGGTGCGCTCGGTCGACCGCGTGCGGCGCCGCATCACGCTGACCACGATGCACGCCGCCGCCGCTGCCGCAGCAGCTGCTGCCGCCGCTCCGCAGACGTCGTCGATGACGGCGAGCGGTTTCGCCCCGCTCGGCGTCGAGCTCGCGCAGCGCAAGAAATAAGACACCGGCCGCGCGCGTTTAGCGCATGCGGCCGCGGCGCACGCGCGCGACGACCACGATCCACAGCGCCACCGCGACGGCGAACAGCGCCACCGCGAGGACGGCGAGGACGGGCCGCCCCTGCACGCGCCACACGAGCAGGAAGAACTCTCCGAGCAACGTCGTGACCAGCGCCAGGAAGAGGGTAACGCTCCGACGGGAATAGCGCATCACGCCGCCATTCCGCGCTGGGCGGCGGCATCCGCCGCCCGGCGAGCTCTTTCTCGCGAAAATGGCCGGAAATATGCACTTTTCGGCGTATATGGTCGCCGATGCGGCTCACGTGAGCCGCCCGCACACGAAAGGAACCCATGACCAAGAACGAGCTGGCCAGAGAGCTTGCCGACGATTTCGAGCTTCCGCGACGGCAGGTAACCGAGCTGGTCGAAGCGATGCTGGACCGAATCACCCAAGTGCTCAGATCGGGCGACAAGGTGCAACTGACGCCCTTCGGTCAGTTCAAGATTCGGGACCGAGCCGCGCGCGTCGCCAGGAACCCGCAGACCGGCGAGCCGGTCAACGTTCCGGCCAAACGCGTCCTCAAGTTCATCGCCGGGCGCAGCCTCAAGGAGGCCGTCGGCACCGCGAAGCGCGGCGCTAAGAAGTCGCCGGCGAAGAAGACCGCGGCGAAGAAGACGGCGGCGAAGAAGTCGCCGGCCCGCAAGGCCGCGCCGGCTGCCAAGAAATCGGCCGCGCCCGCGCGCAAGAAAGCCGCCGCCAAGAAGACGCGGCGCTGACGCGCCGGCGCGCAGGGCGAGGCGGCGCCTCGCCCTGCGCGCGCTCGGCTCACGCGGCGCGACTGCGGTGAACGGGGAGCGCCACGGCGACTCGCGTGCCGGCCTGTTGGTTGTTGCGCGGTGAAACGATCACTTTGCCCCCAGCGAGCGCGCGCACCAACAGCAAGCCGCGTCCGCCTTCGTCTAGTTGGTCGGGCACAAGGTAGATCAGCGGCTTGTGCAAACGCCCACGATCGCTCACGTACAGCATCGGGATGTCGTCGTTCCAGTCGACGCAGACGCCGAACGGCGGCGCGCCGTGGCGCACGACGTTCGCGATCAGCTCGCCGACGATCAGCTCGGCGGCGTCGAGGTCGGAGCACCCGAGGTCGGCAGACGCCTCGAGAAAGCGACGGACCGCTAGCCGCACCGTGCATGCGTCGTGCAGCGCATCCGACACCACCGACCAGTTCCGAGTCGTGTCCACTCTGGGTCGGTACCCGGGCACGAGCCTCCTCACGCGTAGAACCGGCCGCCGAGCTCGACGAACCCGTCGGGATGACGGTGGCCGGGATCGTGATGCGTCCAGTGCACGATCGGCGGCTGGCCGCGAACGTGCAGCAGATCACCTTGTACGGACACGTGGTCGCCCGGATGAGCGGGCACGCGCGGCGCGATCGAGACGTTGTCGACCACGCGGAAGGTCGACCCGTCGTCGGCGCGGACGTCGAACTGTTCGTGGACGCGGTGCGAGTGCTTCGAGAAGAAGAACACGGGCGGCGTGGTGACCGTCCCGCTGTATTGGACCAGCATCGGAACCTCCGCCCGCCGATCACGCTCTCCAGGCGCGACGGCAAGGGGCTGCCCCGGCCGGCTCGCGCCGTCGCGCGGCAGGAGGCGCCCGGCGTGGGGGCGCCGTAGGGCGGCCAAGCGTGATCTGGCTTCTCGCTACGGCTTTTCTCTCGCTCGGGCTGATCAATCTGGACTTCGGGCGCGGGTGGTGGCGCGGGCAACTGCAGCGCCTGGCGGTCGGGGTTCCGCTCGTCGGTGTGATGTGCTATGTCGTCCTGCCGCCGCTGGTCTTTCCGCAAGCGTTCGCGCTGCTGCTGATCACGCTCGTCCCCAACGTGCTCATCACCTCGCTCGCCGCCGCGCGAACGATGGTGGTGTCGCGCCGCATCGTCTCGCTGCGCCGCACGCCGGTCTGGCCGCTCGGGCTCGCCGTCGGCGTGCTGGGCGCGTTCGCGCTCGTGCTCGCTATCGCGCCGATCGTCGATGCGAGCGGCTTGCGCGATCTGACCGGAGCGACGACCTCACCCAGCGGCGCGCCGGCGACCGATCCGCGCCACGTCCGCGTCGTCCCCGAAGAGTCGGCGATCTTCGCCGGCGAGAAAGTCGTCGGACAGCTCGGCGCCTACTATCGGGTGGGCGCATACAACGTGCAGTCCGACGGCGGACGGCTGGTCTGGGTCGCGCCCCTCGACTTCCAGGGCGCGATACAATGGCTCGCGCGCCACACCTCGCCCGGGATCGTGATCGTCGATGCGGAGAACCCCGACGCGCCGGCCGAGTTGCGCGCCCGCACGCCGCTGCGCTACGTTCCGTCGGCGCTGTTCAACGACAACCTGCGCCGGCACGTCTGGCTGCGCTACGGCAACGAGCTGTTGCTGGAGGAGACGCTGCAGATCGACTCCCACGGTGATCCGCGTTACCTCGTCACGCTCGGCCGGCCGACGATCGGCTGGAGCGGCGAGCGCGTCACCGCGGTCGTCATCGTCGATCCCGCCACCGGCGCGATGGAACGCATCCCACGCGACCAGTTCGATCGGCTACCTGCCTGGGTGAGCCGCGTCTACCCGCCCGACCTGGTGCTCGAGTACAACGACTGGTTCGGCCGTTACGTGCACGGTTGGTGGAACGCGCAGATCACCAAGCGCGACGTGCACCTGCCGGCGCGCGACGAGGTGTTCGGGGTGCTGCTCGCCGACGGCCGGTTCGTCTGGTTCGTCGACCACACGTCGCCCAACCGGACGGACGCCTCGATGACCGGCTTCACCTACACCGACAGCCGCACCGGCGCGATGGTCTACTACACGTCGAGCGGCGGCGAGTACAACTCAGCGGCCGCCGAGGACGCGGTGGGCGGCAACCCGATCGTCAAACAAGGCCGGCTGGTGCCGACCCAACCGATATTGTACGCGCTGCTCGGGCAGAAGGCTTCTAAAGGTGTCTGGGTCGTACCGGCGGTCGCTGATAACGGGAAGTTTCAGACGCTCGCTCTAGTAGATCCAGCTGGGGGACATGTGGTTGTTGGAAACCCCTCGTCGCCTTTCCCGGTTCAGGACGCGTTCACGACGTACGAAGACGAGCTTCGAGCTGGTCGGTCGGCAGGCGCCCTCACACTTACGACCGGTACACTTGATCGTGTCGCCGTTGTTGCCAATCGTATCCTATTCACGATACGAGGCGAACAGCAGATATTTTCAATCCTCGCTGGTCTAAGTGCGGGCGAGCTGCTCGCACGCCCCGGTGACCACGTGACATTCAAAGTTGCCTATCGCGACGCTGACGGAACGAGTGTCGTTCGCGATTTCTCGAACGGCTCGTTACGGCGCTAGAATCTCCGCTTACGCGATGCACTTGGATTCGATGCATGTTCGATTGGTAGCTGGCGAAAGAACTTTATCACGCACGAACCACGGCCCGTCAACGTCGCCATCGCGTCCGTCGAGTAACTCCGGCGCGGCATCGCTCGATCGGGCACCGTCTCCGGGAACCCGCAAGAGGGTTTGTCCATCACGGTATATGGTGTCCAGAGAATGAACATCTTCCGTCGGCTCTTTCCGCAAGGGTCTAAAGCCAGCATTTCTGGGAGCATGCCTTCCAGCCTTGGCGGCGCTTGGATCTTCCTATCCCATTCGCATAGGGACTACTATAAGGTTCGACAGCTGCGCAATGAGCTGGAGACGATGGGTCACCATCCGCTCATGTTTTTTCTAAAGTGCATGGGAGACAACTCAGAGCTCGACGATCTAATTCGCCGCGAAATTGAGGCCCGGGAGTGGTTCTTGTTGTGTGAGAGTGAACACTCACGCGTGTCACGGTGGGTACAACGCGAGGTCGAAATCATCACTTCCCGCTCGAAGAATGTCTTTGCAAAGGTTGACCTTGCAGGTACCGCTGAGTCCCAACTCAATACCCTTCGTGCTCTTGCAAAGCGGGCCACTGTATTCATTTCCTATCATCATGCCGACCTAGCCATCGCGACAGAGATTGCCCGAGTCTTGCGAACGCATGACTTTAGCGTACTAGATGGCCATATTGACCCCGGCGAGACTATCGACCGAGCCGTACGATTGCGGATCAAGGAGGCTGCCGACGACGGATTCGTTTTGATCCTCTTAAGCGCAAAGTCCCTGGCTTCCGAATGGGTTCGTTTTGAGATTCGTGAGGCGATACGTCTCCAGGCGTTTGGAACAGGGGGGATCAGCAATGTCATTCCAGTGCTGATCGAGGACGTTCGGATCCCGATAGAGTTGGCCGATATTCAAGCGTTTGACCTGAGCAAGGGCGCGATTCAGGAGGACGTCGAGCGGATGGTGGGCTATCTCAAGACGCGAGCTATGGCGTAGTCGCAGACGGCGCACACTGTCGGCACGTCAGGGCGATCCCCTATTTAAGGCGGCGGGACTGACAGATCGGCATTGGACGCTCCGGGGCCTCGCTCTGCTCCCGACATTTCTGCGTAACTTGACGCGGCTTACGGGACTTCAGAATCTCGTCCGAGCCGGGCCTGATGCGCCATTCGTTCCGTCGACTGAATGCGCGTTCTTACTAAGAACGTTCCACCGGCCATGGCAATTGCCGTCCCAATAGCGCCGAACCCTGAGACATCGTGTCCGGCGAGTAAGAGCTGAGCGCCTGTATAGATGATATACACACTCAGGCCGCCTCCAACGAGAACGCCAAGCAGTGAGCGCACCGCGTCGGACACAACGAGGATTCGCTCCATCCGGCGGCGGTGCTGCGATTGCGCGGGGAACGCGTCGAATATGCGCGCTGCCGAGCCCGGGACGATCCGCTCGTATGCCTCTAACACCTCTGGCGGAGGGAGAGGTCCCGCGAATGAGGTCGCTGTTGTGGTTACCGAATAGCCCGGGACCGCCTGCGCCGCTTGTTGGCGCGCTAGCTCACGACGTTGTTGTCGCGTCACCCTTGAGCGATTTCTGATACGCGAAGGTCGCGTTGGTCAGATCCTGGCCCACCATGTACCAATCCAGGTAAAAGGTGTCTGCCATTGCTTGGGACTCGGAGAAGTAGACCGAGTAGTTCCAATTTAGCGGCGTGAAAATATCGAGCCACTGGCCGAAGGCGCCGATGAACCCCGGACGCCCGACGACGTAGAAGGGCTCGACCCCCGCGCTGTATAGGCCGTCTTGCGGCCACCCCAAGGCGGCTCCGAGCGCCTGAATCATAGATGCCACGGTTCCAGGAACCTCGCGTCGTGTCCCCCGGGATGCGAAATGAGGGGTCCTTGGACGTAATCTCAAACGCCGCAGGCGCGACGAGGCGCTAGCCATAACTGCGCTAGTCTAGCATGTTATGGCTAGTGCCGTCTAGGATTCCAGTGAACCCAGGCGGACGACCAGGAATGTCGTATTGCATGGCCGTTTCGCCGCGGAGATCGATGGTCGCGGCCCCCTTTGCTCGCGGCCTGAATATCCGGGATTTTTTCCCGGTTCCCAGGAACAACGTGAGCCGATGTGTCCGCTGTACGCGCCGACGGGCCTCGATTCGCAAGCGACTGGCGCACGACCAGATCTGCCAGCGGATTCGGAAGAAGTGCGCCGGCTAGCGCCCCATGCGCTGTTCGGGCAGAATACGTGGGTGGTGCCGGCCGTCGCCGACAACGGGAAGTTCCAAACGCTGGCGCTGGTGCAGGCGGCCGGCGGTCACGTGGTCGTGGGCAACACCGGTGCGTCGTCGCCGGCGCAGGACGCCTTCGCTTCGTACCGCGCTTTCCTGGGCGACAAGACCGCCGGCGGCGCGTCGCCGCGGATCAGCGGAACGATCGACCGCTTCGCGTACGCCGCTGGGCGCGCGTGGTTCACCCTGCGCGGCCGGCGCGGCGTGTACACGATCGTCGATCCCGACGGTCCCGACGTGCTGCTCGCGCGCCCCGGTGACGCGGTGAGCTTCGAGACGACGGCCGACGAGAACGGCGGCCGGCTGGTGCGCGGCTTCACCGATGCGGCGCTCGCCCGATGAAGACGCTGTACGGCGAGCGCGTCGAGCTCGTGCCGGTCGACGGGCGCAACGCGCGCGAGCTGTGGGAGGTGCTCAACGCGCCGGATCTGCGCAAGTACCAGGACATCCCGCGAGTGCGTCCCGAGGAGTTCGAACGGCAGGTGCGCGCGCGGCCCAAAGCCTTGCGGCCGAACGCGACCGGGCGCTTCGAATGGCTGCTCAAAGCGGGCTCGCCGGTGGCCCCGCTGGGTTGGATCTCGCTGCGCGTCAACGATCGCACGCCGCGCGTCGGCGAGGTCGGCTACAGCCTCATGCCCGCCGCGCGCGGCAACGGGTACGCCACCGAGGCGCTGCGCGCGGTGATCGACGAAGCGTTCGGCGCCGGCGAGCTCGACGAGATCCAGGCCTGCATCGTCCCCGCCAACACGGCGTCGCGCTACGTGCTCGACCGCACCGGCTTCCGCGAGGAGCGCATGCTGCGGAGCGGCGCGATGATCCGCGGCCGCCACGTCGACGTGCTGCTCTTCTCGCTCACGCGCGCCGCCTGGCACGGCGTGCGCCGCGACGCGCTCATGAACGCCGGCGACGGCTAGGCCGAACGGATCGGCCGGAAGGCGGATACCGGTCACCGGCTGGGAGGAATAGCATGGACGGGATGTTGTGGATCCTCGCCCTGGCGGCCCTCTGCCCGTTCGTTTCGCTCGCTAC
>Ga0302326_10016671_pt1 | contig 15357 bp, 9 predicted proteins | sample Palsa_T0_3_FD_202264 | JGI IMG/M metagenome (GOLD analysis project Ga0302326, IMG submission 202264) | Peat permafrost microbial communities from Stordalen Mire near Abisko, Sweden - Palsa_T0_3 | ecosystem: Environmental > Terrestrial > Soil > Palsa > Peat permafrost | place: Sweden: Abisko...
CGTAGAAATCCATATCTTTTTCGTATCCGTTGGCGACAAAGAAATAGTCGCGCACCCAGCCGCGCGGCAACGCGGGCAGCTTCCCCGGATCGAAATCCAGCGCAACTTCATCGCCTGATCCGAAGACTACGAATTTATCGTCGATCGAGTCGAGCAAGGGCCGCACATCGCCGTAGCGCGTGTAAGCTCCAGCGGGCCGGGTATAGGGACCTGTGGCGCTGGCCTTTTCGTAAATGTATTTCACGTTACCCGGCGGCTGGTCTTCGATCTTCAGCGGGAATCCGTGGAAATTGAGTTCGGCGCGCGCGAGCGGTACCGGCGTCAGGCGGGAGCTCTGGCCAGGGCTCTGACTCTGACTGGTGCGGCTGATGAGAATGTTGTCCCAGTAGATCTGCAGATTCGTGGTGATGCGAATACGTCGCGTTCCCGGCGGGAGTTTGCCGGTGAGGTCGGCGGTCATGGTGCGCGGGCCGCCGGCGGGAAATCCCATGTCATCCATGACGCGGAGCCATTTTTCTTTTCCGGCGCCTCCAGTCGAGATCAGCGCTTCGACATAGGGCGCAACAGGGCGCAGGTGGGCTTGATCGGCAGCGTACATGCTGGTCGCCGAGTAGTATTCGATCTCGCCATGCATCAGCAGCCACAGTGGTCCGCCGCGGTAGGGCTCGCCGAGATCGAGCTCCAGGCTGTGCGGCTCGGTGAATCCCATGAATGAAAGCACTTTGAAGTCGCCGAAATAACGATGCGCAAGTAAATCGGGAAGCACATTGTGGCCGTGCTCGTCCCATGCGCCAGTAGGGGGACGAGCATCATTAATGTTACTGAACACAACCTTAAACGGAGGATACGGTGGATTGCTGGCGAAATATTCGTTGGGATAAACATCGACATCGGCGGGATGATCGACGGCGAGCAGTCGCACCTGATCGAGATAGACGGATTCTTCGAGTGGCTCCATGAAGCGAAAACTGAGTTTGCCATCTTTTTCGCGCAGTGAGCTGCGGTCGAGTTTGATGGCTTCCGTTGGACGAGGAATGTCACGCTCAATTTTGTTTTCGTGCGCCGCGATCCAGTGTCCGACGACGCCTGCGCCGAGCATATCGCCGACCAGCTGGTAGTGCGCGCCATCCCAGGCGAAGAGCGTAGGACACGAGCTGCCACGGCGGTCGAGCTCAGTGATGTTCTGCACTTTGTTGGCGGCGACTTCGATCTCATCCTGCAGAACGCCGGTCGGCCACAACATGCGGACGACGTCGGCTTGTTTGGCTTGTCCGAGGCCGATGGTCAGATAGGGTGAGTTCTGTCCGAGATAGCCGGACGAGCCATACACTTCAAACTTCTGCCGCAAGCCATCAGAGAAAACTTCAACCTTCGTGCCGATGGCACTCGTGTTATCGTTCAGACCCTTGAGCGCGAGGCGCAGCGAGTTGTTCTTGTTGCCGCCTTCGTTGTGGAGAAGCACGGCGGGCCCGTATTTTTGCGTGATCAGAAGATCGACCGCGCCGTCGTTGTCGTAATCGCCAACAATGATGGCGCGCGGCTCTTTGAGCTGAATCTTGTCGAGTCCGGTTTCGACGGTAACGTCTTTCCATCCGTCGGGGCCAAGATTGCGAAAGAGGCGGACTTCGCCCCTGCCGTCTTTCGTCTCGCCGACGGCGACGAGATCGACCCAGCCGTCATTATCGTAGTCGATGGCGGCGACGCCGTAGGCGCGAACCCAGTTGGTTTCGGGCAGCGGAACTCGGTCGAAGGTTTTGCCTTGATTGTTACGCCAGAGTGTAATGCCAGGCTCGCCCGAGTGAGTGAAGGCGATGTCCATCCAGCCGTCATGATTGAAGTCGAGAACTGCGAGTCCGATTGTTGGCGCTGGCATCGCTGCAGACCATGGCTGCCGCATAAGAAATTTTCCTTCGCGCTGGTTCTCGAAGATGGTGGGAACTTCGGTCGAGCTAGTTACCGCGAAATCAACGGCCCGGTCATTGTTGTAGTCGGTACCTATGCTGTTGGTTGCCGTCGCTTGCAATAACCCGAGATCGCTGGTCACGTCCGCGAAAGTGCCATTCCCATTGTTACGCCACATCTCCGCAGGCAGTGGCGACACCTTTGACTCTCGGCCGACAATTGGCAGCCATGCTTCCCTGATGCCAAGTAAATCCAAGTCTCCATCATGATCGTAGTCAACAAAGTTCAGACTTCTCCAGACGACTCCACTGCTTCCGGCGGTTCTGTCGCTAAAGATTCGGGCAGCCTGTGTAACGTCGGCAAACTTCATCGCTTTATCATTACGCAACAAATGGATCCCGCTGCCGGTGCTAATAGCGAGATCAGGGAAACCGTCGTTGTCGTAATCGCCCACCGTACATCCCAAAGAGCTTTCTTTCGGACTAAGGCCGAGCATCTGTGTCACATCCTCGAACTTCCCGTCTCCGAGGTTGCGGAAAAGAGCTGGCCCTCCGAGTGTTCCCGCGCCTCCGAGGAACAGATCGATTCTGCCGTCATTGTCATAATCGATGAAACAGGCAGCGGAACTTCCCTTCACGGGCAGCCCCGCGCTCTGCGTCACATCCACAAACCTCACCGGAATCGCCGCCCCCACTTTCTCCACCACCATCGGCGATTCTTCCGCGCGCGAATACTTTCCCTGTTCGCCATAGGTCAGGCTGATGGGCGCGCCCAGTTTGTTCTGCGTGATGTACTGGAATTTCTTCATCGCTACATGGGCGGGGTCGGCTTGCCCCGATTGCTGGTAGGCTCGCGCCAGTCCGAACTGCGCCGAGGCATGGTGCGGATCGAGCTTTAATGCCTGTTCGAAGGCGGCGATTGCTTCTGGAAATTGCTTGAGCTGCGCGTAGGTCGATCCGAGGAAGTACCAGGTATCGGCGTCGTTCGGATCAATTTCACTGACGCGATGAAACGCGTCGACGGCTGCGCTCGCGTCGGCGGAGTTCTTGTAATAGAGGCCCAGGTTGTACCAGGCATGGGCGTCTTTCGGGTTGTCTTTGACTGCTTTTTCCAGCAGCGCCTTCGCCTCGTCGACGCGCTGCAAGTTGAGCAGCGCCACCCCGCGATTGACGGTTACCACCTCTAACGCTGGATCCGTTGCCGCCGCTTCTTCGAACGCCTTCAATGCTTTCTCAAAAAGTTGCTGGTTCATGTAGGCGACGCCGATGTTGTTGAGGCGAGCCGCTTCCTGAGGATTGGCGGAGGGGCCGCTGGCGGCGAGCAGGGCGACGAGTAGCCCGACGAGCAGCGCGAGAAGAAAAGTGGAAACGAGGGCGATGATTGGCGTCTTGGTCATCAGAGATCGGAGATGATTCTATCTGAGTGCCCGGACGAAGAAGAAGATGATGATGACGAAGACGACGAAGAAGAACGCCAACTACTTCTTGACGTACGCACGCGAGGCGATCTGGCCTTTCGCCTCTTGAACGGTGATGGTCTGCCCGGTGGCAATGTCTGCGAGCTTGTCCACTTGTCCGCTGGGCCAATCGATTTCGACCGCGTCCGCTTTGGTCTTCGATCCCATACCAAAAGTCAGCACCAGTTCGCTCTGCGAAAGATAGCTGGAGCCGGTCTTCATGGTGAGCCACTGCTTGTCCCCTCCGGCACTGATGCGGACTACGGCGCCGATGCCGTCGCGGTTGGACTTTGTGCCGACGAGTTTGACGCGCAGGCTCTGGTTCGTCCCTCCCTGGTTAAGATAAAGATGCGGCGGGCCGCCGTTGGTCATAATCAATAGGTCGAGGGCTCCGTCATTATTGATGTCGGCGTAGGCGGCGCCGCGCGCGACTTTCGGAGCGGCAAACGCGGGTCCGACCTGGTTCGTGACCTCCTCAAATTTGCCGTTCGCGAGGTTGCGGAACAGGTGCGGCGGCTCGGCGTAGCTGACCCGCTTCTGCACTTTCTCGATTTGATCTTCGATGTGGCCGTCGGCGACGAAAATATCCTGCCAGCCGTCGTTGTCGTAATCGAAAAAGAAGCAGCCGAAGCCGAGTGTGACGAGCGTGGCGCGTCCGACCTCCGCGCGCGGAGCCTCATCGACGAACAGGCCGTTGCCTTCGTTGTGGTACAGCGAGAGCATCTGGTTGGCAAAATTTGTAATGATCAGGCTGGCGCTGCCAGAGCGGTCATAATCCGCGGCATCAACGCCCATGCCGGCGCGAGCCACGCCATCTTCACTAAACGCGATGCCGGCCGAAACGGCGCGCTCTTCAAACGTGCCATTCTTTTTGTTCAGGTAAAGCTTGTTAGGCTGCGTGTCGTTGGCGATCAGGATGTCGGGCCATCCGTCATTGTTGTAATCGAGAATCGCGACGCCCAGTCCCTTCGATGTCGGATCGTAGAGGCCGGCTTTTTGGGTGGCGTCTTCAAACTTGCCATTGCCCAGGTTGTGCCAAAGGCGCGCGGATGTTCCCTTATACGATTCGGGCGTGCAATAGGACTTGTGCGAGCCATCGAGTGTGCAGTAGAGGTCGGTTTGCTCGGACCACTGCACATAGTTGGCGACAACCAGATCGAGTTTGCCGTCGCGATCGTAATCAACCCACGCGGCGCTGGTGGAGAACTCGTTCGGACCCCAGAGTCCGGCGGATTTAGTGACGTCGGTGAAAGTTCCGTTGCCATTATTGTGGAAGAGATGGCTCTGGCCAACAGCGCTAATGAAAATGTCGTCGAAGCCGTCGTTGTCGTAATCGCCCACGGCGACGCCGAGTCCGAAGAGCGAAATGTCGAGGCCAGCTTTTCGCGTTACGTCGGTGAAGGTCCCGTCATGATTGTTGTGGTAGAGCTTCAGTGTAGACGCGCCGTTTTTGGCGTGGCCGGGCCAGTCCTGGCCGTTCACCAGCAGGATGTCGGGAAATCCGTCGTTATCATAATCGATGAATGCGCAGCCGGGACCCATGGTTTCCGGGAGCCATTTTTTCCCGAAGGCTCCGTTGTTGTGGGTGAAGTGGATTCCAGCTTGCGAGGTGATGTCGCGGAAGGTGATGGTTTGCGCCGACCCCACTAGCGCCGAGGTCAGCAGGAAAAGCAACACCCGCAAGAAAGACATAGAGGTACAGGGAAGCGCATTACCAAAAGAAGCGAGCTTTTCTCTGTGACTCTGTGACTCTGTGGTGGATTTTAAGTTGTGAGTCATCACCGTTTGGCCTCGGAGGTCACAGTGGCACTTGCAGTCAGGCGCTTGGCTGATACGTTGTTCAAGATGGCCAGCGGGACGGACGTGTGCTCGTGGATATTCTGACGTTCGTTATTGTCTTCCGGATTCAGTTGGCGGTAAGGGCCGGTGATGGCTTGTGACGCTTCGTCCGCTTTGAAGCGCAGGTAGCGAGCCTGATGTTCCTTGGCCATTTTTTCGTCTCCGAGACCGTTGTAGCAGAGCATGAGATTGTAGTGGGCCTGCAGGTCTTCCGCATCCACAGCAAGCACCTGCTGCAGCACTTTTACAGCGTCGGCGTACTTCCTCTGGAGAAACAGCACCCGCCCAAGATTGTTCAGTACAACACGATCATGCGGATACTGGGCGAGCACAATCTGGAAATGGGCGACGGCCTGATCGTAGTCTCCCGTCGATTTCAGCAGCGATCCGTAGAAGAAATTCGTGCGCGCGAGCTGCGGTTTGAGTGCCAGCGCTTTCTCAAGAACGGTGCGGGCTCGGGGCAGGTCGCCTTCCAGCAGGGCGGCGCGTCCGATGTTCACCCAGCCATCGGGATTCTGCGGATCGACTTCAGTGATTTTCTCAAAGGCAGCCTGGGCCGCTTTCAAATCACCCTGCAGCAGCAATCCGATACCGTAATCGTTCCAGCGCTGCCAGTCTTCCTTCGCGAGTTGAACTTTAGGCGGCGGCGCCGGGGCGTTGGCGGGTAAAACGTCGACAACGACTTCGTTTTTCGCAACCGTGACGATCGGCACATTGGGAATTTTTTCCTCTTTCGCGGAAACTCCGCGCAGAGATTGGGTGAACGCAAACTTTCTATCGTCATAGTCGGCCGTAACGGATGCGGGCGTCTCGGCGCCAGGCGCGGCTCCGGGCTTCGACTGGCTATTATCGCCCGCGTTGGCGGGCTCGCCCGCAAACGCGAACTGCGTGCCAAACCACGAAAACTTGCGATAGCAGAGCCGCGCGGTCAAGGTAACCTTTCCGCCCGTTTTCTCCGGTACCTTCATGCGGAAGTGCACAGTGTCGGCGGCGCCGGGCGGGATCAACCGCACATACACGACGGCCCGTGTGGACCATGCGTTGCGCTTGTTGATCGGGTTGCCGTGTGCATCCACCTGCAGCGAACGGTAAAAGTGCGCGCCCTTTTCGACCGGACCTTTGCCGTTGTCTTCCACCATGCCGCTCCAGAAAATCGTCTGCCCTTTGTCGTCGACGCCTTTGAGTTCGAGCCAGGTGTCGTAGGCATCGACGGTGCCGCCGGGGAAGAAATGGCCGACGCGCTTGGTGCGGACCACAACATCTACGCGAACCGTATCGCCACGACGGACGGCGGGATGCACTCGGTTGAGAGGCGCGGTAACGGGGGCGGCCTCGGCGTTGGAGCCGGGAGTGATTTTTGTTTCCGCCTCTTCTCCGACGGCAAATGTAGTGGCGAGTTCATGCTCCACGCCCGCTCCCGTTTTCACCGGAGCCGTCTTGAGCGGGGCGCTGGCTGGCGATAGCGCAAAAATGTCGACGGTCAGCGCTCCGCTGGTCAGGAAATCTTCGGTGACCTTCAACTGCGCGGCATCTTCGTTGGCAGTCGGCAGCGCCGTGTTGGCGCCGGGGAAACGGTGGGAATGTACCTTGCCGGCAATGTTACCCATATCGCTGGAAGGTTCGAGCGGCATGTGGCAATCGGCGCATTGCTGCGGCGTCGCCGGGTAGTAGAACGAGCGGGCGCCTTCTCCAGAGACGCCGCTGGCCTGCCAATTGTCGTACTCGTTGAAACCGCGAAACCAACGGTAGTGATTGACCGGCACGTCGAGATGCACCTTGTGACAGGAGGAGCAGAACTCCGCCGTTTGCTGTTTCATGAACGGCTTTAGAAATACGCGGCGGTGCGGCTCCGGATTCAGCTTGATCAGGAAGTCGTGCAGGGTGCGAACCAGCGGGTTCTTGCTGGCCGCGAGCTCGTGCAGTTTGGGGTATTCGAGATAGAAATCGGCTTGGCCCATCGTGCTTTTTACGTCGGCGATGGAGTGGCACATCATGCAGCCGAGACCGGCTTGGGCCGCGGGCGTGTGCACGATCTGCTTGATCGGCGTATCCATTTTGCCGGCGTAGAGCACGGCTGGATCGTGGCATCCGCCGCACCATTTGGAAGGCTTGGTGCCGACCGTATCCTGCATGTACTCGATCGACTTGCGATACCACTGATTGTTGAACGATGAAAAATGGTGGGCCGAACTGTTCCACTGATTGTAGATGTCCTCGTGACAGCGTTTGCAGGAATCCGACTCCATGAAGAACTGGCTTGGAATTTTTTCTCCGCCATAGACCTGCGCCGAACTCGGGAAGAATGGGCCGGCGGGTCCGTCGCCTTCGCCATTCATGGTGAGCGGCGGCAAGGCGGGATTTTCAATGCGGGCATGACGAGTCCATCGAGTTTCGCGGAGGTAGCGAGCGACGGGGGCCAGCACCACCAGCACGGCCAGCACGGCTGCGACGCGAACCACAGCATGACGGGGCAGCCAACCGCGAGCGCCGAGTTGGGCCGCGGCGATCAGGCCAGCGCCGACAAAACTCACGACGATGTGGACATAGACCAGCGTCCAGTGCGTGCGCAGCGCTCCCGTGTAAATCAGCGCCAGTCCGGGGATGGCGCCGAGGAACAGGAAAACCATTCCGACGCGAACCAGCGGATCGCCCTGACGCCACGAGCGCGCCAACCAGAACAAAAGCCAGACTGACACCACGACGCCGGCTATGGCGTGCAGCAACACCACTCCGGCATACAGCACATTCGTCTGCGGGAATGCGTAGAGGTAAATCGCGGACACAGCCAGGAAGGCGATCAGTAGCGACAGGGTTCGACTCATAGTGCTCGACTCAAGAAAGACTGGCGGACGGCATGACATATTCCCGCAGGCTCACGCAAGAGCCCGCGCCGCCGAGTGGCGACATATTATCTGTTGCCGGGAAGTTGCGTCTCTAATTAAAAAAGACTAGGGAACCAGTATTTCTTCGCGCGCTGTCTTCCCCACTTGCATGGACAATGACGATGAGGTTGACACCTGTATCATGTGAGACGATCATTCAGGACGATCACTCAGGACAACGCTACTCATCGTGCGCCCCGCCGTTCCCGCAATCGCCAAGACTCTCGTTTTCACCGTGTTCGTGCCCGGGACGGTGGCCGGCTATATACCATGGCGGTTAAGGCAGGATGCGCCACCGGTTACCGGCGCTGAAGAATGGGCGGCGCTCATCGTCATCGCCCTCGGAATTGCGATCTATCTGCACACCGCTTTCTGGGGTTTCGCCGTGATTGGCGGCGGGACGCCTGCGCCGATCGCCCCTACCAGAATCCTCGTCGTTAAGGGATTGCACAGGTTCGTGCGCAACCCGATGTACCTTGGAGTGTCGCTCGTCATCGCAGGACAGGCGTGGTTATTCCACTCACTGCACATCGCGATCTACACGGTTTGCCTGCTACTGATTGCCAACCTGTTCGTCATTTTTTATGAGGAGCCGACGCTGCGCAGGCAGTTCGGGGAAGAATACGATCGCTATCGCGCAACCGTGCCAAGGTGGATTCCGAAGTTCAGGGCTTAGGGTCTCGCACAAATCGTGTGGAGCGGACACTCTTGTCCGCTGCCTTCGACGTTGACGTTGATTTTGAGGTTGATTCTGAAATCAAGACCAACCCGAAGATCAAAAGCAGCGGACAAGAGTGTCCGCTCCACACGAGCCCTACCCACTCTCGGGCGGCGTTGCCGACTTCCCTGCCCTCTGCTACTTTGATTAGTTTCCGGTAGTGGTGCAATTTGCGAAATCGTTAACCACCAAGGCCACCAAAGCTTGGGTACACGAAGGAACTATCTGAAGCCAAAACCTTCGTGATCCTTTGTGCCCTTGGTGGTTCAGGATTTCATCGCTCCATCGTGAAACTGCACCACCACCTGGTTTGCCGTTTGCTGTCTGTTGACTTTATGAGGTGAGACGTAATGCCGGCCATCAAATTTCGTGGTGTGGACTTCATTGACTTCGACACGTTGCTGAATGACGACGAGCGCCTGGTGCGCGACACTACGCGCAAGTTCATCGAAGACAATCTCGTGCCGATCATCGAAGAGTGCAACCGCGCCGGGCGGTTCCCGCGCGAACTGGTGAAGCCGATGGCCGATCTGGGATTCTTCGGCGCGTCGCTGAACGGTTACGGCTGCGCCGGCATGTCGAATGTCGAATACGGATTGGTCACTCAGGAACTGGAGCGCGGAGATTCCGGCGTGCGTTCGTTCGTCAGTGTGCAGTCCGCGTTGGTGATGTATCCGATTTATACCTTTGGCAGCGACGAGCAGAAAAACACATGGCTGCCCGCAATGCAGAAGGGCGAAACACTCGGGTGCTTCGGATTAACCGAGCCGGACTTCGGATCAAATCCCGGCGGCATGCGGACGCGCGCCCGCAAAGTTGGCAAAGAATATGTGTTGAACGGCGAAAAAATGTGGATCACTTCGGGCACCATCGCCGACGTCGCTGTCATCTGGGCCAAGGTCGAAGACGAGGGCGATAAAGTCCGCGGATTCCTGGTGGAGACCGACCGTCCTGGATTCAAAGCCAGCGACATTCACGGCAAGTGGTCACTGCGCGCTTCGGTGACGTCGGGTTTATCGCTGCAGGATGTGCGGATTCCCGAGTCAAACCTGTTGCCCGGATCGGGCGGCCTGAAGTCTCCGCTGATGTGCTTGAACCAGGCGCGCTATGGAATTTCATGGGGAGCGATTGGCGCGGCGATGGCGTGCTACGACTGCGCGCTGCAGTATTCGTTGTTGCGAAAACAATTCCGCGATCAGCCCATCGCTTCGCATCAACTGGTGCAGGAGAAACTCGCCTGGATGATCAGCGAGATCACTAAGGCGCAGTTACTCGTGCTGCAAGTCGGCCGTTTGAAAGACGCAGGAAAAGTACAGCACCAGCACATCTCGATGGCGAAAAGAAACAACGTCTGGATGGCGCTCGAGTGCGCGCGACTAGCGAGAGATATTTTGGGAGCAAACGGCGTGGCCGATGATTACCCGATCATGCGGCATCTGATGAACCTCGAAAGCGTCAAGACCTACGAGGGCACGCATGACATCCACGCGCTGATTATCGGGGCGAGCGTGACCGGGATTGACGCGTTCTAGGGCCGATGCTTTGCGACGCCGCTTCCGCCAAAGCCTCGCGGAGCAGCATCTTGATATATGTCTGGTACCCCACGCCCTTTCGCGCTGCCAGTCGGCGCGCTGTTTCCAGGTCCTTCGTCGCGATACGCAGCGTTACCGGCTGGGATGGTCTCTCTCTTCGGAGCAAGCTCCCTAGCGTCAAGGGCCGCTTCTGCTTCATCCGCTGCCGGATTTCCAACTCGATTTCAGAACGATGAGAGTCCCACCACGCCGCTTCTTCCGCCTCACTGGAAAACCTCGGAATGACCGTCGGCTTCATTTTTGCTTTTGCCATATTTATTGGATATAGTGTACATTAAATGTACATACACTGCATGAGACTGTTACCATTGCAAACCGACCGCCTGACCCTCCGCCCCTATGCAATCTCGGACATCCCAGCGCTCATGCCGCTGATCGGCGCCCGTGAAGTGGCGGCGACCACGCTGCGCATTCCGCATCCCTACACCGAGTCCCACGCTCGCGAGTTTATCGCCGCCACGCAGGAAGATTTTTCGAGCAGCAATGAATTGCGCCTGGCCATTGTCGTCCGCGAAAGTGACGCGCTGTGCGGCGGCGTCGGACTGCGGATCGAACCCGACCATCGTCGCGCCGAACTCGGCTACTGGATTGGCGTCCCGCACTGGGGAAACGGCTACGCCACCGAAGCGGCCAGCGCCATGATGAAATATGGGTTCGAGATTCTCGGACTCCACCGGATCTTCGCCAGCCATTCCACTAACAACCCCGCGTCAGGACGAGTCCTGCGAAAAATCGGCATGCGTCAAGAAGGCTGCCAACGCGCCCATATCCTGAAGTGGGGGGATTTTCTCGACCTCGAGATGTACGGACGGCTGGCGTCCGACGTGGGCTCGACCACAACGTAGGAACACTCAGGCGGAATAGAGTTCCGTCAGCAACTCATAGGCTCGCCGCATGTGCGGAATCACGATGCTGCCGCCTACCAGCAGCGCTATGTTAATCGCTTCTTCCTGCTCGCCACGGGTCACGCCCAGACGATACGACTGAATCAGGTGGTAGTTGATGCAATCGTCACAACGCAGGCAGGCGGAGGCAACCAGGCCCATCAATTCCTTGTATTTCGCGGGCAGAGCGCCTTCGAGGTAGGCGTTGTGATCGAGGTTGTAGAAGCGTTTGACCAGGAAGTTGTCGGCCTTGCTCACGTTCTCATTCAAGCGGCCGCGGCTGTCGAAAAATTGCCGGGCGATTTCACTCTTTTCAGCCACCTGTTTCTCGGTGAAGAGATAGGCGGGTTCTTTGCGGTCGGTGGTCATGAGTGAAGATTAGCAGACGGATTGTTGTGGGACATGCGAGGAGTATCTGTGGATACCCTAGTGTCCCTCTCACCGCACACAGTTCGCGGACAGGAGTGTCCGCGCCTCACGAATTCAGGTAGTGGTGCAATTTGCGAAACCGTTAACCACCAAGGGCACGAAGGATCACGAAGGCCTTTGGCATCAGATGTTTCCTTCGTGTACCTTGGTGGCCTTGGTGGTTAACGGTTTCGCAAATTGCACCACAACCTGAATTAACCTGCACTTCCATCTCTGCCCCGAAGGGAATATATTCCTAGGTCGCAACAGGAGGCAGGGATGACGAGCCAAAGCCGATCCGAAGCGCGCTCGAAGAACTTTGGAGAAAATATTGAAAGCGATCTGGCGCTGGAATTTTTGCGCGTGGTCGAGAACGCGGCCATCGAGTCGGCGCGCACCATGGGCCAGGGAGATCGTCCGCTGAGCGACCAGATGGCGACCGAGTCGATGCGCAAGACGATGGACACGGTCCCCATGCACGGCACGATTGTGATCGGCGAGGGCGAACGCGACGCCGCCCCCATGCTTTATATCGGCGAGCAGGTGGGCAGCCCCTATCCGGATGGGCGCGACGTTCCGCACGTTGACATTGCGGTCGATCCGCTGGAAGGCACGAACCTTTGCGCCACCGGCGCGCCGGGGGCGATTACGGTGCTGGCAGCTTCGGAAAAAGGTGGCTTGCTGCATGCTCCGGACTGCTACATGGAGAAGATTGTGGTGGGGCCATCTTGCAAGAACGCGATCGACCTGGACGCTCCGGTGGCCGTGAACCTGAAGAATATCGCACGGCGCATGCAGCGCGGCGTGGACGATCTGGTGGTGGTCGTACTCGACCGTCCGCGGCACGAAAAGCTGATTGCCGACATTCGGAAGGCGGGCGCTCGCATCAAGCTTATCGGCGATGGCGACCTCTCGGCGGGCATTGCGGCGGCGGTGATGGGAACCGGAGTCCACGCGGTGATGGGATCGGGCGGTGCGCCAGAAGGCGTGATCACGGCGGCCGCTGTCCGCTGCCTGAACGGATACATGCTGGGACGGCTGGTGATCGACAAGCCGGAACTGGAAGAGCGTATCGCGAAGATGGGGATCAGCGACAAGAAAAAAGTTTATGAAGCGGAAGATCTTGCTCCCGGGAAGCAGATGATCTTTGCCGCGACGGGCGTGACCGAGGGCGCGCTGCTGAAGGGCGTCCGTTTCTTTGGCGAAGGGACGCGAGTTTCTTCGGTGATCCTGACTTTGAAGACCGGACGGGTGCGATTTATCGAGAGCATCCATCTGGATAAGGGGCCGGATGTGAAGGTTCGGTTCTCGTAGTCGGATGTACATACAATGTTTCACGTGAAACACTTTATAAAGGCGAACGAAACACGAAGAAACGACGCGTGGTCGTGGGTATAAAAACGTTCACTCACGTAGGGGCGGACGCATTCGTCCGCCCCAGCCAAGCGCGGCGTGGCGGGCAAGACTACGATTCAAATGGATAACGAAGCATTCCCTTCGCGTTACCTGTTGGAGCGTCGCCCCACGGATACTTTGTGGATGTCGATTTCCTGGATGACTCCAACACATGGGTGAGTTATGGTGACGGACCACTGACCTTAATCATGGCCACATCCGATAGAGGTAAGACGTCTAAGCTCATCTGGCCGACGGCGATCTCACGTGGCCCGGCGTCAGGCGCCTCGACACCAATCTCGCGAAGATGACGCAGATTGGCTCATCCGACTCCGATAGGGCCTGAGTTTGTCGGGGCACTGGTCCGTCGTGAGCCTCGTTTCCCTGCTAGAATCGCTAGCCTTATGATTCAAGGGAACTTCCTGCCCGACAGAAACGTAGTTCTGGTGTGCTGTTGAGGATCTGGGCATCGCGCCGGCAAATACATAGGTCCTTCGGTAGTGGTGCAGTTGCACGAGGGAGCCGATGAAATCCTGAACCACCAAGGGCACGAAGAATCACGAAGGCTTTTGGCTTCAGATATATCCTTCGTGTACCTTGGTGGCCTTGGTGGTTAACGATTTCGCAAATTGCACCACTACCGGTCCTTCGCTTCGCTCGGATGACAACGTAATTCAGGATGACAGTGTGGGTTAGGTTAGGAGCTTGTGGTAGGCGACGGTAGGCAGTCAATCGCAGTTTACGGAGTCTGGTTTGGATGAAGCCCAGGTTGTCGGTTTGCTGGTCCGTCGCTGCATTGGCGGCGATGCCGCGGCTTGGGAAGAGATTGTGCAGCGCTATCATCGGCGCATTTATAACGTCTGCTACCGGTTTGCCGGGGATTCGGAAAATGCGCAGGACCTCACCCAGGAGGTCTTTATCAAGATGTATCGCACCCTGACAACTTACGATTCAGCCAAGGGCGCGTTCATGACCTGGGTCACGACCATCACCCGGAACTTACTGGTCGATCATTTCCGCAAAACTAAAGGGGACCGGATCACGGATTCGCTGGATTCCGTGCCCTCCGAGCATGAGGATGCACAGCCGCTCAGCCTGCAGATTGCCGATCGGGGACTGGCTCCGGATGCGGCCGTGCAGAACCGGGAAACGCGGGAAATGGTGCATTTGGCGCTCCAAAAACTGTCTCCGGAACTGCGGGAGGCGGTGATTTTGCGGGATCTACAGGACATGGACTACCGGGAAATTGCCACGGCTTTGAGGGTTCCGGAGGGGACCGTCAAGTCAAGAATTAACCGGGGACGGGCGGAACTTGCGCGCCTCCTACAACGTACATATAAACAGGTGATCTGATGCCAGAGGAAACCAAACACGGGATCGAATGCACCGAGTTCGATGGGCTGGTGAGCGACGCGCTCGAGGGGCTGCTGAGTACGGCCCGCAAGGAAAGCTTCGACGCGCATCGGCGGGTGTGCGCGGTTTGCGGTCCGCTGTTCGCGGACGTGCAGGCGGGGCAGCAGTGGCTGCGGTCGCTCGAATCGGTGGAGCCTCCGGCGAACCTGGTACACAACATTCTGGCGTCTACCAGCGGAGTGTTGAGCACGCGGTCGCTGGCGGTCAGGCGCGACGGCAGGACGACTCCGTTGGGCGAGCGGGCGCGGGAGCGGTGGGATGCGTTCTCCGCTTCTTTCTTCCGGCCGGTGATAGGCTTTGTCCGTCAGCCGCGGTTTGTGATGTCGTTCGGGATGATATTTTTCTCGTTCTCGCTGGCGCTGAGCGCGGCGGGGGTGAAACCGAGAGACGTGGCGAAGGTCGACCTGCGGCCGTCGGCGTTGCGTCATGCGTACAATGACGCGCAAATCAAGGTGGTGAAGTACTACGACAATATTCGCTTCGTGTACGAAATCGAGTCGAGGCTGCGCGAATTGAAGCGGACGAGCACTCCCGCCGAGCCCAGCCCGGAGGAACAGAAACAAAATCACAAGAACGACACCAGTGGACAACCAGACCAGAGACAGGATCGTAACTACTCCCAGGAATACAGCCAGCCGACGTTGGCCGCGCTGCGGGATGCTTCACCTGCCGTGGCGGTAATCGCGAATCGGAGGTTTGTATGAACTGCGCCAATCATGCTGATGCGTCAGCAGTGGCCTATTGCCGCACTTGCGGGAAGGCACTGTGCGCGAACTGTACACGTCCCGTGCGGGGCGTGATCTATTGCGAGGATTGCCTGGGAGCGAGGATGGAGGGCGCGCCGGTGGGGGCTTCTGCTGGAGCTTCT
>Ga0302326_10016674_pt1 | contig 15354 bp, 13 predicted proteins | sample Palsa_T0_3_FD_202264 | JGI IMG/M metagenome (GOLD analysis project Ga0302326, IMG submission 202264) | Peat permafrost microbial communities from Stordalen Mire near Abisko, Sweden - Palsa_T0_3 | ecosystem: Environmental > Terrestrial > Soil > Palsa > Peat permafrost | place: Sweden: Abisko...
GTCGCCAGCGTGGCCATGGGCGCCAAAGACGAACACACGCTGAAGGCCTTCCTGGAAGCCGAGGCTTACAACGGCCCCAGTCTCATTATCGCGTATTCGCACTGCATCGCTCACGGCATCAACATGAGCACGGCGATGTCGAATCAGAAGGCGGCGGTCGATTCTGGACAGTGGCTGCTCTATCGCTACAACCCCGAACGAACCGCGAAGGGGGAGAATCCGCTGATTCTCGACTCGCGGACGCCCACGCGCAAAGTCGCGGATTACATGCAGATGGAAACGCGCTTCAAGATGCTTACTAAGAGTAGGCCGGAAGACGCCAAGCACCTCTGGCACGAGGCGCAGGAGGATGTCGATACCCGCTTTCGCCTTTATGAATACCTGGCCCAGCGGAAATCTGACAAAGAACCAGCCAAGGCCGAGTGAGACGCAGGGAGAAATCATGGTCGACCTCAGCACCACTTATCTGGGTTTGCAGCTCCGGACACCTTTGGTAGCTTCAGCCTCACCGTTATCGCAAGAGATCGATGGCATTCGCCAACTCGAAGATGCAGGCGCATCCGCCGTGGTGTTGTATTCACTGTTCGAGGAGCAGTTGCGGCAAGAGAGCTTTGAGCTTGAACACCATCTAGCCGAAGGGACAAACAGTTTTGCAGAGGCCGCAAGTTTCTTCCCTCAGCCCGACGAATTTCAGACGGGGCCTGAGGGATATCTCAATCACATCTATCGGGCCAAGAACGCAGTATCGGTGCCGATTATCGCCAGCCTCAACGGTGCGACCCTTGGCGGGTGGGCCAAGTATGCCAAGCAGATCGAGCAAGCCGGAGCCCACGCAATCGAGTGCAATATCTACTTTATTCCGACCAACCCGGACATCGCAGGTTCCACGATCGAGAAAACCTATATCGACATTCTTCGGGAAGTAAAGATTTCAGTTCACATTCCCGTCGCGGTAAAGGTCAGCCCATTTTTCAGCAATATGGCCAATATAGCCAAGCGGTTCGACGAAGCAGGCGCAAATGGGCTAGTTCTGTTCAATCGCTTCTATCAGCCAGACATCAACCTGGATGAATTGGAAATCCAACCGAACGTGTTGCTCAGCACTCCACAGGCGCTGCGGCTTCCGCTGACCTGGATCGGCATTCTTTACGGCCGCATCCGTGCCAGCCTGGCTGCGACCAGCGGCGTGCATGGCCCCGAGGACGTCGTAAAACTGCTGATGGTCGGCGCTGACGTCACCATGCTCTGCTCCACCCTGTTGCGGAACGGCATCAGCCATCTTCGATACATCGAAGAGGGCTTGCTGGAATGGATGGAAAAGCACGAATACGAATCGGTTCAGCAGATGAAGGGCAGCATGAGTCAGATCCGCTGTCCCGATCCTTCAGCCTTCGAGCGCGCACAGTACATGAAGGCGATCAAGAGTGTGCAGCATGTAGTGCTGAGCGGCAGCGAAGCCCGGAGAATTCTTGGCGGGGATTAGAAGCATCATTATCAGCGATTAAGCATCTCCAAATACAGAAAACCAGGCCGCGCAAAATAGGCGCTAGAAAGCAGTGAAGTGAGGAGAATATATGCCGGTTACCAAGCAACAAGCACTCGACTACCACTTCGGCACCCACCCGGGAAAGATTGAAGTTACTCCGACCAAGCCTTGCCGCACCCAACACGATCTAAGCCTGGCCTATACCCCCGGAGTGGCAATACCGTGCCTGGAGATCCAAGCGAACCCGCACGATGCTTACAAGTACACCGGTCGCGGCAATCTGGTAGCAGTCGTGACGAATGGCACCGCGGTGCTCGGATTGGGCGACATCGGGGCCCTCGCCGGCAAGCCTGTCATGGAAGGCAAGGCCGTTCTATTCAAGCGTTTCGCCGACGTGAATGTCTTCGACATTGAAGTTAACTCTCCCGATCCGGAAGACGTTATCAAGGTCTGCCAGTTGCTGGAGCCCACCTTCGGCGCCATCAACCTGGAGGACATTAAGGCGCCGGAGTGCTTCTACATCGAAGAGACCTTGAAGAAGACGATGAAGATCCCGGTATTTCATGATGACCAGCATGGCACCGCCATTATCTCCGGGGCGGCATTGCTCAATGCCCTGGAAGTTGCAGGCAAGAACATCGGCAAGGTCCGGGTCGTGGTAAACGGCGCGGGGGCTGCGGGCTTTGCTTGTGCTGAGCACTATGTCCGCCTGGGCGTCAAGCGCGAGAACGTCATTCTCTGCGACACCAAGGGCGTGATCTACAAGGGCCGCACCCAGGGTATGAATCCCTACAAAGAACGCTTCGCGATCGATACCAGTCTCCGCACTCTGGCCGAGGCGATGGAGAACGCCGATATGTTTCTCGGCCTGTCCGTGAAAGGTGCAATTACACCAGACATGGTGCGGTCGATGGCTCCCCGTCCTATCGTCTTCGCCATGGCCAACCCGGATCCCGAAATCGGCTACCCAGAGGCTAAGGCGAGTCGGGATGACGTCATCATCGCCACCGGCCGTTCCGACTATCCCAACCAGGTGAACAATGTGCTGGGGTTCCCCTTCATCTTCCGCGGCGCCTTGGACGTGCGCGCCACGGTGATCAATGAGGAGATGAAGCTTGCTGCCACCCGCGCCTTAGCCGACCTGGCCAAGGAAGATGTGCCTGACTCGGTGTGCCGTGCCTACGGAGTGGTGCGGCTGGAGTTCGGCGCCGACTACCTGATCCCCAAACCGTTTGACCCGCGCGTGCTGGTGTGGGAGTCCGCAGCAGTAGCCCAGGCAGCAATGGAAACCGGAGTGGCCCAGGAGCACATCGACATTGCGGAATACCGCGAACAGCTCGAGCGTCATCTTGGCAAGGCCCATGAGATCTCGCGCATGATGATTCAAAGGGCGGTCCAGGCCAAACCCAAGCACGTCGTCTTTCCGGAAGGAGACAACGAGAAAATCCTACGCGCCTGCCACTCGATCTTGGAAGAGAAGATCGCCACGCCTATTCTGCTGGGCAACGACGCAACCATCCATGCCAAAACTGCCGAGCTGGGATTGGATCTGGAAGGCGCGGAGATCGTGGATCCGACGGCATCCGCGCTTCGCGAATCCTACATCCAGGAACTGTACCGCCTGCGTCAGCGCCGGGGCGTGACCCTAACCGAGGCGCGCACGCTCATCAACGACCGCAACATTTTCGCGTCCATGATGGTGCATATGGAAGATGCCGACGCTCTGGTCGCCGGCGTGACCCAACATTTTCCCGAGACCATTCGCCCCGCACTGCAAATCATCCGCGTGCGCGAAGGCCTGCACAAGGTTGCCGGATGCTATCCCATGGTTACGCTCAAAGGAGAGTTGTACTTCCTGGCCGACACTAGCGTCAATGTCGATCCCTCTGCGGAAGACCTCGTGGAAATCGCCTTGTGTACTGCTCAGGAAGCTCGCCGCTTCGACGTAGTGCCGCGAGTTGCCATGCTTTCCTTCTCCAGCTTTGGCAGCGCCAAGCACCCCTCCTGCGATAAGGTCCGGAAGGCGGTAGAGTTGCTGCACATAGCGGACCCAACCCTGATCGTGGATGGAGAGATCATGGCCGATGCCGCGGTCTCGCCCGAAATGCTGGAGCAGACCTATCCGTTCAGTTCGCTAAAGGGTGGCGCCAACGTGCTGATCTTCCCCGACCTTGCCTCCGCCAACATTGGTTATAAGCTGCTGAAGACGATCGGAGGCGCCGAAACGCTGGGCCCCATCCTCATGGGCATGAGTCGACCCGTGCATTTGCTGGCCCGCGGCGCCGAAGTGGACGAGATCGTGAGCATTGTCGCGATCGCAGTGGTCGACGCGCGGGTGACGGACCCGGCCCCGGCGATACCGGAAAGCGAGGAATCAGGCGTGCCGGCGGACTAATCGCAATCGGATTTTCTAGAGTATCGGTCGGCCCGGGAAGAGGTTCCCTTGTCCACCGATCCAATGCCGCTCCTTCGTTTTTCAAACTGCAAGGCATCTTCGGCCTAACGAGCGCAACAACAATAAATCTGCCGGATGAGCACTTCTGACCAGACTTGTACCCATTGCACTGGGTATGCTCCCACGATAAACGGCAAGCCGGGTGGCAGATTTGCGTACTCTGCCGGCGCGACTCTGTTCTTGGTAGGGTCAATCCGGTTGAGCCGTGTTGCAGTCTAAATTCGTCGGCAGGAGTTCTTATGACGAAAGAACCACTCTCGAAACAAACAAAGATGGCTATGGCTTCCCAGTTTCTGGGATTTATGCTGGATGCCTACGACATGGCGATGGTCCTGGTCATGGCGCCGATCCTGGTGAATGTTTTCTTGTCCCCCAAGGGCAGCGCGGCCTGGCAGTACATCGTCATTCTATTCACCTATTCGATTACCATGGCCGCAAGGCCTATCGGTTCAGCAATTTTTGGGGCCTACGCAGATAAAATCGGGAGGCGGCTCCTCCTGATCCTAACTATCGGTGGCGTGGGCGTGATGTCCCTCCTGGGAGGATTTCTTCCAACCTATGCCCAGATCGGCGTCTGGTCGTATGTGTTTTTTTGCCTGCTGCGGTTGCTCATGGGCATCTTTTTCGGTGGCGAGTACGCGGTCGGCCACACCTTTGCCATTGAATACGCTCCCCAAGAGAAACGCGGCGCCATTGGCGGTTTCATCCAATCAGGCTTCCCCCTCGGCTACGTATTTGCCTCACTTGTGTTCGCACTTATTTCGTTCCTGACCACCAAAGAAGTCATGGCGTCGTATGGCTGGCGCATCGCCTTGATGACCGGCGTCATCCCAGTTTTCCTCGCACTGTATATCCGAAGCAACCTCCAGGAGTCGCCTGAATTCGAAAAGGCCAAGGCAGCGGGGAAGATCGAGAAATCCCCATTCCTGAGCCTGTTCAAACCTCCCCAAGTGTGGGACTTCCTGCAGGTCTTCTTCTTCATGACCGGCTTGTTCCTCACCGACTATTCGGTTTACGGATTTCTTCCTAACATCCTGACCCTGAAGGGACGCGGATTCAACACCACGACCTACAGCCTGATCTACGGCTTTGCCCTTTTCATGGCCTTCCTCGGTTACAACTTCTACGGCTGGCTGTCGGACAGAACCGGAAGAAAGATTCTCACCCAGTGGTACTGCGTCTTTCTCGTCGTATTCGGAATTCCCGTGTTCTATGTCCTCTATCACGCGGCTATCCAGCGAAACCTGTGGATGGCAGTGGTGGGAACCGTGATGGCGGCAATGCTCAAGCTGGCATGGGGAGTCGTTCCGGCCTACTTGTGCGAACGCTTTCCGACCAGCCGGCGCGCGGCGGGCGTCGGCTTCGGCTACTCCTCCGGGGCGCTCTTGGGTGCATGGTTTAGCGTCTATGTATGGTGGGCGCACAAGATCCCCTTTATCGCTGCGATTGAAAAACAGGACATGTGGTTATCGCCAGCGGTCATCCTGACGGTTGGCGCCGTCATGACCTTCGTCAGTCTGTGGTACTCGCCGGAGACGAAACATCTTCAGTTGCAGGAAGTCGGCGAAAGGGAACGGACGAGCGTTCGGGCGAAGGACGTAGCCCGTGTACCGGACACTATGGCCGCAGACTAGCGTTTGGCCAACTGGGGCCCTCGGCTCAGTGGGAGGAAGACGTAGCCAATGTTGCTGAAACCTTTCGTTATCAACTCGCATGGCCGCATTGTCTTCCCCGGCAACTTTTTCCCAGAGTTGGACTTTTCAGTATTTAAGACCCTTAAGCAATTTGCAGCAGTTATCCGGCGAGACTTCGGGGAGAAAGCTCCGACGGACTTAGAGATTGCGGCGCGCGTGCAGGCGGGCGAATACAAGAGCCGGTATGAGCTTTGCCGTGATCTGGCGTTGAATTTTTTCTGGGTGAATCGCTACACGTTTACGATGTACGAGAAACGCCCCACCCGCTGGGGAGATCTCCCGCGGCGGCGGGAGGATGTCTTCCTGCCGGTGTACAAACCGAGGGATACGTCTGCCCTCGCAACGGCGATCGAGGCTGGTTACCGGGAATTGCTCCCAGCGTGGGACGAAGAGCTGGAGGACCGGAGTTTCAGCATTCTGCTGAATGTTTTTCGCAATAAACTTAGCTCCGGTGGTGAGCTCCGCCCAATCCGTCCGACCGTGTCGGAGGCGCTGGCCGACCCTGCGAACCGCACCTGCCACCTGCTAGCGTATGACCCCGATTGTCTGCGCTATACATTCGACGATGTGATCGACTGTCTGCATCCCGTGCCCGAGCTGGAGGCATTGATGCGGCAGTGCATGATCCTTCACAACCAGTATCCTTGGGACCCATCGACCAACGCGCAAATCGAAGTTGGCAAACTGAAGGACGACGATTACGTGGTGGCATTCCATCCCCGGAGCCCGGAGGTGCTCCGTTTCATCCAGCGGGTAAAGGAGAATGAAAATTGGGGACCCCGGGTTCGACAGCGCCCAACCCTTCGGCCCGGTACTCTGGCCCTTAGTGAGCCCATCAAGCCGTATCCTCCGGTGGAGGTCAGTAAGCGATTCGCAATCCGTCCCCGGTTTGAGGCCATTGCCGTTTATGAAGGTGAGGTGACTTGCAGCAACGCAGATCTAATTCGCAACCACGCCTACTGCTGGTCGCGCATGAGTGCCGTGGAAATCAGCGAGAAAACCGGCATCGAGCAGCGGCGCTACACCCAGTTGCCGCTGGAGGACATGGCCCTGCTGGCGGCCAAGAAGGCCCTGGCCAAGTCCGGCCGGCGGCCTGCGGAGATCGGCGCGGTACTGATTTGTACTTGCACAAGCACCAAGCTCATTCCATCGATTGCCACCTGGCTTTCGGGTGAACTCGGCCTCTTGCAGACGCATGCTTCGTGCGACATCGTCGCCGCCTGCGCAGGGATGCCCTACGGGCTCGCCGAAGCAGTGCGCTTGCTGCAAGAGATTGATCGGCCGGTCCTGCTTGTCTGCGCGGAAAAATTCTCCGACAAGATCGGGACGGTGCGGACCTCGCGCATGATCTTCGGTGATGGCGCAGCGGCCGTGATCGTGGGCCCCGCACCGGAAGGAACTCCTTCTGATATCGAGTTCTTCCAAACGTATGCCAGCGGGCCATGGTCGGAAGTGAACTCCATCATCTGGCCCAACCCGGAGTTCGACAACAACATTACCGTGTACGGGCCAGAGGTGAAGGCCCTGGTGACTCGCTATCTGAAAGAGATGATGGGTGAGCTGGCGCAGCTCCCGAATCCCAACGGTGGCGGTGGGTCGCTCATCGACGCGATTGATCTGGTAGTGCCGCACCAAGCCAACAAGAACATGGTGCTTACTCTGGCCGAGGCGGCCGGGATCGCGGGGGAACGGATCTTTTTCAACATTGAGCGGGTTGGCAACACCTCGTCCGCGAGTATTCTCATGGCCGTCCACGACGCCGTGCGCGAAGGCAGGATCGACCGGCCCATGCGGGTTTTCGCACCGGGCTTCGGCGCGGGCGCGGTGGGGGGCTACGTAGTCATGCGGATCGATCCCGCGATTGTGAGCTGCAATTCTGAAGACAGGAGTCTTGCCATGGCAAACCTTGCCGATGGAAATGGAAGTAGAAATTATACGCCGACGTCGCTGGCGGGTAAGGTCGCGCTGGTAACCGGGGCCACGCGCGGCATTGGGCGTGCTATCGCGCTTGAACTCGTACGTCGTGGCGCGAACGTGGGGTTGAACTTCCGGGCGGATGTCACGCATGCCGAAAGCGCGGCCGATGAAATCCGCGAACTGGGTGGCGAATGCCTGCTCGTCCAGGGCGACGTGGCCAAGAAAGGCGAGGCCGCGCGCATCGTCAAAGAAGTGCTCGGCAAATGGCAGCGCCTTGACATCCTGGTAAACAACGCAGGTATAACGCGCGATCGAAGCATGCGCAAGATGACCGACGACGACTGGGCCGCGGTGATCGACGTCAACTTGAACGGCACGTTTTATTGCACCAGCGCGGCCCTGCCGGCCATGATCAATCAGAGGTTTGGGCGGATCATCAATATCAGCTCGGTTGTCGGACAAATGGGTGCATTTGGCCAGGCCAACTACTCGGCGAGCAAGGGCGGCATCATCGCCTTCACCAAAACTCTCGCGCTGGAAATGGCTAGATTCAACATCACCGCCAATGCCATCGCGCCCGGCTTTACTTCCACCGAAATGGTGGATGCCATTCCGGAAGAGATTGCCGCGCAGATCAAGGCCAAGATTCCTTTGGGACGCTTTGCGTCGCCAGAGGAAATCGCCAAGGCCGCAGCCTTCCTTGCCGCGGATGGAGACTACATCACCGGGCAGGAATTGAACGTCAACGGCGGATACCACATGTGAGGAGTGTTGAACTTACCGAGAGCGAGAGGCCAGCCAGCCATCGATGTGCGGCCATGTGTATTTGCTAGCTCCGCTGCCTGCCATGATTCCGATGTGACCACCCTTAACCCGGAAGAGTTCCTTGTCCGCGCTGCTGACCTTCGACATGATGGGCTCAGACTGGCACGACGGCGTGATGTGGTCGCCCTCGGCGATTACGGTGAGCAGATTGGCGTGAATGCGGCTGATTTCGACGCGCTCGCCTCGAATCACAAGCTCACCGCGCATCAGCTTGTCATCGCGATAAAGGTCCACGATGAGCTGGCGGAAGACGCCTCCGGCCAGAGGCACGTTGTCGGTCACCCACGTGTTCATCGCATGCCAGGCTTCCACCATGCGAGGATCGTCGATGTTGTCCCATAACTTCACATAGTTCCCGATATAGTTCTCCACCGGCTTGAGGGCCTTGGCCCCGTAGTCGATCATCTCTCCGGGCATATTGCCAAACGTAGCGAGCACTTTGTCCACATCAAAATAGCGCTCGTCGGTCCAGCGCGCGAAGGTCAGGTCCTGCTTGTTGGAAAAGTCCAGGGGCGCAGTCAAAAGAATCAGGTTGCGCAAGCCTTCGTCCCCACGCAGAGCGGCGTAGATGGTGGTGAGGATCGCTCCAATGCACCAGCCCAGGAGACTGAACTCCTCCACTCCGGAGATTGCTTTGAGCTTGCGGATCGCGCGTGGCATGTAATCCAGGGTGTAGTCGTCAAACCTGAGGTTCTTGTCTTCTGGCCCGGGCGCTCCCCAATCGAGCAAGTAGAGATCGTAGCCCTTGTTGAGCATGTACTCCACAAAGCTGTGACCACGACGCAGGTCGAGAATGTAGGGCCGGTTCATCAGGGCGAAAACCAACAACACGGGAATCGGATGGCGCTTTTCTTTGGGAAGAACCGGGATGTAGCGGTAGAGCTTCGACTTGTTCAGTGTCCAGACCAACTCCTTCGGCGTCTGGGCAATGGGAGCTTTCGTGGTCATCACCTTGGTGAGCGTTTTCAGCCGGTCTTCAGCGGCGGTAACTGGGTCGGTGATAACCGTATCTTCTGCCATCCTACCTTTTCCCTTTTTTCGCTTGTTTCGCTTTGGTCGTCTTCTCTTTGCTCGGTTGCGGTGCATTCCCCGCCTGCGGACGCGGCGCGGCGCCAGCGTGCACAATCAACCGCTGAATATTGTCCAGTTTGGCATCCAGGTCGTCCAGGCGCATCTCGATGTTGGTCATGCGCTCGGCAATCGAGACTACGTCAGCCTTGGACGGCATGGCCAGCTGCTCGAGCGTTTTGAGCATCGCCTTTTCGACGGCTTCGCGGAATGGAGCGGAAACCGTCATGTAGGTGTCGAGCATAGCGCCCGTGGCTTGCGCATAGGCTTCGCTGTTCACCATGTCAACCATAGTCTTGCCCCAGGCAGCCATATAGATGTCGCGCATCCCCCGCCAGGGTTCCATCGGATCAACCCGTTTACCATCGTGGGTTGGGTCTTCAGCCATTTAGGACTCCTTTCAGGACAACCATACACCAGAGACGGTCACAAGGACACTCCGCCGGGTTTTTAAACCCCGGCGGCATCCTTGGACTGCCCTGCGCTGGACTCGGCAAAGGTTAGTTCTTGGCGGTGGCAAAGGGCTGGGAAGCGATGTTCAGAAACGACTTCTGCGCTTCGATCACAGCGGTCGCTCCGCGCTGGAACGCATCGACGATCACAGTCGCCGGTCCCGCTGCCGCGCCGAGCTGCTTCTTGGTGGACTCAAAAACGGTCTGGTTCTGCTCACTGGCAAACTCAAGGACTTTCTTCTGAGCTTCCACTGAGCGTTCAACCGACTTCTGGATGGTGGTGCCGACGCCTTCGGCAATCTTGGAGTACGCCTCGGCGCGCACTTTGGCAATGCCGGTGGCGGCATTGGTCTGCTCGACCGCCAGGTCGATGGCGCCCTTCTGGGTTTCGATGGCGGTTTGAACTGCCTGGCCGGCAACATCGAAGATGAACGCGGGCGGCATTACCGGGAAGTAGCTGAATGCCTTCTTCCAGCCCCCGATCCATTCGGCGGTGTGCTCGGCGGCGATGTCCAGGGTCTTCTTTTGCAGGTCGGCGACCTGCGCAACGCTGTTGAGAACCAGCGGAGAAAAGGTGTCTACGAATTCAGGAATTACGGCTGCTGCAGCCTTCTTGGTTGACTTAGAGGTAGTTCGCATGATCTGCTCCTTTTGAAGAAACGGTGATATGGTTATGTTGCAAGTTATGCTGCACTGCAACATGATTTGAGCATACTCCTTTTTGGCCCTGTGTCAAGGAGAAAGATGAAACCAAATATTCCTCAGCTGCTCACTATCAAGAAATACGAGAACCGGCGTCTTTACAACACTTTAACCAGTCAATACATCAACCAGGACCAGGTCGCGCAACTGGTGCGCGATGGCTATGACGTGCGGATCGTCGATGCGGCAACCGGGAAAGACCTGACCCGGCTAGTGCTGGCGCAGATCGTGCTGGAGGACGCCAAGACGCCCGATTCCGTTTTTCCTCTCGACGCATTGCGCCAGATGATCCTCGCTTCCGGCAGGGCGACGCAGGAGAATGCGTTGCGTTACATGAAAACGATGATGGACATGTACCAGAACGCATACCGAGCCTTGCCGCCAGCGATGAACCCTTTCGAGTTCCAACCGGGGCGCTGGGCCCAGCCTCTGGCCGCTAATGGAGGACCCGGAGGCCCGCAGTCGCAGCAAGACCAGCCACCGGCGGCCTCCGAAACACAGGCGAAAGCTAGTGAGGTGGGCGAACTCAAGCGACGAATCGAAGAGCTGGAATCTTTGCTGACCAAACGTTTCCCAAAGAGGAACAGGCCGAGGCCAAAATCCCGCCGCAAGGCTTGACGCAGTGCGGCAAAGCGGCTACTCTGTGTTCGGGTGCCCCCCACCCGATCAGGACACGTACTTGACTCTGTCCCAAACCAAGGCGCTTCCCCCAACCGGATGGGATGACCAGGAGCTTCAATGCCTCGCTCTGAGCAAGAATCTGCTACTGAAGGCGTTCCGGGTGAAGACTCAATAGTTCCCGATGCTTCTCAGCCAATTGAATTCACAACCATGGACACGCCGGTTGTCCGCGACAAACGGCAGGCAGCCAGAGAGAGCGGGCTGCGTGGAAAAGTTGTCGTAATCACCGGAGCCGTGGCTGGAATCGGACGTGCGACTGCGTTGCGCTTCGCTGAGGAAGGCGCGCGAATTGCCGCCTGGGATGTTGCGGCCAATACCGCGCCTCAACTCGAATCCGCGATCAAGTGGGCGGGGGGTGAGTCTCATTTCCAAATGGTTGACGTCACCGACGCGAGCGCGGTCGAATCCGCCGCCGCCGCGGTGGTCGAGCAGTGGGGCCGCATCGACGTTCTCATCAACAATGCCGGCATCGTTCGCGACGCGCAATTGGTGAAGTGGAACGGCGGCAGCCCCGAGTCAATCATGAGCGAGGAGATTTGGGATTCGGTGATCGGGGTCAACTTGAAGGGCGTCTTTCTGGTGACGCGCGCGGTGGTGCCCCACATGATCAAGGGCGGGGGTGGAGTAATTCTGTGCGCGGCCTCCGTCGTGGGACTCCTGGGGAACTTCGGACAGACGAATTACGTGGCTTCCAAGGCCGGTGTGATCGGCATGACGCGGACGTGGGCACGGGAGTTGGGCAAGTACAAGATTCGCGTCAATGCCGTGGCTCCGGGATTTATTGCGACAGACATGGTGAGGGCGATGCCCGAGAAAGTCCTCGAAGCCATGGTGGCACGAACACCGCTGGGACGGCCAGGTAAACCCGAAGATGTGGCCAACACATACTTTTGGCTCGCTTCGGACCAGGCAAGCTTCATTCACGGCGCCGTGATTTCCGTCGATGGCGGCGTCGTAATCGGAACTTGACCGAGCTTGCTCAGGGTCCCTTAAGCCTAATGGCGAGGGTCGATTCCGGACACTCTGCTCATATCGGACAGTGTTCAATTGTGCACAGACGTTGGCTGTCCTCCAATGCGATGTTGGAGTGATCGATAACTGTAGAGCTGATTTCGCAAGACCCCAACCATCACCAATGGCGCTGCGCCGGGAACGGTGGCAGCTGAAAGGATCAAAATGACCAAGACCAATGCCAATCTCAATACCAATACCAACACCAATCAACCTACCGACTTCGCGAGCTTCTTCATCAAAGGAGTGGAACGAGCGGCCGAGTTGCAGAAGAAGTCGCTCGACGACGCGGCGCGGCAAAACGCGGAGGCGATCGCGGTTTCCAAGAAGGCCCCTCATGCCGTGCACGCAGTGCCTGGCGTGCTTGACCTGGCTGGACAAGCTTTTGAGGGGTACATCGACGCTCAGAAGAGCGTGATCGACCACATAGTGCAGCGGACGGCTGCACTGGTCGAGAGCGCGAAGGATAGCGGGAACTCGGCGCAGAAGGTTGCAGCGGACTTTACCAAGACCGTGCAGCAATCGATCGAGCGTGCTGTTGAAATGCAAAAGAAAGCGCTGGATCTCGCCACGCAGGAAGCGAAGGCATCGACCACCTCAAAACGCACCGCATGAGGCACGCATCCTCAGTTGTCACGGAGCAGCACTACCTCGGAGCGCTGTTCGCGCAGCGCTTCGGGTATTGCATGCCTATCTGTCATCGATAACGTGCGAAGTGGAATGCATGGACGCAACGGATATTCAATGGAAGCCATCAGGGTATGGAGATGCGCGCAGTCGCCCAGGATCATCCGGCTGCACGAAGTCAATCGAATTCGACCAGCACCTGGTTTGCCTTCACCGACTCTCCCGGCACGACGTTGACCGATTTCAGCTTTCCCTCCACCGGCGCGGTGACGGAGGTTTCCATCTTCATCGCTTCCAGTAAAACCATGAGGTCGTTCACCTTCAGGTGCTGTCCCGCGTTCACCGGCACACGCATGACTATTCCAGCCAGAGGACTGCGGCACAGCTTGGCTTCGCGATCGTCGGCATCCAGGGAAGACCCCGGTTTGCGCGGTGTGCGCAAGACGACCGATTGAATGGTGGTTGCCGCCGGCGTGGGGCGGTTGTCCAGCATCTGCGGGTGATCATCGTCTTCAGTGACCTCAACCTCGACTTCATACACTTGCCCGTCGATTGCTATATTGAGCTTCATGGCTCCTCTAGCACTTCACTTGCTTCCGTGATTCGGCGTTCGCAGTCAGGGTCAGCGTCCCCGCTGCGTGATGTTATGCGAAGTTTGGACCGTCACACGTCCTTGCCGTGCCCAGCGGCCAACGGCATATGGCGCCTGCAGCATTCTTGCGGAGCGAATCCGGACCTTCTTGCCGAGAAACTCCGTGGCGGCTGCGGCGATCACGGACAACGTCTTGGGCGTGACCTGCTGCGATGAACGGCTTGACTGGGAATCCATTTGGTTTGCTCCTAAAGGACCTCACAGGGGAATCAGCCCGTGTTTCTTGGCTGGACGAAGCTCTCGCTTAGTGTGCAACGCCTCCAGAGCCAGGGCCAGGTATCGCCTGGTCTCGGAGGGCTCGATCACGTCATCCACGAACCGGCGGCCAGCGGACACATAGGGATTGGCAAACGTGCTGCGATACAGTTCGATCAGCTCATCCCGCTTTTGCGTCTTGTTTTCGGCGGAGTCGATCTCATGGCGAAAAACGATTTCCGCAGCGCCTTCGGCCCCCATGACGGCGATTTCCGCCGTCGGCCAAGCCACCACCCGATCCGCCCCCAGGTCTTTACAGCACATGCCGATGTAGGCTCCGCCGTACGCTTTGCGTATTACAACGGTTATTTTTGGGACGGTAGCCGCCGAGTAGGCGAACAGGATTTTCGCTCCATGACGGATAATGCCGCCATACTCCTGTTCAATCCCGGGCAGAAATCCGGGCACATCGACAAAAGTGAGCAATGGGATATTAAAGGCATTGCAGAATCGAATGAAACGGGCCATCTTGTCGGAGGCATCGATGTCGAGCGCCCCCGCGAGTACGCAGGGTTGATTGGCGATGATCCCCGCCGTGCGCCCCTGGATGCGCCCGAAACCGATCACTACATTCTGGGCAAACCCGGGCTGGATTTCGAAGAAGTCCTGATGGTCGAGCAAACGCATGAGCAGGGTACGGATGTCATAGGCGACTTTAGGTTCTGCCGGTAACAAGTCATTTAGTTCAGGATCGTCTTCCAAGTCCAGGCTGTAGGCCAGCCGTGGCGGGTCCTCCAGGTTGTTCGACGGCAGGAAGCCCAGCAGACGGCGGGCAAGAGCGAGCGCTCCATCGTCGTCCTCGGCAATGAGGTGAACGACGCCGGAGCGATTCATTTGGGCCGCGGGTCCACCCAACTCGTCAGCCGTCACGGTCTCTCCCGTGACCTGCTTGATGACCTGGGGACCGGTGATGAACATCTGCGCTCGGTTGGTTTGAATGATGAAGTCAGTTAGCGCTGGACTGTAAGCTGCGCCGCCGGCGCAGGGTCCGCAGATAATGGAAATCTGCGGTACAGTTCCTGAGAGCATTACGTTGTTGTAGAACACGCTGGCGTAGCCCGCGAGGCTGTCGATGCCTTCCTGCACGCGCGCGCCGCCGGAGTCGTTCACGAAGATGAACGGGCTTCCCGTCTTCATCGAAAGTTTCATCATCTCGGTGATTTTGGCGCAGTGCACTTCCCCGGCTGCGCCGCCGGCTACCGTGAAATCCTGGCACGCCAGGTGGATCAGACGGCCATCTATTGTCGCGCATCCGGTGACCACACCGTCGGCGGGGAGATCTTTATCTGCCATGCCAAAGTAAGTGGCACGGTGCCTGGCGAACAGACCAATCTCCTGAAAGCTTCCGTGATCGACCAGTTTGTCGATGCGTTCCCGCGCAGTTAGCTTGCCGGATTGGTGCTGCTTCTGGATGCGTTGTTTGCCGCCACCCTCCTTGATCTTCGCGCGCTTCTCGCGAAGTTCGGCGGCTCGCGCTTGCATGGTCGCGCTCGCCGGTTTGAGTGTTCGTGTCGGCATGTTGGACCTCC
>Ga0302326_10016675_pt1 | contig 15354 bp, 14 predicted proteins | sample Palsa_T0_3_FD_202264 | JGI IMG/M metagenome (GOLD analysis project Ga0302326, IMG submission 202264) | Peat permafrost microbial communities from Stordalen Mire near Abisko, Sweden - Palsa_T0_3 | ecosystem: Environmental > Terrestrial > Soil > Palsa > Peat permafrost | place: Sweden: Abisko...
TCAATCATGAGCCACTGGCGCAATTACCGACATCAGCCACGCCGTTCGTGCTAGCCAACAACGACGTTCCTCCGCGCGCCCTGAGCTTTGCTTCGGAGCCATCGTTCGGTTCCCGCCTGGAAGGCAACGCCGCCCTGGTCGCGATCAATACGGTAAGCATGTCCGGAGATAATCCGTCCTCAGCCAATGCCGTTGAGCCTCCGGGCGCGGCCGTCGCCCCTGATAGTTCCACCGACAGCCCACCGGCAACGACGACTGCGGTCGATACCAAAGCCGAGGGCGCATCGCCCCCAGTGGCTTCTAAAGAGGCTGATCCGAACACCGATGATGCTTCACCGCCGGCCACCGTCGCGGAGCTCGATCCAAAAGCCGATAGCGCCGCGCCGCCGTCTGTTGCCGCCGTGGAAGCTGATCCGAAAGTTGGCAACGCCGAACCGCCGCAGCCTGACGCCATGACTACGCCAGCGCCACAGACCGCCGCAGTTGAGCCGACAAGCGATCAAGCCAACAATCAGGCTGCCGCAATTGTGCCGGCGGTAGAAAACAGTCAGCCGGAATCAGCTCCGCCAGACGCCGCTTCGCCGGCAAACCCCGCGCCGACCGTCACTGCCGCGATAACCCCGACGGCTACAGCGACGGCAGCACCCGCCGATGAACAGGTATCTGCTCGGGAGATAGCAAAGCGGAAACGACTTGCTGCGGCGCGCCGGGCTCGCCGCGCGCGGGCGTTAGCCGCGGCACAGCCGGCTAATCAGAACAGTCTGTTTTCGCAGGCCAATTTTCAACCCCCAGCGCAGACCAGCTCCCAGCCGGCACAGCAAGCGGTAGGCGGACCATTCGTCCCGGTGCCGGCCAAAGCGCGCCGCCAGAACTGACAGACGCCGCTGCCGCAGCCTGATAAGATCGGCCGCTCAAGACAACTCCTGAAAGCATTATCCTGAGTGGTCCCGCTTTCCGTCCTCGATTTGTCGCCGGTCACCACGGCCACGCCCGGCTCGGCGGCGCTACGCAATACCCTTGATTTGGCGCAGCTCGCCGATCGGCTCGGATACACGCGCTACTGGGTTGCGGAGCATCACAATCTGGCGAACGTCGGCAGCTCTACCCCTGAAATCATGATCGGCCAGATCGCGGCGCGCACGTCGTTCATTCGCGTGGGCTCGGGCGGTGTCATGTTGCCGAACCATGCGCCGCTCATGGTCGCTGAACGCTTCAAGGTGCTGGAGGCGCTCTATCCCGGTCGTATCGATCTCGGTCTCGGCCGTGCGCCGGGCACTGATCCGGTCACGTCGTACGCGCTGCGCGTGCGGCAGGATCCACGTCAGGGCGATGACTTCCTGGAGCGCTTCCAGGAATTGCTGCTGTTCGAGCGCGGCGGTTTCCCGGACGGACACCCGTTCCGCAACGTCCATGCGGTGCCTACCGATGTGCCTTTGCCGCCGATCTGGCTGTTGGGTTCGAGCGGCTACAGCGCTGAGCTCGCCGCCTCTGTCGGAATGGGATTTTCTTTCGCCCAGCACTTTGCCGATTACGACGCAGCAAGCGCCATGCTGAGCTACCGCGAGCATTTCAAGCCGTCGGCAACGATGGCTAAGCCGTACGCCATCTTGGGTACGGCTGTTATCGCAGCTGATACGGACGCAGAGGCCGAGCGCATCGCCAGCAGCGCCGAGCTGCATTATGTACGGCGCGCCAAAGGCGAATACATGCCGCTGGCATCGCCGGAAGAGGCACTAGCTTATGATTACACGCCGGTCGACCGCGAACGCATGGCCCGCCAGCGGACGCGGCTTGTGATCGGCGGACCGGAAAAGGTGAAAGATCGGTTGCTTGCGCTTGTGGAAAAAACCCGCGCCGACGAGCTGATGATTACGACGATGGTGTTCGATCACGGCGCGCGTCGGCATTCGTATGAAGTCCTGGCGCAAGCCTTTGGACTTGCACCGCGAATGTGATCCGCGCGCGCCTATATTTCGACCAATAGGCTCGGAACGTGAAGGCTGTCGTCACGGTTGTGTCTTTGAGGGCCCATAAACCGATAGGGGCTTTTTTGGCTGTCGTTATGGCTACAGAAAGAACTGTTCGGTACAATATGCGGGTCAATTCGCGTCATCTTTGTAACTGGGGCATAAAATTGAACAACGAACAGGCGTCCAACATGCTCACGCCTTCTCTCGGCCGGCGAAATCGCGCCTTGCTCGGCGGCGTATACGCTTTCGCGATTACCTTTGCATTCGGCTTATCCTCCGCGAGCGCGATGAACCAGCATAAGGCTCCGGCGAAGGAAGCCGAGCACGCGAGCAAGGAACCGTTCGGCGATGTACCGAAAGGGCCGGTGGAAATCATCGTTTCGATCGATCAGCAGAAGCTGCATGTCTACAGCGATGGCCAGCATGTCGCCGATACGTCGGTGGCAACCGGTGTGCCGAACCTGCCGACCCCGCTCGGCTTTTTTGACGTCATCCAGAAGCAGGTGTTTCACCGCTCCAACATCTATAGCGGTGCGCCGATGCCGTTCATGCAGCGCATCACCTGGTCGGGAGTCGCGCTCCACGAGGGCGAGAACATCGGCCATCGCGCTTCGCACGGCTGCATCCGCATGCCGCATGATTTTGCCGCGCGCCTGTATCAGTTCACGAAACTTGGTGCGCGCGTCATTGTCGCCGATGCTGAACTGAAGCCTTCGGAAATCGCCGACCCGCATCTGTTCGTCCATAAGGTCGCGCCGCCGCAGACTCCGCCAGCGCCGCCGGTCGCTGCTGCCGATCCGGCGAAGCAACAACCGGCAAATGACGACAGCAAAAAAGCTGACATCGTTGAAACGCCAAAACCGGCTAGCCCGGTCGTAGCACAGCCGAATGAAACGACTTCGCCGGTGACTGCTGCCGAGCCCGTCAAGGCGGCGCAAACCGGTGACGATGCGAAAACTCCCGCCGTTGAAGCGTCGAAAACAGATTCATCGGCGACCGCGCCAGCCAATGACGCGAGTTCGCCGGTAGTTGCTTCGGGTGCGGCGTCCGCAGTGAGCAGCGACGACGCCAAGCCCAGCGATAAGGCCGTGGCTTCAGCGGCGGAAATTTCTAAGACAGAATCTCCCGAGACGGCAGCTCCCAAGACGGAAGCGTCCGACAACGAGTCCGCCAAGGCGGAAACTTCCAAAACCGAAGTTTCCAAGCTGGATGCACCGTTCGGCGAACCTCCCGTGCCGGCCGCAGCATCGAAAGCCGCGACGCCACCACAATCTAGCGACAGCGCAAAGGCAAATGACGCCGCGCAAGCGCCACAGCCGATGGTCGCGGTTCAACATACCGAGCAGCTTGCGGTAGTAGCGCCGCGGCCAGTCATGAATATGGTCGCGGAACACCTGGTTTCGGAAAATCTGCGAGGTACCGACGCCAACCCCACACTCGTGGTTGCGACCTCCAGCGACGTCGTGCCGCTGCCGTCCGCCAAGCCCGCTGCTGCGGTTACGCCCGCGGTGGTAAAAAAGACGCCGATTTCGATCTTTGTGAGCCGTAAGACACAAAAGATCTATGTGCGTCAGAATTTTGCTCCGCTGTTCGACGCTGCCATCAAGGTCGACAATCCGGAGCAACCGCTCGGCACCCATGTCTTCACCGCGCTAAGCTATCTGACTGACGGTTCGACGTTCCGCTGGGACGTGGTCTCGCTTCCGGGCGCGCCGCCGAAGGCGAAACAGATCGAGGTCAAGGACAGGTACGGTCGCGTGGTGCGGCGGGAACAAGTTGTCGAGAAGCAGAGCGGTCCGTTACCGGCGCCTGCTGAGGCGTTGGCGCGCCTCGAAATTCCGCAGGATATCGTGGACCGGATATCCGAAATGATGGTTCCGGGTTCTTCGCTGATCGTCTCCGATCAGGGTCTCGGCGACGAGACCGGTGAGGGTACGGATTTCGTCGTCGTCTCCCGCTGATCTGACAAAAATCTGACAACGCAGCCTGGGCAAATGTGCCGCTTCAACAGCGGCACATGAAGCGATAGTGTGCGCTGCCGCTGCCGGAACTCCGGCCGGCGGCGCCAATAGCTTTGGCCGTTAGTAAACAGGAGGATCGTCTTGGGTAAGCATTTTACGCTCACGTCATCGGATAGTTTCAAATTGGGCGCCTATCGGGCCGATCCCGTCGGCGCGTCGAAGGGCGGCATCGTCGTCATTCAGGAGATTTTCGGCGTCAATCATCACATCCGCGCGGTGTGCGATAAGCTCGCCGGCGAAGGTTATGCAGCATTGGCGCCTGCTGTGTTCGACCGCCAGCAGCCGAATTTTGAATCGGGCTACACGCCCGACGAGATCGCCAATGCGCGCAAGTTCGTCGCCAATCCGGATTGGGGCGCGATGCTTAAAGACGTGCAGGCCTCGATCGATGAGCTGAAGAAAGACGGTCCGGTTGCCATCATGGGTTTCTGCATGGGCGGGTCGATTTCGTTTCTCTCGGCGTGCAAGCTGAACGGGCTTTCGGCCGCGGTCTGCTATTACGGCGGAAACATCGCCAAGAGCGCGGATGAGAAGCCGAAGATCCCGGTGCAAATGCATTTCGGTGAGAAAGACGCCTCCATCCCAATGAGCGACGTCGACATGATCAAACATAAGCGCGGTGGCGATTGCGAGATCTATGTCTATCCGGACGCACAGCACGGCTTCAATTGCGACGAGCGTGGCAGTTATCAGGAAGCCGCCGCCAAGCTCGCCTGGCAGCGCTCGACGGCGTTCCTGGCCAAGAACGTCAAGAAATAAGGCCGCGCGGTTAGCGTCAGCTTCGGTTCGCGAGGGAGGGGAGTGTGCCGAGCACGACGGCAATCCGGTGGCTATGGGTCGCGGCTGCGCTGATTTTTGTCGGCGCGCCGCACTCGGCCCATAGCGATGATTATCCCTCGCGGCCCATTCACCTCATCGTCACCTCGCCAGCGGGATCGCTGGTCGACGTGCTCGGGCGTCTTTACGCCGAGGAAATGAGTGTGCGTCTGGGCCAACCGATCGTCGTCGACAACAAAGCCGGCGCCATGACTCAGGTCGGCACCGATGTGCTGACCCACGCGGATCCGGACGGCTATACGCTGATGATCGGACCGTCCGAACTGGTAATGCTGCCGTTCCTGAAAAAAAACTATCCGTTCGACCCGACCAGGGACATCAAGCCGGTTGCACTGGTCACCACGTCATGGACAGTGTTTGCAGTCTATCCCGGCCTGCCGATCAAGACGCTCCCGGAATTCATTGCTTATGCCAAAGCCAATCCGGGAAAGTTGCGCTACGGCAGTGGCGGTGTCGGCGGCGCACTGCATATCGCAGTCGAGTTACTCAAGCTCAAGACCGGCATCGATATCATTCACGTGCCGTATCGCGGCGGCGAGCAGGTCGCGACCGATGCCATGGCCGGTCAGATTGACATGGCGTCGCTCGGGCTTTCGACCGCGCGGATGGCGGCAGGCGGCAGGCTCCGCATTCTCGCGCAAACCGGTCCGCAGCGGCATCCGTTGTTCCCTGACGTGCCGACAACCGCGGAGGATGGTTTGCCAGAGGTGCGGATGGACACATGGTTTGGTCTCATTGCGCCGCCAAAGACGCCCGACGCCATCGTCGAACGGCTTGATCGCGTCACCGCCGACGTCGAACAAGACCAGAAATTCCGCAAGAGGCTCGAGAGCATCGGTTGCGCGCCGGCCTATAAGACGCATACCGAATTTGCGACATTTATCGCCGACGATTTGAAGAAATGGCAGAAATTGATTCCTGCCTTGGGTATTCCACTCATCGACTGAAGGAGCGACGCGTATGACAAGCAAGCTTACCTGGCCCAACGGCAAGAAAATCGCGGTCTCGGTAACCGTGATGTTTGAGACCTGGTCGGAAGACCATGCGCCGAATTACTCGGTGCAAACCACGCACCTGAAGTCGGGCACCGTCGATCATGCCAGCAAGGCGTGGTCGACCTATGGTGGCCGTGTCGGCGTTTGGCGGCTGATCCGGATGCTCGACCGCCTGCAGATTCCGGGGACGTTTTTCACCAACGGGCTGTGCGCCGAGGAATATCCCGACGCGGTGAAGCAGATCGTGAAGTCGGGCCACGACATCGGCGCGCATTCCTATTCGCAGGACAAGCTGCTCGCTTACATGTCGCTCGAGGACCAGGAAAAGACGATCCGCCAAACCGTCGAGATGCTGGAAAACTGCGGCGGCAAGAAAGTCACCGGGTGGGGCAGTCCGGTTGTCGCGTTCACGCCGGAGACTGCCGGTTTCCTGGCGAAGGCCGGGCTAAAGTGGACCTGCGATGTGACTTATGCCGATCTTCCTGTCCTGATCCACACGCCGCACGGCACGATCGCTGGCGTTCCGACCACCGACTTTTCCGACAATCGCGTCATGCGCGCGAGCCCGCGCGATCTGTTCGACACCTACAAAGGCACGTTCGATTATCTACGCGAAAACGAGCCGATGTCGCTTATGGTCATGGTCATTCACAGCCAGTTCGGCGGCCGGCCGCTGATGACGTCAGTGGTTCAGGAAATCCTGAAATATGTCGGCAAGTCACCGGACGTTTGGTTCGCGCGCCACGAAGAGCTTGCGAATTGGGCGCTGGCCGGCGGCATCGACGAGCACAGCTATCGCAGCCGGTATTTCGATGGTGCCGCATCGCCCGCGCCGGCGCGGGCAAGTGCCTGATCAGAACCAGCGTTCCTGCACATTGATGGTGTCGCCGGGGCGCAGCGTATAGTTGAGCGGCACCTGTGTGCGGGTCTGCTGGCCCATATAGTTGCGGATCAGGATTACGGATTTGCGCAACGCGCGCGGGCCGAAACCGCCGGCAATCGCGACGGCTGTTTCCGCCGTCATGTTGGCGACGTATGGATATTGTCCCGGCTGGGTGACCTCGCCGAGAATGAAAAACGGCCGGTAGGCTTCAACCTCGACGGCCACGTGCGGCTCGCGGATGTAGCCGTTGCGGAGCTTCTCGCTGATGGCGCTCGCGAGCTGGTCGGTGGTCATGCCGCGCGCCGCCGCCGAGCCGATCAGCGGCATGGCGATATGGCCGCTCGCGTCCACCACGTAGGAATTGGTCAAGCCATCCTGGCCAAACACCACGACGCGCAACCGGTCGCCGGAATCCAGCGTGTAGCCCGATTGCGGCATTTGATAACTGGAGCCGGGCGGCGCCCCGCCAGCATAGGAATAGAGTGCTGACCCGGCGGGTTGCGCCGGTTGGGCGTAGCCTTGCACGGGCTTCGGATAGTTTGGCGCCGGCTGGGCATAGCCATAGCCGGAGGCAGCATAAGCGGGTTGGAAGAAACCACGCGTAGCAGGCTGGGCATAGCCAGGTTGGACATAACCAGGCTGGGCATAAGCGGGTTGGGCGTAACCGGCCTGGTAGCCGGGCTGCGGCGTGCCGTAAGTGACGTTATCGATGCCGTAGGGCGCCGGCTGCATCTGCACATACGGCTGCTCTGCCGCGCATCCTGCCATAGCGAATGCCGCAGCCAGCAAAACAAGAAGAGAGCGAGTAACTCGCATACGCTGATCCGACCCCGTGCGAGCGAATATCGACGCCGGATTAAGCACTTGTTATGGTTAACAAACCCTAACTTGCAGGAAACACTTGGAAAATTGCGCGAAACGGGCCGGCTGGAGCGGAGCGAACGCCTAATCCGGGCGCTTGTTCGGGACGTGCCCGATCCGGTCAGCTATCGCCAGTCCCAGCATGATGACGACGAAAACCAGCGGGAACGACAGCGCCCAGATCAGTTTCGAGGTATCGCCGTATTTTTCCAGGTCGAAGTACCACGCCAGCGCATCGACTGAAGCAATGCCGACGATTGAACCCAGCAGTTTTTGTTTCAGCGCGCCGAAATCGACTTGCGTCAATCCTTCGGGCCAGTCGGGATGATCGGCCGGATCGATACGGCGGATGAAATTTTCATACGAGGAGAAGATGACGATCAGAACGAGGTTCGCGGTCAACGCCAGATCAACAAGGTTGAGCACGCTGGTCACAAGGTCATGCCAGCTTTCGCCGCGGGTCTCGAGAGCCATCCCGTAAAGATCGCCGAAGAAGCGATAAATCAGCAGCACCAGACAGAGCAGCAAACCCAGCAGGAACGGCGCGAGCAGCCAGCGGCTGAAAAAGATCGCAGCCTGTATGTACCGCCCATCCGGCCAAGCCATAAGTTTCCCCGCCCGTTACCGCCGGCTGTGAGTATACGCGGCGCATCGCGAACAGCGAATGGCGTTCGAAGCCACGCGCTGTTCGTTACTCCTCATTCAAAAGTTATGCGGCGACGCCAGTCCCGATCGGGCAGCTCACGCCGGTGCCGCCGAGGCCGCAATAACCGTGGGGTTTCTTCGCCAGATATTGCTGGTGGTAATCCTCGGCGAAATAGAACGGCGGCGCATCGCGGATCTCGGTGGTGATCGGACCCATCCGCTCGGCTTCGAGCGCCTTGGCATAGGCGGCCTTCGAGGCCTCGGCCGCGGCGCGTTGCTCCGGCGTGAACACGTAGATGCCGGAGCGGTACTGTGTGCCGACGTCGTTGCCTTGGCGCATGCCCTGGGTCGGATCGTGGCTTTCCCAAAACGTCTTGAGCAGTTTCTCGTAGGAGATTTTCTTCGGGTCATAGACCACGAGCACGACTTCGTTGTGCCCGGTGCGTCCGCTGCAAACCTCATCGTAGGTGGGGTTGGGCGTCGGGCCGCCGGCATAGCCGACCGCAGTCACATAGACCCCGTCACCGAGCTCCCAGAATTTGCGCTCCGCGCCCCAGAAGCAGCCAAACCCGAACATCGCCATGGCGGAGCCCTCCGGATAGGGGCCCTTGAGTGGATGGCCGTTGACGAAGTGCTGCCGTGCGGTCGGGATCGCCGTCGAACGTCCCGGCAGGGCTTCATTGGCAGACGGCATTTCAACCTTTTTGCGGAATGAGAACATGACAGCCTCTCCTGATCGGTCCGCCAAATATAGGTCTTTGACCGGCAAGGCGCACCGGGCGAAATGATCACGATTACGCCGCCCCGCCTTGAATTCGCCCTAGGAGGGCGACTTCCACCCACCGCTTTTGCACCTTATTGTGCCGCCCGCGTGTCGTGGCGGCGCGCGGTCAAGGAGGCTTTTCAGATGTTTCGATTGCTCGCGCTTGCTTGCGCGGTCGCGCTATCGGTCGGACCGGCTTTGGCTCAGCAGCCCGCGGCGCCGGCCTCGTCCGCCAACCTGCCCTACGGGCCGCCGGTCACGCTCGATCAGGCCAAGCGCGCCATGTCGGCCGCCGAGCTCGAAGCCGCCAAGAACTCCTTGCAGGTCGCCATCACCATTCTCGACAGCGGCGGTAATTGGGTGATGTTCCACCGTTTCGACAACACGCAATTGTCCTCGATCCAGTTTTCCGAGGGCAAGGCGCGAACCGCGGTTGATTTCAAGCGGCCGAGCAAGGCGCTTGACGATGCCATCGCCGGGGGCGGTGCCGGGATGCGGCTGCTGGCGCTCAAGAACATCACGCCCATCGAGGGCGGCTTGCCGCTCATCGTCGACGGCAAGATCATCGGCGCCATCGGGGTCTCCGGCGCACTGTCATCGCAGGATGCGCAGATCGCCAAGGCCGGCGCCGACGCGCTGACCCGGTAACTTTCAAGGCACGATCAACTCCGCTCATTCCCGCGAAAGCGGGAATCCAGCAGGTGTACTCCACGCATACGATTGCGAACTGGGTCCCCGCTTTCGCGGGGACGAGCGGTTGGTGTTAGCTCGCCGCCAAAGCCGCTTTCATCGCGCTCGCCGCAGCGGCGTAGCCGCCCTGCGCGCCGTCGATGAAATGGACGTGATCGCTTCGCGTCGGTGACGGGGCGAAGCAGGTCATCATCGCCGCGTTCTGCCGGTGCAGGCCGTAGACCGCGATGCCCTTTGCGGCGGCGAGCTTGCGGTCGAGCTCGCTGGCGAGGCTTGGCGTGCAATCGAGGATCATGCGCAGCCCGTCGTCGTATTTGCGGAAGTCGGAATTCTCGACGACCTCACGCAGATAAGTTGCCGGCACGAAACGGCCGATGCGAATGCCGCATCGCATGATCAGGAAATAGAGCAGCGTCTTTGCGAGCGTCTTGGCGAGCACGCCGGCACGGCTGCCGCCTTCGATCGCACGGGCCTCGAGCGCCACGCCTTGCGGCGGCCATCGCATCTGCGGGCCGCTATCGGGTACCGGGCGTCCGGCATTGGGGCTTTGCTCGACCAGCGCCACGATGCTCTCGATCAGGTCGCGAAACGCGCCGGCATCGGCGCCGGGCGCCGGCAGGATCAGCACCGAAAGAATAAGCCCGCGGGTCGCGCGGAATTCCTGAAACCGGCACGACAGGCCGGTGAGATCGGGCCAAGAACCTGGCCCACTGCCGGGCGGCGCCGGCGCGACAGCAAAGTCGCCGCGCTTGACCGCGCCATCGGTCCAGGCGAGGCCTCCGCCGGAGAACATCGCGTAGGAGACATTCGCCGAAGGCGCATAGCGCGCGACGCGCACGTCGAATCCTGCCGTGCGGATTTCCCCGACCGGCACCAGCGCAACGCGCATGGTGAGGCCGAGCTCGCTGTCGGTCCACGCCGCGGTAGCGGCAAGCGCCGCGCGCGCCTTCTCATGATCGTCGGGTCCGACAGCGAAGCTTGCGCCGTCGCCGCCGAACACAAAGGGAAACTCGCGGTCGCCGAGCGCATTCGTCACCGCGGCGATCACCGCGGCGCCGGCCATGTTGACCGCCTTGTAGCGTTGCTCGGCGATCGCCTTGGTCGATTGCACGACATCGGCGATGCCGACCGACCAGTCGTCCGGCAGCGGCACGTACATCGCCGCGTCCATCAGCTTGCGGAAATCGCGAAACACCGGCACGTCGGAGTAGAACGCCGCGCCGCCTGCGTCCCCGATGGCAATGGCGTCCAACGCCTGCTCCATGTCATCATCGCAGATAACGAATGATACCGCCGTTGGCGGCAAATAACTTCCTCTCCCTGCTCGCGGGGAGAGGTGGGGAGGTGTGCACGATGTCGCGGCTGCTGCTTATCACCTTTGCGACACTCGCTGCTTTTCTGTCTGGCTATGCGGCAAATGCCGACCAGCCGTTCTATCAAGGCAAGCGGCTGACGCTTTTGATCAACTTCGCTGCCGGCGGTCCGGCCGATGTCGAAGGCCGGCTGTTTGCAAGATATATCGGGCGCCACATTGCCGGCGATCCGAACGTCATCGTGCAGAACATGGATGGCGCCGGCGGCATCGTCGGCGCCAAGTATCTCGGCGCGGTGGCGCCGCGGGATGGGACGATGGCCGGTTATTTCACCGGCACCGGTTTCATCTATGCGCTCGATCCGTCGCGGTTCGATCCGGATTTCAAGAGCTATGGTTTCGTCGCCATTCAAGGCGGCGCCACCGTGGCCTATGCGCGCAGCGACGTACCGCCGGGTCTGAAATCCGCCACCGATATCGTCAAGGCGGATGGCCTGGTCGCCGGCGGGCTCTCGGTCGATACCTCGAAGGACATCCGCATGCGGCTGGCGCTGGATATGCTCGGGGTCAAATACAAATACGTCACCGGCTATCGATCCAGCGCGCCGGCGCGGCTCGCCTTCGAGAAAGGCGAGATCAACATCTTCTCGGAATCGACGCCGAGCTATCGCAGCATCGTTGTTCCCGACCTGATAGCCACCGGCAAGGCCATTCCGCTGTGGTACGACGCCGGCGACTTCGCGCATCCGTCGTCCTCGCAGATGGAGGGCCTGCCAATCCTGCCGTTCGGTGAATTGTACGCGAAGATCAAGGGCGCGCCGCCGTCCGGCGTGCTGTGGGACAATTACAACGCGATCAACGCCATCGATGGCGCCATGCTGCGGGTGATCTGCTTCCCGCCCGGCACGCCGCGCGCCGCGCGTGAGGCGCTGACGGCCGCTGTCGTCGCGCTCAACGCTGACAAGGATCATGCCGAGGAAGCGATGCGCACCATCGGCTTCGCCCCGGTATGGCAGGTGGGGATGGATGTGGACGGCGCCGTGCAGGCGGCGGTGGCGCTGCCGCCCGGTGCGCGAAGCTTCCTGGTTGACTATATCAAGGCTGCCAACAAGTAGGACATTTCGTCATGGCCGGACTTGATCCGGCCATCCATGCGGCGGCCAGGCATGGTAGGTTGGTGGGTCGGCTGAAACTGCAGAAGCGCAGCATGGATACGCGGGTCAAGCCCGCGTATGACGGTTTGGAGCGGCGATGCGCAAAACCAAAAAAACCAAAAGCAAAAAGTCGCCGAAGATGGCGGTGTTCTCCGCCGCCGACGGTGAAACCCCGGTCGCCGTATCTGAAGAACAGATTTATGCCAGCAATCTTTCGCTGCACGACCTGTTTGCGCAGCAGACCTCGAGAATGCTGGATCGCGCCGACCTTTCCGAGGAGCAGAAGCAAAGCATCCTGATCGGCATGAGCTGCGCGTGCTGCGGGGGCGGGGGCTTTTCGTTCACGGCAAAGCTGCGGCGGTAATTTCTCCGGAAGCCCAGCGGCGCTGGCAAAGTCAGTTCCGGTTCACTTGTCAAACAGCGACGCCTAGTTTTTGCGAGTACCGCGAAGCAATCGTATTTTCTTTTCGTCACCATCGGGCTTGACCCGATGGTCCATGCTGAACCGCCGCATGGATTGCCGGATCAAGTCCGGCAATGACGACATGGGAAAGCATTCTCGCGATGCAGTCCGCACCCGAGTCTTCGTCACGCGGCAAGAATTTCTTCGCTCTCCGCACCGATCTTCGCCAGAGAATACCGGCGGTGGCTGCCGGTCGTCTCACGATCTGTGTTTCGAGCCACGTTTTAAGTGGAGCATGACCTTATCGGAAAACCGGTATCCACTTTTCCGGGTCATGCTCTGTAAGAAAAGAAAGCAAGGAAGCGGAACGCCGAGAGACGCGTAGCCAACCTCCGCACCCTAGCGGGGTGCGGCGCGCGCAGAGCGCTGCGCGCTCGCCTCTCGGCGTCCCACCGCGGCACTTGCTGCAGCGAGCGAACGCCACAGCTCAACCCCAGCTACGCGCTTCCTGGGACGGGACTAGGGAGGAGCGGGTGTTACCCGCTCCCGGCCGTCCTGCAGTGCAGCGGTCTTGAGACCGCAGACCGGTCATCGTGCCGGCCGGGCGTATCCGCCAAGGTCGCCCGGGAACGGCAGTGACGAGCCGCCGCCCGCGGGAACCGACTCCCGCTCCGCCATGCAAGTGACCGCATAACGTCCTTGTACGCGAGCGAGATTGATGGCCATTTCTCAGAACGACACCGCGATGTCAAAGCATTTCGATTTGTTCAGATAAATCGGGACGTTGCGCGGTGTGCTTCGGAGACGCGCTTGGCGATTTTGAGCAAAAGATTCGCATGATGCGAAATTGTTATTTTGAATCAGTGGCCTCGGCGATTTTTGGTCTTCTCAACCTGCGAAAACTCCTCGTCACGTACAGGGAGAAGAAGAATTTGTAGACGCCGGCCCGAAGCAATCAGCGCCGGCTCAGTACCACATGATTTTCAGCACGACGCCGCCGATGCAAAACGCCATCCCGATTACAGCGCCCGCGATCGCTCCAACGATACGGCGCCGCCGCCACGCAAATGCGCCAAACCCGGCCCCAATGATGAGGCCGGGAGAACCGATTAAAAGCGCGAGTCCGACATAATCCCAAGGGCCAAAGATAAGGCCGATGTCGGACATGCCGAAGGAGGCCGGCCGGTGTGCTTAGTGCTTCTTGCCGTATTGGTTCGGGTTGGCTTGCTGACTATGCATCCCGGCGAACGGCGATGGAGCGTCGCCGCCTTTTTTCTTGTTCTTGTCCTGCTTCGGCTTCTTCTTTTCCTTGTTGCTGCGCATCTGTCCTTTGGCCATGGCTTCCTCCGGGTTGTCGATGGATGAGTTGTACGCGACCAACGTAAATACAATCTAGCGCATTCGCCGTGCTGCGTTTAGCGCCGCCGCGGCTTAAATCCGCCGTGCATGCCGGGACGGCCGAGTGTCGAGCGCGGGCTTGAAGGATCGCGTTTGCCGGGTACCGCTTCAACGCCCGGTCCCATCTCATCGAGGTTGGGTTTACGCGGTGTGGTGCGCTTGCCGTCACGATGCGGCGTCGTCTCGTGATAGAGCGCAATGCCCATCTCATCGAGCGCGGGTTTATGGACCTTGCTCACCCCGCCCCGGCGCGCGTTGCGCGCCGACCCTCCCCCTGCAGGGGAGGGTAACGAGACAACTTTCGCCGTCGGATCGTCGGTCACTGCAAGCTCGGTGGTGCGCAGGCGCTTGACCTCGTCGCGCAGCCGTGCGGCTTCCTCGAAATCGAGATCGGCGGCGGCGGTGCGCATGCGGGTCTCGAGGTCCGAGATCACGGCTTGGAAATTGTGCCCGATGGTGGCGGCGTCCTCGAATTCGCCGCTCTCGCCGGCGGCGGTGGGGATCAGCACGTGGTCGCGCTCATAGATGCTGTTGAGAATGTCGCCGATGCCCTTGCGCACGCTTTCCGGCGTGATGCCGTTTTCGGTGTTGTAGGCTTCCTGCTTCTCGCGGCGGCGGCTGGTTTCCGCCATGGCGCGTTCCATCGAGCCGGTGACGTGGTCGGCATAGAGGATGACGCGGCCGTCGATATTGCGGGCGGCACGGCCGATGGTCTGCACCAGCGAGGTCTCGCTGCGCAAAAATCCTTCCTTGTCGGCGTCGAGGATCGCGACCAGCGCGCATTCCGGAATATCGAGACCCTCGCGCAGCAGGTTGATGCCGACCAGCGCATCGAAGGCGCCGAGCCGCAGATCGCGGATGATCTCGATGCGTTCGATGGTGTCGATATCGGAATGCATGTAGCGCACGCGAATGCCTTGCTCGTGCAGGTATTCGGTCAGGTCTTCGGCCATCCGTTTGGTCAGCACCGTGACCAGCGAGCGGTAGCCTTTTTGCGCCACGGCCCGGACTTCGCCGACCAGATCGTCGACCTGGGTGCGCGCCGGGCGAACATCGACCGGCGGATCGATCAGGCCGGTCGGGCGGATCACCTGCTCGGCAAATACGCCGCCGGATTCATTAATCTCCCACGGGCCGGGCGTTGCCGAGACACACGTGGTCTGCGGCCGCATCGCGTCCCATTCCTCGAAACGCAGCGGCCTGTTGTCCATGCATGACGGCAGGCGGAAGCCGTATTCGGCGAGCGTCGCCTTGCGGCGGAAGTCGCCGCGGAACATGCCGCCGAGCTGCGGCACGGTGACGTGACTCTCGTCGACAAAGACCAGCGCGTTGTCCGGCACATATTCGAACAGGGTTGGCGGTGGCTCGCCGGGTTTGCGGCCGGTCAGATAACGCGAATAGTTTTCGATGCCGGCGCAGACT
>Ga0302326_10016676_pt1 | contig 15354 bp, 12 predicted proteins | sample Palsa_T0_3_FD_202264 | JGI IMG/M metagenome (GOLD analysis project Ga0302326, IMG submission 202264) | Peat permafrost microbial communities from Stordalen Mire near Abisko, Sweden - Palsa_T0_3 | ecosystem: Environmental > Terrestrial > Soil > Palsa > Peat permafrost | place: Sweden: Abisko...
GGGCGGCGGTGAGGAAGTAGGGCACCTTGACGTTGAGCGCGAACAGTTCGTCGAACGCGGCTTCGGTCGTGTCGGCAGTGGGGCCGAAGGCGGCGGACCCGGCGTTGTTGACCAGGATGTCCACGTGGCCCAGGACCGCCTCGGCCGCGCCAGCCAGTTGAGTCGCCGAGGCGGCGTCGCGCAGGTCGGCCGGGACGAAGTCGGCCTGGCCGCCGGCTGCCCGGATCGCCGCCACCGTTAGGTCACCGCGGGCTTTGTCGCGTCCCGATACCGCCACGTGAATCCCGGTCGCGGCGAGGGCGATCGCGGTCGCCCGGCCGATGCCGCTGGTGGCCCCGGTGACCAGCGCGGTTGACGGGCTGGAGATGGTCGAAGTCATGCGAACCTCTTCCGCTAGTTTTGGCTTGAACAGGCCAATCTTGCTCACACTTTTTCTGGCTTGTCAAGGCCAAAATCGGTAAGCTGGGGTCATGGCCACAGCAAACGCATCCACCGGGCGGCTCACCCGCAAGGGGCTCGCGACGCGAGCGCGGATCGTGCAGGCGGCAGCGGACCTGATGTTCCGCCATGGCGTAGCCGGCACCAGCAACGAAGACGTCCTCGTGGCCGCGCATGTCAGCAATTCGCAGCTCTACCACTACTTCCCCGACAAGAACGCGCTGGTGCACGCCGTGATCGAGCATCAAGCGGACGGGATCATCAACGGTCAGCGGCCGCTGCTCGACCAGCTGGACTCTCTCGCCGCGTTCGGGCAGTGGCGCGACATGCTTGTCGACCTGCAAAGACAGCGGCACTGCGAGGGCGGCTGCCCGCTGGGATCACTGTCAAGCGAACTGGCCGAGACCGACGAACCCGCCCGGACCGCGCTCGCCGCCAGCTTCGACCGCTGGGAAGCCCCGATCCGCAACGGGCTTCGGCGCATGCGAGACCGGGGCGAGCTGCGTGACGACACCGATGTCGACCGGCTCGCGCTGGGAACCCTGGCCGCCCTGCAGGGTGGCTTGCTGCTTACCCAGGCCAAACGCGATGTCGGTCCCCTCGAAGCGGCGCTCGACCTTGCGATTGGTCAGATCAGCTACCACCTCACCTGAGGTCCCGTGCGGCTACCGGTTCAGCTGTTGGCCGGTGACGCCCCAAACCAGCTGGTCGATCGGGTCCGGCTCGGGCACAGCGAGGCTTACCCAGGTCAGCCCCTGGAGGAAGATCGGCAGGTCGCCGGTGTCGGCGTCGCGCAGCAGGACCGGGACGATGGCGCAGCCCCGGCTGACAGACTGCTGGATGAACGCGTCGATCTCCCTCGTCTGCCAGGGACCGCGCTGCGCGCCGATGATCACCGCCGCTGCTGGGACGCGCGCGATGATTTCCTCTAGTTCCGGCTGCCAGGGAAATCCTGGGCGGAGCTGGCGCTCATCCATCCACGGCCGCAGGCCGCGGTTCCGGAGCTGCTGGGCTATTGAACGGACGGTGTCCTTGTCCCGCCAGTTGTAGGAGATGAAGACGTCGTACTCCGCGACGTCCTCTTTTCCCCGCAGCACCGCGGTTTTCCCCCGCAACACCGCGGTGGCGGCCTCAATCTCCCGGCCGGCATCCGCTGACGCGTTCATCTGCACGGTGGACTGATCGGTGCCGTTCGCCTCGTAGTCGTCCGACAACGAGACGCTCCGCTCGCAGACCGGGCACAAGATGCTCAGTCGGCCACGGAGACGGACCTGACGAACCATCTCCGAGGTAAACGCCAAGTCGCAGTCCGGGCAACTGTACTGGCGTTCCCTGGCGATGCTTCCTGGCTCGGCCCAGCGCTCGAGGTGCGTGTGCACGAAGCGTTCGAACTGCTTCCTGGTGTCGTCGGGTACCTGGTCGTACCCGATCCGAAGTTCGGCTTCGCCCTCGACCTCGGATTTCAGGGCGACGATGCACGTCCCCTCCTCGGCGACGAACCGAGCGGCCGACTGCCAGGTGTTCGCCCGCCTGAACCGGTCGCTGCGGGTAAGCCGGACGATCAGGGTCGCGTAGATGCTTTCTATAGGCCCCGCGAACCGGAAGATGACCCCGTGTCCCTCGGGTATCTCGGACGTCGGCAGGTCGCGCCGGTAGGCCGAGGGGAAGACTAGCTGAACGCCGTCCTCCGTCGGCTCGCGGAGCACCAGTTCGTGCAGCAGGAGCTCCTCCAGGGTGGCCAGCACAAGCAGCCGCTCCTGCAACTGGTCGGGCACTCGTTCCGCAGCCGGAACCGGAAAGTCGAGGTTCACCACCTTGGTCTCCAGGATGCAGCCAAGCCCGTCCGGCTCGTCCCGGGCGGCGTTCACCATCGCGCCGGCGTAAGCGTCAAGAAATTCCGGCTGCAGCAGCACATAGTCACCGAACCTCAGCCGCTTCACCAGTCCAGCGGACTCCAGGCGGGCGATGCAGCCCTCGAAGACCGAGGTCAGCCCGGCGGGCGAAGACGTCGGCGAATTATCGTCGGCTGGGTCAGCGGTGGGCTCCTGCCCGGTCAGCAACTGCGCGCCGCTTGGCACCTCCGCCTGGAATAGCCGGCACAGTTCTTTGACCGGCGTCAGCAGGATGCTGGGTCTGCGCTCCATGACGAATTTCTTCACGGCGGCGAAGACAGTGGTGGAGGTGACCTCCGCAATCTGCGACCAGTCAATTGCCGCAAGCAGTTCGGAACGCAGCAGGTCGGTGTCGGTCCCCTCCTTCGCGCTGGTCTTGAAGTACTGGGCGAGCCCGAAGTCCTCCATCAGCTGCTGGAGTCTCTGATCAGAAACGCTGATGCCGCCTCGATCGGCCCGGGCCGCGACTAGGAAGGTGGGCAGCCCGCCTTCGGCCGCCGGATAGGCGTGCCGAACCGCACGGGCCCAGTGCCGCACTCCGGCCAACGGAGTGGTCTCGCTTTTCGCGTCGAACAAGATGAGCGCCACGGCCGCGCCGTCGAGGTGCAGCTGGTGAACGATTCGGTAACCGGGCTGGCCGGCCAGGTCCCAGAGTATGACTTCCCGGCTGTCGCCCGAGGGCTCCTGCTCGTCGACGGCCGGGTCGGACGCCTGGAGGCGCCAGATCCGCCGCCCGTGAGTCGACTCGGTCGGCTCGAACTCCTTTCCGGCCAGGACCATGGCGAGGCCCGACTTGCCGACTCCCGAGTCACCGAGGAGGAGGATCTTGGCGTTCGCGTAGGTGGTGGTGGTGGCGGGCGGGGCGCTGTCGACGCGGTCCCAACCGTTGACCAGCAGGAGTTCCGTCGATCCGGCGTCGACCAGCGCCAGCAGGCCGGTCACGGCGCTAACGGCCGGCCGGGTGAAGTACGCGGCGACGTTGCGGGCGGGCGGGTTCCTGTCCCACAGTTGGGTCGGGGTCTCGGCCAGGGACCAGGCGAGCAGTTCCCCCTGGGCCGACCAGATCAGCGCGGTGCGCCGTTCGGGTACGAATACCAGTCCCGCGGCCGCGATGGTCTCCACCACGGTTGCCGACACCGGGTCGTCCGGGCGCCAGACCCGCAGCGTCGCGTCCTTGGAAGCGGAGACGAGCCATTCGTCGCCGATCCAGCTTAGGCCGGTGACGGTCTTCGAGTGATCGTCGAATTGCCGCACCTGCTGTCCGGTGGCGGCATCGAACACCGAGACCGCTGACGTCCCCGTGGTGCAGGCGAGCAGGCGCCCTGCGGGCGACGGGGCCAGGCTGACCCCTTCCGGGTGGGCGTTTGACATCCGCTCCCTGGCCAGGACCTGGTCCCAGATCACCTCCCGGTTCGGCCCGATCACCGTCAGCGTCATCCGCCCGGGCGATGACGCCGTCAACACCGCCAGCCGGTTGCCGTCGGGAAGGAAGGCCATCGCGCTGGTCGGCCCGAGCGCCAGCATCCGTCGCTCCGCCTCCTGGACGGAGACATGTCCGGCTAGGTCGATCACCCGTCCTCGACCGTGCTCGTCACGGAAGGCCAGCTTGACGCCGTCCGGCGACCAGGTCAGCGCGGGCGCTGGCGCGCAAGCCTGCTTGAGCTGCCAGGCCGCGGTGGGAGCGTCACCGGTGCCCAGGATCCTGATTCGCTGGCCGATGGAGAGCGCCAGTCGGTCGCCGGCGGGCGCGAGGGCCACGCTGATCGGCTGGTCCCCGCGGGTTGGCCATGAGTCTGCCGTCCGAACCTGCCGCCCGGTCCAGGGCCGGTATTCATCTGGCTGACGAGGCGCCGCTCCGATAGAACCATCGGACTCTTGAGGCACTGGAACCACTCCTGGCCATGAGATAAACGCATCACCCGCGGCCTTATCACCGACAGGCTCACCAGCACTTATTAACCGTCCAGCCTCGCCCGCTCGGCATAATTCGGGGATACCGATGATCTTTTCCGGGCTGTAGTCTAATCGTTATGGCAGATCTCGAGCCAAGCATACGGAACGGCGCGGTACCATGGTCAAATTTTGACGCCGACGAGTACTGGAAGATCAACTACGCCTCGGTTCTGCCGGAGGACGCGGAAATCATTCAGTGCGCGAGTAAGTTCCTCATTGAGGCCTGCGGGGATCCCGCGCGTCTCAGGCAGGCCGTGGACGTCGGGGCCGGCACCAATCTCTACCCGGCGCTGCTGATGCTTCCCTGGGCCGAGCGCATCGTCTTCACGGAGTACGCTTCGCCGAATATCAATTGGCTTCGTCAGGATCTGGCTGATGCGCCAGGCGAATGGCGCTGGCAGCCTTTTTGGGACCTAGTCGCGGGGCTGCCCGGCTACCGGGCCATCGAGCATCCCCGGCGCCTGCTTGCGGCCGGGCACGAGGTCCGCACGCTCAGCATTTTCGAGTTGCCCCGGCGTACCTGGGACCTCGGCAGCATGTTCTTCGTCGCGGACGGCATGACCACCGTCCAGGCCGAGTTCGAGGCCGCAGTGCTGGCATTCCTCGACGCGTTGCGGCCCGGGTCGCCCTTCCTGATGGCCTTCATGGAAGGTTCCGCCGGATACGACGTCAGCGGTGAGCGCTACCCGTCGGTGAAGATCTCCCAGCGGTCCCTCGACGCGCTGCTGGCCGAGCTCCCCGTCACCGGCACCAGTGTCCTGCGGACGGACAACTCCGTCCAGCGCCTGCGGCACGGGTATGACGCGATGCTGCTCGTCACTGGATTCACAATGGGGTTACGATGATACAAAGGCTCACGATGGCGCAAATAGGGCACTCGTGCCTGGACCAGGGCCATTATCCCATGGACGTCTTCGGGATCCCCTTCGATGCGCTACCGTATATTCCCATGGCAGACGCTAAAGCGAAAGTTCTCCGCAACGCCGATGCATCATGGAACACGTTTTCGTCTCATGACTACTGGCATCGAAACTACAGCAGACTACAGGCGGAGGATCGGGAAATAATCCGCCGTGTGAGTCATTTCTTTGCATCCGCGTGCACGGGCTCCCCGCCCGTTCAGCGTGCCATCGACGTCGGTGCAGGGACAAACCTCTATCCTGCCTTGCTGATGCTCCCGTGGACGAAGCAAATCTTGCTGGCCGACTTCTCCAAGAGCAATGTCCTCTGGCTTCAGGATCAGCTTGCGGATAACGACTCCCCGTGGCCGTGGGACCTCTTCTGGCAGGAGATGCGGGACGGTAAGGGATACGCCGACGTCGACCCCCCGCAGGAGCGACTGCGGGACGCCTGCGCCAGCGAGCAGGGACACGCGGGGATCGAGCAGTTGGACGTGTTCAAACTGCCTAAGGCCCGCTGGAACCTCGGCACGATGTTCTTCGTCGCCGAGTCCATCACCGAGGACCCGGCGGAATTTCGCGCTGCGGTCGCGTCCTTTGTCGGCGCGCTGACACCCGGCGCCCCATTCGCGGCGGCCTTCATGGCGGGCTCGGCCGGATACCCGGTGGATGACACCCACTTCCCGGCCTTGCCGATAGAGCCAGACGACGTCAGGCGGCATCTCACCGAACTTAACGTGCGCGAGCCGAGCGTGGACTTGCTTGAGACGAGCCACCGGGTGCGGGACGGGTACGAAGCAATGATCGTTGCCACCGGTTTCGCCAGCGACGCGAGCGACGCCAGCGACTAGTGACAATGCCGGAAAGCTAAGGCCGGAGAGCCATGGAGATCCAGACACGGCGGCACATCCTTGAGATCTGGCGCGCGACCGTTAGCCACTGCTACCGCGACGAAAAGTGGATCTGGGGCGGCAGGCGGAGCGGGCGAAATTCGATCAGCGACGCCGAGCAGTTGCTGACCATCCTGTACCCGGCCACCGCCATTGACTCGCTGAAGGTCGACCGGGTCGACCAGACCGCGGATGACGTGCTCGAGTACCTGCGTTCGCTGGGCACGGCGCTGGAGATCCCGCGTCGGTTGATCACGGTGCTGCGCGATTACATGCACACGTACATGGTTGAGGGGACGCCGGACTTCTCGGGCGACAGTTACTTCGACGTCACGGCCGAAGACGCCATCGACGGCGACGTCATCGACGAAGTCGAGCTGACGCCCAAGGCCGAGCAGCTCAAGCTGCACGTGGTGGACTCCTACTCCATGTCTGTCTCGCTCTGCCTCGCCACGCTCGGCTTCCTGCAGGTCTACCGCGAGGGCAACATCAAGAGCCAGCGCGTGCTGCGGGACGTCGAAGAGCTGGAGAAGCTGTCGTCGAAGCGGCTGACGGCGGCCATGGTGGGCCTGCTGCGGAGCTTCACGATCAACACGTTCCTGCCGACCGATCCGCCCGGCGAGACGATGTGCCGGATGATCAACCAGGGCAATATTGCGCCAGAGAACCTCGTGCACGACCTGCTCAAAGATCTGGCCGAGGTCCGGTCCAGCCTGCAGAAGGAGCTGACGCTCGGGCTCGGCCAGGTGGCCGATGAGCTGGAGAACGAGGAGCGGCTGTTCGAATGCGGCTGGTCCTGGGGCGTGGTGGACGGGGCGCCCGAGATCAACTCATCCGAGGACGTGGGCGTCCAGTCGGTCGGGACGGCCGCCGCCCGGCCCTACATGTACTTCACCGTGGTCGCCCTCGACGGCATCCAGGACCTGTTCAGCGAGCGGACCCGGATTCTCGGGCTGCTCAGCGATGAGCAGCAGCGACTGGCCAACGCCCTGCAACTGCGCTGGGACCTCACCCGGCAGTTCTGGGCCAAGATCGCCACGTTCGGCGCCGGCCGCCGGTGGCCGATGGAAGACCTGCCGTGGATCACCTCCGACGGCGACGAGTCCGACTACTACTCGCTCCTGCTCACCTCGATCGTGATCGAGGGCGCCACCGGCGAGCGGACCCTGAACGTCGACTTCGAGCGGGTCGCGCGCCTGCTCGAGGAGCTTGCCAACCGCGGCCGGATCACCCGTCGGCCGATGGCGAATGACCCGGCGATCGCCCTGCACATCCCGGGCATGCGGCTGCGACTGTACGGAAGCGAGAAGGTAGCAGAAGGCCCGGTGCTCCAGTGGACCGTCTCGAGCTACGCCTCGCTGGTGCTCAAGCGGCTGCTGCGGGTGGCTCAACTGATGGACGACAAGGTCACCCGGCTCCGCTTCCTCGATCTGGCCGACCAGATCTGGGCGCACCTGGAACAGCGCCGGATAGCAGACCCGTACGGACGCGACCTGTGGGACGAGCCGACCCAGGCATTCACGGGAACGCGGTTTAACCCGTACGGCGGGCCCTCCTGGTACCACACAGAACGCGTCATCGAGGCGCTGGTCGCCGCCGCCAACGTCACCCTGTCGCAGCCCGGATCCGCCAACCCGGATCTGGTTCGCTCCGCGGTGCGGCTCATCGCCGAGGCCGAGCAACGGTTTGACGAGGAACTGCTGCGCGGGACGAATGACGCCGGCGCCAAGCTGCGAGAGACCTTCCAGGTCGTGGCGGCCAAGCTGCGGCGCGCCCGCGAACTGCTCGATGACCGGCCGGGAACCGCCAGCGTGCTCGCCTCCGACGTGCTCCGCGAGCTTGACACCCTCGATGCCGCCCGCCAAGACACCGCCAGAATGAGCTGACGATGATCGTCATCGCGACCTCGGACAAGGGCGGCACCGGCCGCTCGGTGACCGGGAGCAACGTTATCTACCGGCGTGCCCTGCAGGGCAGCGACGCGTGTTACGTGGACTTCGACTTCGGCTCGCCCACTGCGGGGGCGATCTTCGGCATCAGCGCGCTCACCCGCGGCACCACGACCGGCAACGGCACCCACTCGTACCTGCTCGGCCGGTCGCCGACGGTGGAACTGTGCGACGTCTGGCAGAACTCCGATCGCCTCGACCTCCGCCAGCGTCCGCCCGGGACCGGGCGGCTCGTCCTAGTTCCCGGCGACGCCAACGGAGGCGAGTTCGTCTCGGACGCCGCCGTGGTTGGCCGCTGCATCGACCTCCTGCTCCGACTGCACAGCGAATTCGAGGTCGTACTGGTTGACCTGAGCGCCGGACGCTCGTACGCGGCCGGCATCGTGATCGCCGCCACCTCGTCACCGGCGCTCATCAACGCGACCACGCGATGGCTGGTGTTCCACCGCTGGACCAGGCAGCACATCCTGGCCGCGCAGGGCCTGGTGTACGGCGAGCGAGGGCTGCTCGACATCAGCGAGGCCCACGGTCGCGACCGCGACCAGTTCATCGACGACATCCGCTTCGTCCGCACCGCGACGGTGGACCCCAACGCGCCGGACCTGTCGGGGCTGCGGCTGGAGCAGCTGACCTGGCTCCGCGAGGCCAACCGGGGACTGCAGCAGCTGGCGGCCGAACGAGGCGTGGGACGGTCCACCATGCTCGGGGCGGTGCCGCTTGACCCCATTCTGCAGTGGCGCGAGCAGCTCATCACCGACAGCGACGTCAGGGCCAGCCGGGTCGCCAACGAGGCGACGACCGAGGCGTTCGACTCGATCGCCAAGAAGCTCACCGACGACGCGGCCTGGGAACCGTTGTGAGCGAAGTCAAGACCGAGTTCTTGGAGACCAGCGCCGACCTCAAGGTCGAGTCGCTCGCGCTCGCCCACGTGTCGGTCGAGCTCGGCCACCTCTACATGGAGGATCTGGCCGACGGGGTGGACGCCGTCCGGCGTACCTTCGCCGCCGCGGCGCCCTGGGCCGACACCGCCCGGAACCCGCAGGCCGTCGGCTGCGACAAGAAGTCCGTCCGGGTCAGCACCTGCTTCCTCATTGACGACTACTTCGGCCGGTTCTCGTCGCCCGCCGAGGTGATCCCCATGGTGCTTGACGCGGCCGCACGCGAAGGGGTGGAGATCGACTACCTCGCGCGCGAGTCCGCCTGCGCCAGCGCTAACGACATCAGCCCGGCCAGCCTGACGCTGGGCAGCCTGGTGACCGAGCCGGTGCCGGGAACCACCGGCGGTCGTCCGCCGCTCATCGAGACCGGCTGGCTGACCAACGGGCAGCGGTCGCCTGGCACCTCGCAGGCCGAAGCGATGGCCAGGCCCATCCCGTGGCGTCCGCCGCTGGAGAGCGCGCGCCGGCGGCACTCGATCTTCGTCGACGTCGAGCTTTGGGATGAGCGCCGCGGGCAGCGGACCTGGTCGTGTCCGATGCTCGCGGCCGTCTGGCAGTTGATGCGGCTAGGCTTGCTGCGCGATCGCGGACGGCCAGTCGTGACGCCACAGGACTGGACCGATCCGTCCTTCCCTGACGACTGGGACCATCTTCCCCCGATCATCAGGCTCAGGCCCCGGGCGGCCGCGTTTGCCGCCTACACGACGCTTTCTGTCCTGTCCCCCCGGTTCCTGCCAGTAGAACTGGCGGTGCGGACCATCCTCAGCCAGTTCGCGCAGGACAGCAGCGTCTTCGCCGAAGCAACCGATCGGGCCGCGCGCGATGCGATGCAGTTGCCGGCGGAGCTAGTCGACCGGGTCCGCTACGTGTTTGCCGCCCCGGGAGATACCGACCCCGGGTGAAGCCGCACCTCTCGCTCACTCGACGTCTATCGGACGATTCGGGTCGGCGACTTCCCACAACTGCTCGAATCGCTGCTCGAGGTCACGGACCCGGTCCAGTTCCGGTGCCAGTCGGGTCCGCAGGGTGCCCGGCCGCGGCTGGTCCGCGGTGAACGGCGTGACCGCCGTCATCTCGTAACTGACAACTCCGTCGAAGATGATGAAGTCGAAGATCGTGGACTGCAGGTAGTCCGGGATGAGCTTCTGATCGAGCATGCGGACCTGGACCCCGGCGTGGCGCTGCATCCGGGCGACTCGCTGGAAGCTTTCGTCCTGGGCCAAGGTCTCGGCCTCGAACACGAAGATACGCCGGATGGAGACCTTCCTGGCGATCGCCTTGCGCTGGTCGTCGAGGTAGCGGATGCCCAGATCGCTCGTCCAGAGCCCGCCATCGAGGCCGAGCACCCCGGCGTCCACCGTGGACAGGGAAATCGCGTCGATCGACGACTCAGCCTCCTGGGCCAAACCCAGCAGCCACTCCCGGTCTTCGCCGTCATAAGCGATCTCCCCGCCGACCTGCAACTGGCGCACGAACGCGGTCATCCGCCCGATCTCCCGGCGCGCGACGCGCTGGAGCAGCGGGTTAACCCGTCCGTCGACTTGACTGGCCGTCTCCAGGAATTCCGCGAGCAACGCGGGCCCCAGGCTGGACCGCTCAATCTTGGCCGACAGTTCAGCCAGTCGGCCAACCTGTGCAAAACCGGCGGTAACGCGCTCGCCAACGGCCGAGAGTTGAACCTCGGTGTCTACGACGAAGAGAATGAGCGCGACGGCGAATGCGACTATCGCGGCTAGCTCCAAGGCATCCTGGGCCTGCATTCCGCCCAAATGAGCGGCGACGAGCGTAATCAGCGCGATGAGCAGCGGGAATCCGACTTTCAAGACGATTCCCTGTACCAGGCTCCGGTTCATTCCTCCGCTGGTCATACCGTCTCCGACCTCGGTGGCTCGGTATAAGGCTGCAGTGCCTCTATGAGGCCAACTGACAACTGATCGCGTATCCGCTCGACGGTTTTCTGCCACTGCAGCGAGAGCCCCGACCGCAGATCCAGTTCGTGCCAGATCCTGTCCAGGGTTCTGCTCGCGGGCGCGGTCGGCATCCAGGCGTGCACCAGGTGGTCGATGCCGGGGCGGAGTATGCCGATCAGTTCGGCGGCCGGACGACTGCGCGCGACGGCCCGGTCCACGAGGTCAAGCAGGGTGGAAAGAAGCCAGTCATGCAGGGCGAGGTGGGCGCAGAAGTCCGCGAGCGCGCGCGGGTCCGGCTCCGGGGCACGCAACCGCACCGTCCGCAGGCCGTCCGCGCTGAGCGTGAAGGCGATATCTTGCTCGCCATCCGACGACTCGGCGGACCAGCGCAGCTGGGTCCCGCGGCTGCGAAACGGCGGGGTGTGGTCCAGATAGTCGCTGCGCTGGATCGAAGCGAGCGCCCGCACGTTCACCCCGCCCAGATCAAGGTCCGTCGGGGCCGACGGGCCGCGAAGGAAACCGGTCGAGAGGCTCTCCTCGGATGCCTTGCCGAGGACCTCAAGTACTCCCGGCTGAGCGAGATAGTGCGACCATGGCCGCCGGCGTCCGGCGGAGTCGTGGCGGAAGATTGCGTAGGTCCCGGCCTGGACGATATGCCCGTCAGTCAGCGACACCCGGGTGGCCGGAGTGCCGACGATCCTGACCCCGCCGCCGTCCGCGAGTGGCGCGGAACAGTCCACCCCGGTCAGTACCTCGGGCGACCATGCGTAGCGGATCGGACGCTGCCGCGTTCGCACCGATCCGCCGGGCACGATCGCGAGCAGTTCCACGGCAGTGTCGACCGGTACCGCGGCGGAGGTCAGCAGGAGGCCTGTGTGTACTTCTCCGATGGTCAGCGGCACGGTCAGATGATTCCGCTTCTTCGGCACGGCGTGGCCCCGCGAATCCGATTCATAGCGATTACCTCACCTTGGCCAATATGGGATTATTTCACCATACACTCTCTTGTTACGCAATAGCAGAGGAGGGCCGAGGAGACCTGGCTATTGCTGGCCGGATCGCGCTCCTGCATTGCCTATAAGGATAGCCGCACGACCACTGGCGCCTCGGCCGAGCCGGGCCTGAAGCGAAAACCTGAGCGAAAAATGTTCAATCGGATCTATCGATCATGCCTCCTGGCCGAAGGCGGTCGCGGTGGAGGCGTTTGCGTCCTGTAGGCGGCGTCAGCTGACTTCACGCGCGATCAGGTCATTGTGCGTCTCGCGTCTGACTCCCACCCTCGCAATTCCCTCCCGGCAGAAGACGACAGGGGGTCGCAGCGCGGCATTATAGTTGTTCGACATCGTAAAGCAGTAGGCTCCGGTAACCGGGACCGCGATGAGATCTCCGACCTGTGGATTGGCCAATGTAACGTCGGGAGTGATGACATCACCAGCCTCACAATGACGACCAACCAGGTCTGCGACCACGCGCTCCTCATCCCAACGGCCAACCACGAGTGGGGCGAAATCCTGCCCGTAGAGAGAGTGCTCCAAGTTATCGCCCATACCTCCATCGACGGCAACGTAAGTTCGGGCAGTCCGCTTAACCGTAACGACGCGATACAGAGTAAGGCCGACGGGCGCGACCAGCGAACGGCCTGGCTCAATGAGAAGTTCTGTATCCTCGCCAATTTCTTCATGCAACGCCTTGGTCAACTGCTTAGCGTATTCCCCGATGGTTGGTGCCTTGTCATCGTGCACATAGCGCACTCCAAGTCCGCCGCCAAGATCATAGACGCTGAACCGCTCTAGCTGTGCCAGTACGGTAATTCCGGCAGCATACTGTTCCAAGTTGAGAATCCCAGATCCAATATGTACGTGAAGCCCTTGCAAATCAATGGTAGCGATCTCCCGCAGGCGAGAGATCGCAGCTGGTACTTGATCAACAGGAAGTCCAAATTTCGATGCCGCACTGCCGGTGGCAAGCGCCTCGTGGGTTGTTACCGTGATTGCCGGGGATACTCGAAGCAGCACCGGAACGCGTTCTGTCGCAAACTCTTCAATTCGGCGAATGTCGTCGAAACCGTCGACGACGATGTAGCCAATACGGGATTCGATGGCCGCTTTGATATCGTCGTCTGTCTTAGCGTTACCGTGCATGACGATCGTGGCTGGATCTGCCCCGGCGGCTAGCGCGATGCGCAATTCTCCGGCACCTACTACATCGCATCCTACCCCTTCCTCCGCGAGGACCCTAATTACTGAGGCAGATGGAAATGACTTCACGGCGAAGCAAATTCGGCTCTTTGAGTGCTGACGTTTGAACTCTTGTATATACTCGCGGGCGCGAGACCTTAGAGCCGCTTCATCTATTACAAATACGGGGGTTCCGAAGTCCTTGCTAATTTCGATCAGCGAGCAGCCTCCGACTCTCAGGTCTGCGCCAGCGATGATCGTAGTCGGCGGGAACAGCGATAGATCGACCACCAGGAATCCCTCCGCTAACACACCTTAGGTAAGCTCTTATTAAGTCCTTACCATACTTAACCGATGATTCCAATAGGCTATCCAGTTAGTGTTTCCAGGGCTGCTATTCTTCGATGGCTCCGCCGGCGCTGCGCAGGTGCTGCCGGAAGGTATAGGACCGGTCGGCGGCGCGCTGGGCCAGGTAGTCGTCGAAGGCGGTCTGCTGGCGCAGCGTCTGGCCTTCGCGGATCCTGCGGGCCTGGTCCCGCTCGACCTCGCTGATCTGGCGGGCGGCGGCCAGCACCGGGCCGGCCTGCCCGGCGGGCACGAACACGGCGCCGTCGTCGTCGGCGAAGACGATGTCCCCGCGGCCGGCCAGGTGCGGCCCGAACCGGGCGGCGGCCAGCGCGCCCGGCTCCCGCTCGTCCAGCCGCCCCGGCCCGGCCGGGCAGCTGCCGTAGCTGAAGACCGGCAGGCCGATCGCGGCGAGCTCCGGCGTGTCGCGGTGCAGGCCCCACACGACCAGGCCCGCCACCCCGGCCGCCCGGGCCTCCAGCGCCATCAGGTCGCCGACGCAGGCCTCATCGGCGCGCCCGCCGTTGTCGATGACCAGCACGTCGCCCGCCTCGGCCCGGCCGAGGGCCTCCAGGAACACGTCCACGCTGCCGTAGTGCCGGGCCGGCAGGACCCGCCCGGCGACCCGCTGCCCGGCGACCACCGCCCGGATCCCCGTGGGGGCGGCCCGCAGCGGGACGCCGCAGCGCACGCAGGCATCGGCCACCAGCGGCGTGGACAGACCCGCGAACGCCTCCAGCACGGCCAGCCTCCCCAGCCCCGGTGCCCGCCGCCACGAGCGGCACGGGCAGCTCCCACGATCGTACGCCGCGCCGGCAGCGGCCACCCGCGCCAACCGGCGGTAAGAAGCCGCACCAGGTGACTGCCCGTCCAGGGAAACCCTGGTGGGGAGCTGCTCCTCAGTTTTGCCCGGTCCCTATCCGCGTGGTCGCCGACTTGGGTGACCGCCCGCGGGCCAGCTTCAGCACAGCGGGGATGATTCTCTGAGGGAACAGCGAGATGGCGCCCAGCGGAATGCCGAGTCCGATGATCGCACCCTGCTTCCTGGGCATCGTACCCGCGCCCCTCGCTGTGGCTCCGGCTCTAGTCGCGGCCGCATGGTCACGGCCGGCCGTGCGGGCTCGCCGCGCCTCGGCCGCTAGGTGGTCTCGTGCCGCCGCCCGCAGCCGTTCGTCTTGCCGGGTCTTCATGAGCTGGTATTGGACGCACATGGCCAGTTCCCTTCGTACTCTACGGGTCACGGGTTGGTGGTGTTCCGCCTGTCAGCTGCGGGGCCCCTCGGACCGCGGCGCTCGGCTCGTCCGGGCAGTCGGTGATGCATACACCGCCGGGCCGGGAAACTGGGCGTCCGCGGGCCGCCCAGTTGGCCTCCCGGGCGGTGTATACACCGGGTGGAAGCGGCACGTGACGTGGAAGGGAAGGCGCGCAGGATGATGACCGCTGATCTGCTCTCGCGGGCGCGGGCCGGGGATGGCGAGGCGTTCCGGGAGCTGGCGGGGCCGCACCGGCGGGAGCTGCAGGTGCACTGCTACCGGATGCTGGGGTCGTTTCAGGACGCTGAGGACGCGGTGCAGGAGACGATGCTGGCGGCCTGGCGGGGTATCGGCGGGTTCGCTGAGGAGCGGGCGTCGCTGCGGACCTGGCTGTACAAGATCGCGACCAACCGGTGCCTGAACGCGCGGCGGGCGGCGGGCCGGCGCCCGGCCGGGGAGTGGGACCTGTCCCGGTTCGGGTCGCCCGCGCCGGTGCCGCGTGATGAGCCGGTCTGGCTGCAGCCGTTCCCCGACGTCCTGCTGGAGGGCGCGGCCGGGGCGGCGCCGGGGCCGGAGGCCCGCTATGAGCAGGCCGAGGCCATCTCGCTGGCGTTCGTGACCGCCCTGCAGCTGCTGCCGCCGCGGCAGGTCGCGGTGCTGATCTTGCGGGACGTGCTGGGGTTCCGCGCGAGCGAGGTGGCGGGCATGCT
>Ga0302326_10016677_pt1 | contig 15353 bp, 12 predicted proteins | sample Palsa_T0_3_FD_202264 | JGI IMG/M metagenome (GOLD analysis project Ga0302326, IMG submission 202264) | Peat permafrost microbial communities from Stordalen Mire near Abisko, Sweden - Palsa_T0_3 | ecosystem: Environmental > Terrestrial > Soil > Palsa > Peat permafrost | place: Sweden: Abisko...
GCATTGAACGGATCACTGTAGATCGTGACTTGCGGATCCATCAACTGCTCCCCGAGCCGGTTGCCACCACCCGCCTTACTCATAAAGCTCCGCCCCTCATCCGCATTCCGCGCATCCAACCCAAAGAACAGGTTCTCCAGCATATAGGCAACCGCCACCGGCTCAAGGATCACCGTATACTTCCCCGGCTCGATGGCCTTTGCACCAATCGACCCGTTGGCCTTCGTCGTCGCGATCTTAGTCGCCGTATACGTGTCCAGCTTGGTGATATCATTAAAACCACGCGCCGCATACCCAGATCCCGTCCCCTCCTCATTACGCGTAGTGATCGTAAACACCACATCCGTACGCTTATTATACGCGAACAACCCCTTCGAATTCAGGATCGCGGAAAAATCAACGCTGTCCTCCAGGTAACCCGCTGCCTGCAGCTTCGCATCCTTCGAGACCTGGATGCTCTTCCCCACGGCCTCGGCCCGTATATCCGGGGTCATATCCGCCGTAGATTGCACAAATTCTATCGATTCAGGAAAGGTCTGCGGCCCCAGCAAGGGCATGTGCTCCGGATTTTCCGGCGCCAACTGCGCCAACTCTTCCGAGCGCCGCACCACCTTCTCCAGGCTCTTGTCGTCAAATTCATCGATCGAGGCATTCCCCGTCTTCTTGCCAAAACTGGAGCTCACCGAAAGACTAAGCTGGCTGATGTCTCCCGCCGTCGACACCGCATTCCGGGCATAACGGATATTGCCGTCTTCCGATCCCGTCAACGACACTTCACATTCCTCCGCCTTCGAATAACTAAGCGCTTTCTTCAATAAAGCTTGCGCTTCTTCTTTGCTTAAAATAGCCATGGTATTATCCTATTTTTTGGTTCGCCTCAACCCCAAGGTCCCGGGCCTAACCGATTTTTCTTGCTGTGTTAATAACGTTTACTCCATTGAACCGCGACGTAGCACTACCATGCGACACCGCATTCGACTGCGCCGGCTGCCCCTTCCCGTCATTGAACGCGCCGCCAAGCCGGTAGTCCCGCTCATCGGCAACCGCCACCAGGGAATTCCAGAACTCCTGGTTGATCGCCTGGTACGCCACGTCCTTCAGCATACCCACGATCTGACCATCCTTGATCTCATAAAAGGTCTGACCGCCAAATTGGAAATTATACCGCTGCTGATCGATAGAGAAACTCCCATCTCCAATAATATAAATGCCCTTCTGCACATTCTTGATGATATCATCCACGCTCAGCTTGTCCTTCCCCGGCCGCAGCGAGACATTCGGCATCCGCTGGAATTGAACATCGGACCAGCTCTGCGCATAACAACAGCCCTGGCTATGCTTCAACCCGATAATATGCGCCTGATCCCGTATCGCCTGGTAGTTCACCAGCACCCCTTCCTTCACCAGGTCCCAGCTGCCGCATTTCACACCCTCATCGTCATAACCCACCGCACCCAGACTTCCCGGCTGGAGCTTGTCCGCCGCGATATTCATCAGCTTACTCCCATAATGAAAATTCCCCGACTTCCACTTGTCCAGCGACAAGAAACTCGTCCCCGCATAGTTGGCCTCATAGCCCAACACCCGGTCCAGCTCCGTAGGATGCGCCACCGATTCATGAATGGTCAGCCAAAGATGCGAAGGATCAAGCACCAGGTCATACTTGCCCGGTTCCACACTCTTGGCCGTGATCTTCTGGGCTACATCGGCAGTAGCATTCTTGACGTCCTCCAACATATCATACCGGTCCTTATACCGCGTGACGATACCCGTCACCTTGCTCTCCGGCGTCGGCGTCAGATATTCATAACCCATTCCCACCGGCGAGCTCAACGACCGCCGCGTCTGGAATTTCCCCGACGCCTTGTCGATCTTCGTCACGTTGAAATTTGGATAAATGCGATGAATGTCCTGGTCGATATAACTACCATCCGTACTGGCAAAATACTTCTGTTCATTTACAGCAAGAATTGCCGAATTGATAAAATTAGCCCCGCCTGCAAGCGCCGCACCATTCACCTGCATCAACAGATCGATCTTCTCCGCCAATGGAACCTCAAACGCACTCTTCAGGATCGGCGTCTTCCAGCTCACTTCCCCATAACCCTGTTGCGGCGCAAGCTGCACCGGCTCAGTGATGATCTTGGCATTGGCCTTGGCCACCGCGACCGCCTTCGCAGCCGTCTTCGCGATCCCCTCAGGGGTCACGTCGTTCGTAGCCGCAAAACCCCAGCTCCCATTCGCGATGACCCTGATCCCTACCCCAAACGACTCCGTATTGGCGATCGCCTGTACCCGCTTCTCCCGCGTGATCACGAATTGATTCAGATACCTGCCGATCCGAACATCGGCATACGAGGCGCCGCCAGACTTGGCAGCATTCAGGGCGATGTCGGCCAATTGCTTCTTGGTAGCCACATCCATGCCGCCCTGCAGCGCCTCCGCAGGGTCGATGATCCTCGACCCAAAGGGAAGTTTGGGCAGGGCCAGTGCGCCTAGCCCCATACCCGCCATGTGTAGGAATTCTTTTCTTTTCATCTCACAAGCTATTAAAGTTTTATATCAATATTTACCCACTCATCCCGCCCATCTTTCTCTCAACCCATAAAAAAAACATGCACAATAAAAAAATGACATACAAGATCCAGGTCGGAAAGGCCACCCACTCCCTCACCGTCTTCCCCCCAACTACGCCCCCGACTGCCATTCCCTTCCCGGCATATCCCCAACTCGTGTCTCCTCCGGGCACCCACGCTTCCTGCCACCCCGCCGACACCGGCCAATACCTTCCCCGCCAAACCCACGGGAAAGCCGCATCCTGTGCCAGATAGACCGCCGCACGCCCCACAATACCCGCAGGCATATCTTTCCCGCTCGCCAGTTCCAACTCCACCGGCTCGCCCACCCTGGACAACCCCGGCTGCCACTTCCACTCGTCCCCAGACTCACCCTCCCGAGCCGCCTCCCGCAACAACATCGCCCAATACCCCGCATATTCTTCCTTCCGCCCCGCCAGCCACAGACTATAACTCATATTCGATGCCGAATAGATCACCTTCCCCGCTCCCGCCAATACCTCCCCTACGACCGCCCTGCCCGCACTGTCCCTCGCCAGCACCCGCATCCCCGGCCGCCCGATCCGCACGGAAGGATCTACCCGGATCAAAAGCCCCAGTCTCTTCTCTTCCACCTGACGCCAAAGATCAGCCGTCACCATGGACGAATCGGCGATCACCAAATCAAATCCATCCGACATCCTACCCTTCATATTCACAAAACTTTGTTCGATTTTCCCCCTGCTCACCGCAACCCTCGCCTCTACCGCATTCCCTTCCTTACCCAGCCAGTTCATCAAAAAAGTATTCTCAAAATCCGGCGAGTTCGCCAGCACCAGCACCTTCAACGGCTTTTCATGGCTAACCTCAACCGGCACCTCCTCCCGATCCAACGTGTCACTACCCGAAAGCACCACAAGTCCGTAGACAGCCCTGCCCATAACCGCCGGCGTCGTCATCAGTTCAAATTCGCCGGTTACGGCCGCGGAGTCCAGCACCTCTCCCATCCCCATCAACAGCATCTTCACCTTCCCGCCGCCCCAGCGCCCCTGTACCCGTAGCCGCTCCCCCTTCTCAAGTCGCCGCTGCCAGTCTACCGCTACAATACCCGGCGGCGCCCGCTGCGCGGCCATCCCGTCGGACCGTAGGCGCCCCTCTGACTTGGGCGCTTGTCCGACTGCCTCTGCCACCTGTCGTTCCCGAAAATGACCAAGCGGCAACGCCATACACGCCAGCGCCCCCACCGCCAACACGACAGCCACAACGCGCGCCGCCAACAGCGATCGCCTGTGCCGCCTCACTTCCTGCACCAACAGCCAAAGCAACAACACCAGGCAAAGCCCTATTACGATATAATGATAACCTGTCATTTCCTGATATACCCAAAATAAAGCGCTTCCAACCCTCCATCCGCCCGACCTCGCCGCACCCTCGGCACCGGCTGCGCCACCGGCAACAATCCAACAATACCCCGCTCCGCCGTCACAAAATCTCCATCCCCCACATCCACGAGCTTCCTCAACGCCACAAAACCCGCCAAAAATTTACCCGGCCTCGCAGCCGCCGCATCACCCAACCGCCGCTGCACCTGCCACAACAGCTCCCGGTCTCCCGCCAAAAGCACCATCCCCTTTCTCATCCCCTCCAACACCGCCAACCCACTCCTCAACACGTCTTCCTCCGGCACCCCCGCGGCCCTCACCACTTGCTGCCCCGGCGGGTCGATCCCCCCCAGTTCACCCGTGAGCCGCTTGTCCGGATTCAACGGCGTCATCCGGACTCCCGTCTTTGCCACAAATGCCCTCGATTGTTGTTGCAAGTCTTTTAATAACCTTAGCGCCTTATAGCAGTAAGGCAACGCCTCCTTCGGCTTAAAGGTCCGAAGCCTTAGCTCCGCATTCCACATCTCGTTCAAAGTCGCCTTCAGTTGCGCCTTGACACCCGGCTCAAAAAAAGTCGCATCTTCGGCGTTGTCATGCTTGTCCGTATATACATCCAATATCTTCGCAGCATCTCCAAAAGCCCCAAACGAAACCGTGTCCAACCCCGCTCCACCACCCTCCTCCGCTTCTTCACCGAGAAATTTTCCATACCGCAGGCGAAGCAACTTCTGATCAATCCCCAGGTCGTTGCTCTTCCCTTCAAAAACGCCCACCGCAATCGTGTCCCTGGCAGCCAAAAGCTGCTCGGTCTCAATGATGATCTGGCGCTCACTCCGGAAAAATTCCGGCTTGACGTCAGTAGCCAGCGTCATCCCCTGCAGACTCATCAGCTGCGCCGTATCCGCCAGGGCAATGATATACGTTTCCGTCTTTGTTTCCTGCCCATGGTTATCCAGCGCGGTACAGTAGAAATAAAGTTCATCGCCCGGTTTCAATCCCAGGGCCGGCAGGTCCAGCACCTTGGTCAGGTCATACGCCTTCCCCCCAAAGTTCCCGCCCCAGCGAAGCTCCTGCTCCTTGAACTTCACCGCCTCACCCTTACCACTCGACACCGTCGCCATCACATGCGCATCGGCGATGCCATAGTCGTCCCGCAGTTCCACCTTCAGAGGTATCTCCTCCGGTTCGCCATAGTCAACCAAAGTATAGGGCTTAGGCCGCCGGATAACGATCCGCGGCGCCTCATCCGGTATGATTTCCAATTTATACAACGCCGACAAAGCCGCCCCGATCTTCACCTGGTAAAACCCAGGCCGCAGCGCAGGCCGTGAAAGTCGCCATATAGTGCGGCTGGCATCCGCCGGCCGCAGCCACCATCGCACACTGTCATTCACCAAAAAACTTACCGTGTCAACCGCCGCACTGGTCACCAGTTCCCAGTCCACCACCGCACCCGCTTCCACTTGTAGATTCAACTCATGTTGCTCCCGCACCGCCTTGCCCGTGTACGCCGGCGCGACCACCCGAACCCTCACCGCCTTCAACCCCGGCGCCACCGGCTCAACCACCCCTGCTTCCACTACCCGGCTGACCCCTCCACCCACTACCGTCCGTCCCCCTATCCACCCCAATCCCATACTCACCACCACCGCCAACCCCAACCAACCCGCCGCAAGCAAAAGCCGCCGCGCGAATGGCCGCGGCATCTCCAACCGCTCAAGCCTCCCCTCCACTCTCGCCACCTGTAACCGCTCCAAACCATTGAGCTCTCCCGACGGCCGCAGCAACAACCCGCAACTATCTTCCAGCTCCGGTAACCGGCCATCCAAAAAAACCGCTATATCGGCAAGGCTCAACCGCCAAACCGGGAACACCACCATCAATACGCCCCATACAACAACCCACACAAAAAGCCCCGCCCACCAGGGCCAGCCCCATAGCCAATGCAGCACCGCCCATACGACCAGACCCACCGCCAACGCCAACAGCCCGCAATACAGCAGGCCCTCCATCTTCCACCTCCTATGCAGTAGATCAAGCCTTCTCATGCTGATTGGCTTTTATCCTTTCCAATAAAAACAACCCCGACACCAACACCCAAAACACCGGTCGCAGGTCAACCCGTTCGACACCCGCCTCCCTATGCACCCCGGTCAGCTTTACCGGCCGCAGTTGCGCAGGGTCCAACACCCGCCGGTCAAACGATCCCGCCTGCTCATCGGCTATCATCAATCCCTCCAGCAAAACCGGTAATCGGCTACTCCAGACCAGGTCCCCCCAATTAGCATCCAACCTGCTATAAAACCGAAAGACATTTCCCTCTTTCGACAACACCCCACGCCCATATCCATCCCGCCACACTGGCACTCCCACCGGCGCAACAACAATCTCCTTCATGACATGCACCCCCTCCATCCACGTATCCGCCGCCACTTCCTTCCCCTGCGCATAACACCAAATCCGCTCATAACCTTCTCCTATAACCGGCCGCGCCGACAACCAAAACAACCAGCCCCCATCGCCAAAGACAATATTTCTTCCCGTCACCCGCCGCAACGCCTTCACCGCCGCCTCCACATACTTTCCATCGGACGCAAAAGCCCCATCAGCTACAATCCTCACCCGAATGCTCGTCGTATCCACCTTCAAGCCCGCCTGCCCGACTGCTACAACCCGTCTATTCCACACAGTACCCGTTGCCCTGCTGCTGCCCTCCAAAACCATCACACTATCCGCCGACGAAAGCCATGCCCGCTGTACCCAGTGGGTCACCGAATCCGCGGGCGCATAGACATCCCAGTGAACCTTCCGATCCGTCGTCGGCCGGGATCCGCTAAACCGGCCCGCCAAAGCAGTAGAAAAAATATAAAAGTCTTCGCCGGGCAACGCCATACTATCCGCCTCCCGAAAACCGGCCCAGTTATTCCCTTCTCCACCCAACACATGCCGCTCATAGCCCGCCTTCACCAGGGAGTCGATCACCGGCGCAAAATTTCCCCCGGAACCTTCCACCAACACCCAACCTTTCCCCTTTATCGCCAACCTCGTCCAATATGGTTCCGCCAGCAAAAAAGCCAACGCCACCAGCAGTAGACAACGGAGCAACAGCAACCACCACTGCGTGATCCGCCGGCTCCACGCCAACCGCTTCGACATCCCCGTTAACAGGGCCACGCTTCCGATCCGCAACACCTTTCCACGCCGGTCATTCCACAAGTGTACCGCCACCGGAACGGAGATCGCAGCCATAGCCGCCAGCCATATCGGTTGTAGCAGTTGAAACATCCCTTATCCCGTAAGTTGTTGTCTTTGCTTTAAAAAATCCCGCAGCGCCTGGTCCAGGGGCTGGTCCATGCGCATCAGTTGATAAACGATCTGCCGGTCAAGCAGCCGCGTCCGCACCGCGGACAGCCACTCTTGCATCCGCTGCTTGTAATCATCACCACCGGCAACAGCGCCCACCGGTTTCCGCTCCCCCGTTTCAAGGTCCTCGACCTCGGACCATCCGGTATAATTCCCCTCGATCTCGTTACCACCCATCACATGAAAAACAATGATCTCATGCCGCAGCGAGGCAAGCAATCCAAGCAGCCGGTCGATCTCACCCTTCCGCTCATACATGTCGGTGATAAAGATCAGTAGCTCCCGTTTTTGCTCCCCCAGAAAAATATGCCTGTAGCCAATGGGGTCGCCGACCACCCCGCCAGCTTCTACCGTCTCGAGCTGATGAAAAAGCCGCGCCAAATGCTGCGGGTCCTTACGCGCCGGCAAAGAGAAGACATCCCCCTCCCGAAACACATACAAACCCAACGCATCCCCTTGCTGGTTCGCCAGCCAGGCTAGCGCCGCCGCCAGATGCTTCGCATAGTCCAGCTTGGTAAAACCGCCGGCAGACGTAGCCCCACTACCGGCAACCCCATCCTTATGCTCCATCGACTTGCTCGCATCCACCAGCAGCCGGACACTGATACTCGTCTCGATCTCCGACTCCCGGATATAATACCTGTCCGACCGCGCATAACGCTTCCAGTCCAGCCAACGCAGGTCATCTCCCGGTTGATAGCTGCGATACTGACTGAATTCCAGCCCGACTCCCTTCACCTTACTGCGATTGATACCTGCCATAAAACCATCGATCGTCTGGCGAGCCGCCAGCGACAGGTCCTTGATGGCTATGATGTCCTGCCATCTCATTTGAGCCTTCCCCCCAGCCGCTCAACCGCCTTCACCAAATGACGCGTCACATCATCCGAGGAGATATTTTCCGCCTCCGCCTTAAAGTTTAAAAGTACCCGGTGACGCAAAACCGGCAACGCCATTGCATGGATGTCCTCCGCCACCACGGCATATCGCTGATGCAGCAACGCCCGGGCCTTGGCCGTCAATATCAAGGCCTGCCCGGCACGCGGCCCCGCACCCCAGCGCACCCACTCCTTCACGTAGCCATGCTCCGTTGTATCCGGACGCGTGGCCCTGATCAGCTCCGCCACATATCGCACCAGATCCTCGCTGATGCTGACTTCCCTCACCAATTCCTGTAGTCGCCTGATCTCCGGGCCGCCAAGCACCGCCTCCACCACCGGCCGCTTCGTCCCCGTCGTATGACTGAGGATCGCCATCTCCTCCGAAGCACTCGGATAGCCGATCTTTATATACAACAGGAACCGGTCCAGCTGCGCTTCCGGCAGCGGATAGGTACCAGCTTGTTCAATGGGATTTTGCGTGGCCAGAATAAAAAAGGGCCGATCCAGCGGATACGTCTGACCACCATAGGTGATCTCAAATTCCTGCATGGCTTCCAGCAGGGCCGATTGCGTTTTCGGCGGCGTTCGGTTGATCTCATCCGCCAGCACGATATTGGCAAACAACGGCCCCTTGTTGAACTTAAAAAAACGCCGCCCCGTAGTATGATCTTCTTCCAGTATTTCCGTACCCAGGATATCCGTGGGCATCAGGTCAGGCGTGAACTGGATCCGCCGGAAGGAGAGATGCAGGGCCTGCGCCAGCGTACGCACCATCAGCGTCTTGGCCAACCCCGGAACGCCTTCCAACAGACAGTGCCCACCCGCCAGCAGGGCCACCAATATCTCTTCCACAATGGCCTCCTGCCCCACAATGACCTTCCCGATCTCTTTTTTTAATAGCGTAAGTTTTCCCAGTAGTGACTGCACTTGGCTTTCCACGAGTTCCAAATCGAATGGTTTATAGTTGAAATAATCGGCTACTCATTCCTCAGGCTCTTTACCGGATTAACCCCGGCAGCCCGCAACCCTTGCACGCCCACCGTCAAAAAACTGATCCCCACGGCGAGGATTCCAGCCGCCGCAAAGATCCACCAGCTAAGGGGTATACGGTAAGCAAAATCGTGCAGCCATTTATTCATCACCCACCAGGCAAGAGGAGTGGAGATAAACAGGGCGAGAACCACCAACTTCAGGAAATCCCGGAATAGCAAGGCGATCAGACTCATAACGCTGGCGCCAAGAACCTTCCGGATGCCGATCTCCCTCGTCCGCTGTGTCGCCATAAAAGCGGCCAGGCTGAAAAGGCCCGTACAGGAAATAAAGATAGCGATCAATGCGAAATACCGCACCAGCCTGCTCAAATTTTCTTGCGCAGTATAAAGTGAGTTGATCTTTTCATCCAAAAAACTGTAGTCAAAGACCCGGTCCGGAAAATAATGCTCCCAATGACGCCGGATCGTCGACAGCGTGGCCGGAACCCGCTCGGGGCTCACCCGCACGGCAAACAGGTTGAACCTTGGCACGTTCACATCCATCACCAGCGGCTCCAGCGGCTTGTCCAGCCGGTTAAAATTGTAGTCTTTGATCACCCCTATGATATGCCCCTTCTTCCCCTTCTCACTGTCTCCCCGGATGAAAGTCTTCCCGATCGCATCGGCCGGGCTCTGGAAGCCAAAAACCCTGACGGCGGATTCGTTCACTATGAAAGCCTGCAGATGATCCGTACCCGTCGCCTTCGAAAAATCCCGTCCGGCCACCACCGACATCTTCATGGCGGCGATATAATTGTAGTCCACCGACACCCAGGCGATAAAGATATTGTCCCGGTCGACATGCCCCTCCGGAATCACCAGCCCCCTGACCGGTTGATCACCCGGCATTCCCGATGCAAGCGTGACAGCGCCTATCGACGGGTAAGCCCGCAAATCGTTTTCAAAAGCGATCATCCTTGCCCGTAAGGAGCTGTCAACCTTTCCCCCGAATGGCGAAGGACTCTTGCCATAAAGTGGTAACACCAGTACCTGGTCTTTATCAAACCCCAATGGCTTATTCCTCAGGAATGCCAGTTGTCGCCCGATAACGACAGCCCCGATGATCAACCCGATGGCAATGGCGAATTGCGTGACGATCAACGATTGCCGGATCAAACGACCGCCACTTCCGGCCATCCCCGTCCTCCCCTTCAGCAAAGCCACCAGCCTCCAACGGGTAATGAACAGTGCCGGATACAGTCCCGCCATCAGTCCCGTACACAGGAACAACAGCAGCAAGGCTCCGATCATCGGCCCGGTCCATAGCACGCCCACGCCCAGGCCTTTCCCCGTGACACTATTCAACAGGCCAAGACCCGGTATCGCCAGCAGCAGCGCCAATGACCCGGCCACAAAACTCATCAGCAAACCTTCTCCCAGGAACTGCAACAGCAATTGCCGGCTGCCCGCCCCCGACACCTTCCGGATACCGATCTCCGCGATCCGCGTCAGCGATTGCGCGTTCGAAAGATTGATGAAATTGATGTTGGCAATAAGCAGGATCAGCAGCGCAATGCCCGCGAAAATGTAGATATAGGTGATATTGTTCGTGCTTTCATTCCCTTCTACATCCGGTGCATGCAGGTGGATCTCGGACAAAGGCTGCAGCGAAAAATAGTAAGATCGCTGGACCCGCTCGTCGCCATATTTTTTCGTCAGCCGCCGTACAGCCGTCTCCACAGGGCCGGCAGCCTGTCCAGGCCGCAGCAACACAAACGTCTCCGCAGGATCGTATAACCAGTTGGTCCGGATAAAATCCGCCACCGGCTTGCTCTCCACCGAAAAGAGTGTCTCGTACGACACCAACGCATCAAATTGCCAATCGGAAGCGGCAGGCATCGGCTCAACCACCCCGCTCACCCGTAAAACCGTCGTATTCTCATACAACAACGACTTACCCAGCACTGGCCCGTCCCCAAAATATTTTCGCGCCATCGCAGTCGTCAGCACAACCGTATTCGGCGCCGCTAAAGCGTCTGCCGCCCTCCCCTCCTTCCAATGCATCGTAAAGATGCCGAACAACGCATTGTCGGCAAAATTGATATTGGTCTCATCAAAGCGCTTCAACTCATTTCCCCCGCTCGTAGCCAGGATCCCACCCCGCGTATACAACCGGGCCACCGCCGCCACCTGCGGAATATCGCTTGCAATAGCCGGCCCTCCCGGACTCGGCGTTCCCGCCGACTTCCGAAATTGTCCATCGCCATCCTTGATATAATTGACGCGATAGATGTCCCTATAATGCGTGTTGAATTTGTTATAACTCAGTTCATCGGTCAGATAAACCAGGATCAGGACACAGCAGCACATACCCATCGAAAGGCCCGCCAACTTGACCAGGCTGGCACCCTTATGCCGCAACAAATTGCGGAATGCAGTTGTCAGGTAATTTTTTATCATGCCGAACAAGGAAATTAAAGATAAAAACAGCAACTTTAAAAAAATTACAGGAACGGTGAACACCTCCTCCGACAACAAGTTTACATTCATGCGCCTTCGCTATAAGTCCGGTGATTGGGATACCGACCAGCGCATGCCCTCCAATTTGCTGAATTCCCTCATCGAATACACTACCATACCCGTCAACCCCCAGGAAAAGGTCCTCGATCTCGACAGCCCGGAGGTCTTTCACTACCCCTTTGCCTATATCAGCGGCCATAAACTCGTTCAATTCAACACCCAGGAAAGCACCAACTTCCGCAACTACGTTCAAAACGGCGGCTTCGTCTTCGCCGACGACTGCAACCACGATATCGACGGGCTTTTCGCAAAGTCCTTCGAAACCCAGATGACCACGCTCTTCGGCCCCGGAAGTCTCAAAAAGATCCCCAACGATCATCCCGTCTATAACTCCTTCTTCCACTTCGAAAAAGGGCCGCCAAACACCACTTTCGAGCTCAACGGCTGGGGCGATGACCTGGTACACGACTACCTGAAAGCCATTATCATCAATGGCCGCATCGGCGTGCTCTATAGCAATAAAGACTATGGTTGTGAATGGGATTATGACTTTCGCAACAAACGCTTCCTGGCGGAAGACAACACAAAATTCGGCGTCAATATCATCCTTTATGCCCTAAATACCATCACTTAGGCGGCCGCTTGCTCGCCATCCGCACCATCACGCCCGGCGCCCATCGGTTCACCCATAACGCAAGCCGCTCCTCGCCACCGCTTTTCCCGATATAAGCCTCATACACCCCACGCTCGATGCCCCGCAGCATCTGCGCCGCAGCCTTGTCCGCAGGAAAACCCTTTTCTATATTCTCCGAAGCCGTACCCAACGGCGTCCCATCCTTCGTCAGCGCATTTTGCGATATATTCGTCCGGATATAACCCGGCGTGAAGATCGTCACCCCCACATTCATCACCGACACCTCCGCCCGCAGACAATCAAAGAAACCATGCAACGCATGCTTCGACGCAGCATAAGCCGACCGCAACGGCGTCCCGATCTTGCCCATCACACTGCTCATGACCACAAAATGCCCTGTCTTCCGCTCCAAAAAATGCGGCAACAAGGCCCGCGTCAATGCGACATAACTAAAATAATTGAGCTCCATCACCTGCCGGTGCACCGGCAACTCCGTCTCGATCACCAACGACCGCTGCGTAACCCCTCCATTGTGGATCATGATGTCGACCTGCCCAAATGCCCCGATGGCCTCGGCTACCCGCACTCCAAAAGAACCGATATCCAGCAGGTCCATCGGCAATACCCGCGCCTCACCCGGATGGGCACATGCCTGCCTCACCCGCTCTAACTCCTCAGTACGCCTGCTGGATAACAACACCCGCGCCCCCGCAGCAGAAAACGCATAAGCCAACGCCTCACCTATCCCCGAGGACGCCCCCGTGATCCAAACAACCTTATCAGAAAAATTTCCCATCCCCTAAATTACAAAAGCCACCCCGAAGGATGGCTTTTGATTGGTTATAAAACCCGTATTATTTTGAACCCGTATTATTTGGAGGCATTAGTTCCCTGGTCCTGATACTCCGGACCTTCATTGCTGGAAGATCCGCTCTTCGGCTGAGCCGGCTGAGCCGGCTGAGCCGGCTGAGTTGGCTGATTGGGCTGGTTCTGGTTGCCATTACCCTGCTGCTGCTGATAATACTGCCTGGAACGATTAAAATAATCATGCCTTGCCTGTACCACCGCATTGTCCCGGTCTACCTTCAACTGGTCGACCTTCTGCCGCTTTTCACTATGAGTAAGCGCCTTGTCATGCCGAACGTCCTTGATCTGCTGATCATAATCATTTTTGATATCCTTGATCTGCAGTTCTAACTGCGTAGGCATAGCGCCATAACCATAGTAATAGGGAGGATAGGCATAAGGATAACCCCAGGGGCCATACCAGCCATAAGGATAATAGCCAAAGGGATACCCAAATCCAAGCCCGACCCCTACATAGGTCCTCGGATAATAACCCCCACCATAATATCCACCGTGGCCACCAAAGGCAACTCCATGACCGCCTCCAAACCGCTGGGCCGAAGCACCAAAGGCGAGGCCAAGCGAGAACAATAAGATGAAAAGCCTTTTTCCAACCTTCATCGTCGTTCCGCTTTTTCTGTTTTTCTGAATAGTCGTTTTCATATCTTGATGTTTGACTGTTTTACTATATTTATAGACGCAAAAACCAGACGAGAGTAAAGCCGATATTGTCGTTATAACTTATCTATAACATTGCATTTACCAACGCATAACGTAAAGAAATGTTAAGATCACCCCTCAATCTTGTAACTACTTATGATTAAATATCTTCTGCTGCCCGCCCTGCTCCTGCAAGCCATGATAGCCTCCGCCCAAACACCGGCCGCTCCGAGCCAGCCTTCCATATCCTTCGAAAAATGGCTTAGTGTACGCCAAACCGGCACTGTCGTGCTGTCTCCCGATGGTGCCAATATTGCTTATACTGTCACTTCCACTGACTGGAAAGCCAATGATTATGACGTGGAGATATGGCTGTCTCATCAGGGCCAATCCCCCATCCAACTTACCCATAACCAAAAAGGGAGCAGCACCTCGCCAAAATGGAGCCCCGACAGCAAGTGGATCGCGTTTCTCAGCGACAGAGGCGATAAAACCCAGATCTATCTTATCTCCACTCAGGGCGGAGAAGCCTTTCCGCTGACCAAAGAAGATGACAACATCAGCAATTTCGAGTGGAGCCCCGATAGCCATCAGATCGCCTTCATTCGAAATGATACCGAAAGCAAAACCGCCAAATCGATCAAAGACCACTATGGCGCCTTCGGCGAAGAAGGAAATGATTACAAACTTGCCCACCTGTGGCTGATCCGTTTCTCTCTCGACTCGCTTGCCGATCCCCTCCGACAGCCTGATTCCGCCGCCTTTCCCGTCCCGACCTGCCTGACAACAGGCAACTTTACCATCACAAACTTCGTCTGGAGCCCGGACAGCCGGGCCATCGCCTACAACCGGCAGCCCGACCCCTTCATCCCCTCATCTATCCACGCGGCCATCGATGTACTCGACCTCCCGTCGCAAAAGATAAGAATGACTGTCGCCGACCCAGCCGGCGACCAGTTGATCGCCTGGAGCCCGGACGGCGGCAGCTTGCTTTATAGTAGCTCAGTCACCGATACTATATCCGAATTCTACCGGAACAACCGGCTCTTCATCAGCCCGGTCTCCTCCGCTCCGGCATCCAAAGAGATCGCAGCAGCTTTCGACGAAAACAAATCCGTCGTCGACTGGAACCCAAAAGGAATTTTTTTCACCGCTTCCCAGCACACCAAAAATGCCCTTTTCCACATCGACCCGGCATCAGACAAGATCGATCCCGTCAACCTCTCCGTCGACATCGTTGCCGCCGTCAGCTTCACAAAAGATGGTCGCCAGATGGCCTTTACCGGCCGGCAATACAACGGCCTGAACGAGATCTATGGCCCCGCCGGCCAGCTCACCCACCTCACCGACCAGCTAAAAGGCTGGCCCCTGCCCGTCAATGAGGTCATCCAATGGAAAAGCAGGGATGGCGCCGCCATCGAAGGCATCCTGCTCAAACCCGCCAATTATGATGAAAAAAAGAAATACCCGCTGCTGGTAGTCATCCACGGCGGCCCCACTGGCGTCGATCGCCCGGAGCCCACCCCAACCTACGTGTACCC
>Ga0302326_10016678_pt1 | contig 15353 bp, 15 predicted proteins | sample Palsa_T0_3_FD_202264 | JGI IMG/M metagenome (GOLD analysis project Ga0302326, IMG submission 202264) | Peat permafrost microbial communities from Stordalen Mire near Abisko, Sweden - Palsa_T0_3 | ecosystem: Environmental > Terrestrial > Soil > Palsa > Peat permafrost | place: Sweden: Abisko...
ATGTTGGATATCAATCAGATTCCGATCGGCGCTCCGGAGGCCATCACTTCACGGCCCTACTATAGCCAGTTTCCCGACCTGGCCGCCATCAATGAAGTGCAGTCCGTCGCCAATGGGCATTTCAACGGCCTGCTGGCCTCCGTCAAGGCCACCAATTTCCACGGCTTCACCACAAAGCTGAGCTACACGCTGGGTCACTCCATGGACGACCTGTCTTACGCCCGGCACATCATTCCGCAGGACAGCTATTGTTTGCGGTGCGATTACGGCAATTCGGATTTCGATATTCGCAATTCGTTTTCGATGTTCCTGACTTATGCGCTTCCGCAACCGGTCAAGTACCGGGCTCTTTTAGGCGGCTGGCAGTTGAATACCTTGTTCTCTTTCTTCACCGGCACACCGTTTACGGTGACATCCGGCGACGATTCCAGCGGCACGGCCGAGTACGCGGACCGGGCGGAGCTGGTCGGCAACCCCTTCTCGGGAGTGCCTGCCTCGAATCGAGCTACCAGCACCTATTACTGGTTCAATCCGGCGGCGTTCGCGGACCCCACTCAAGGCACCTACGGCAACGAGAAGCGCAACCAGTTTTATGGCCCTCCCACTCATCAGATCGACTTCTCGGTATTCAAGAACTTCGGAATCACTGAGCACGCAACCGTTCAATTCCGGGCTGAGATCTTCAATCTTTTCAATTTTGTGAATTATTCAGGGCCGGCCAACTGTGTTTGCGGCAGCAATTTGGGACAGGTGGGATCGACTTACGATGTAGCTTTTGGCGCACCGGGCATCGGCCCTGGCGCTCCGCGCAATGTGCAGTTGGCTTTGAAGGTGATTTTCTAAGCTCTGGACGCCGCGACCGATGGTTTTCGCCACAAAATAAGACACGACCATGGGTCTCGACGCGCGCACCGTCTGGCGGCTGGCCTTGCTGGCATCGTTAGCCGTATTGTCGTTTGGCGTCTGGTTTCAAGTCTCACTCGCGCGACACTGGACGCGCCCGGCATCGCTTCCTTACGGCGTGAATAACCCGGTTCTCGCCATGCAGATGGCTAAGCCGCCGTGGCCTGCGGAGATGCTCGCGCCGGGCGGGAACATGGTGGAGATGACCCGCCAGCAATACATCGATTTCGGCTACATTCCGAGTTACACGGCGCTGTTCCTGTGCGTCGCGATTCTGCAACGGCGCGCGGACCTCCGCTGGGTGCGGGTACTCGCGCCCGTGTGCATGGTGCTGATACTGGTGGCGGCGGCTTACGACGTGGCCGAGAACTTCGCGATCCTGGGGGTGACGGAACGGCACGACGCGGCCGCCTGGGCATCCATCCGGCCGCGGGCGCTGGTCAAGTGGACGTGCGCCTTCCTCGTCATACTGCTGCAGTCGCCGTTCTATCTGACCGCAAGACTGGCGGGCTTCGGGCGCGTGCTCGGGCGGATACTGGGCGCGGCGGCGATGGCGGCCGGCTTGATGGGCGTGGTGAGCTCGGTTAGCGGATACGAACGGGGCATCGGTATGGCTACGCTTCCCTTGCTTGCGGCTATGCTGGCGATGCCAGTATTTTTTGGGATGGGGAGCCGCGGTGCCTGACGGCAAGATACTTTTTGAGACGCGATTCTGAGTTCACCGTAGGGCGGCCAATTATGGCCGCAGCCGCCTTTCTAGGCGGCAAAAGCCGGCTGAAAGCCCAATGCCACTTACTTTTCGCTAGGAAAGCGATTCTGCACAAATAGTGGGGCAGGCCCTCGGCCTGCGGCGGCCTCCCAGGCCGGCATCTTCTCTGCGCAAAGACTCGATTTCGGACGAAGAAGCGGGTCTGGGGGACCCGCGCAGGCCAAGGGCCTGCCCCACTATTTACGCAGACCCATCGACGACTCTAAAGTAAGTGGCATTGGGCTGAAAGCCCGTCCCCAGAGGACCCCAGGGCAGAATTGCCCGCCCCACGGTGCAAAAGGCGTGGCCTCAGATGGCCAAACTCCAGTAGGCGAGCTTCGACACGCGAGCTTCGCGCGCATGCGCCAGGTGCTTCACACCTGCTAACATTGCCGTTCGATGGACGCGGTTCAAATCGCAAGTGTTACAAAAACGTTCGGCGCCGTTACCGCCGTCGACGACCTGTCGCTAGTGGTTCCGGAGGGCTCCGTGTACGGTTTCATCGGTCCCAATGGGTCCGGCAAAACCACCACGATGCGGATGATTACGAGCATCTTTTATCCCGACCGCGGGGAAGTCCGCGTGTTCGGGAAACAGATGCTGGGCGCACGCTCCGAGCTGATCGGCTATCTGCCCGAGGAACGCGGGCTGTACCGGAAAATGGCCGTACAACCAATGCTGGAGTTCTATGGAGAACTGCGCAGCGGGCGCAAAGTCACCGCCGAAGTGGAAGGCTGGCTGAAGAAACTCGAACTTACCAAGTGGGCCACGCAGAAAGTGCAGACGCTCAGCAAGGGCATGAGCCAGAAGGTGCAGTTCATCGCGGCGGTGGTTCCCGCGCCCAAACTGCTGATCCTCGACGAACCGTTCAGCGGACTCGATCCGGTGAGCGCCGACGTTATTCAATCCGCGATTCTGGAGTTGCGGCGCGGCGGCGTGACGGTGATCCTGAGCACGCACGACATGCAGGTGGCGGAAAATATGTGCGATTACATTTGCATGATCTTCCGCGGAAAAAAAGTTCTGGACGGAACGCTGTCTTCCATTCAGGACCAGTACGGCAACGATACCATCCGGGTAGCGGCGGAAGGCGGCATGCAGTTTCTCGAAGGCTTGCCGGATGTGGAGAGGATTCGCGACCTCGGCCAGGTGCAGGAGTTGCGCATGGCGCGCGGGTGCGATCCGCAGCAGGTACTGCGCACGCTGATGGCGCGCACGCGGTTGACCAGCTTTTCCATCATGAAACCATCGCTGCACGATATCTTCGTGCGGATTGCGGGTCCGGAGGCCGGGGAGGCGCAAGTTGCATAGAATTCTGCTGATCGCCAGGCGCGACTACCTGGCCACCATTCGCACCAAGGCATTCATCATCGGACTGGTGGTGGCGCCGATCCTGTTCGGCGGCGGATTTCTGGGGCTGGCGCTCATACAAAACAAGCCGGACATCAAGGAGCGGCGCATCGCCATCGTCGACCGCACCGGAGTAGCGGCCGCCGTGGTGATCCAGGCAGCCCAGGAAAGAAACACCAAGGAGCTGTTCGACAAAAAGACGGGACGCCAACTGCAGCCTCGCTACGTGTTCGAAACCCTGGCGCCGGCCGCCGATGCCAAAGTGCAGCGCCTGGAATTATCGGAGCGGGTGCGCCACGGGCAGCTTTTCGGGTTCGTCGAAATCAACTCGACGGCGCTCGATCCCAGCAAGGACGAGACGGCGGGTCAGGATTACGAAGCGAGCAAAGATCCCGCGGACAGCCAGGTGGCCACCTTCATGAACGCGGGCGGATTCGATGAAGTGGGGCGCTGGCTATCCGGGTCCACCAATGAGGGCATCCGGCGCGTGCGACTGGCGCGGCTGGGAGTGGATCGCAGCCGCTTCAAGGAAGTTCTGGACAACCTTACGGTGGGACGATTCGGCCTGGTTTCGCGCGACCCGAAAACCGGCCAAATCGGGGAGGCGGCCAAGAAGAACGAAGCCGCCGAGTTCGGTATTCCGTTCGGGCTGATGCTGTTGCTGGGGATGATCGTGATGATAGGTTCCAGTCCGCTGCTTTCGGCGGTGACCGAGGACAAGGCGCAGCGTCTGGTGGAGATGCTGTTGGGGCTGGCGACGCCGTTCGAGTTGATGATGGGGAAGGTATTGGGCGCGCTTGGGGTGGCGCTGACCAGCTCGGCGTTTTACATTGTGGGCGGCACGCTGGCGCTCGAAGGCATGGGACTTTCGGGACTGATTCCGTTCGCGCTGTTTCCCTGGTTTTACGTTTACCTGGTGGCCGACGTGACCTTCCTCTGTTCGCTGGCCGCGGCGCTGGGGGCTGGATGCAGCAGCCCGCAGGACGCTCAGCAACTCGCGATTCTGCTGCTGGCGCCGGTGATGATTCCGTACTTCATGATCGCCTTTATCATGCAACAGCCGAATGGCGCCATCTCCACCGCCATGTCGTTGTTTCCGCCCTTCACGCCGATGCTGATGTTGCTGCGGCAAGCCATGCCGGGAGGGGTGCCGGCATGGCAGCCGTGGGTCGGATTGTTGGGCGTGCTGGCGTTCACGATGGTCATGGTGGTGGCGGCATCCCGCATCTTCCGCGTGTCTATTCTGCTGCAAGGGAAGAGTGCGAAAATGGCCGACTTAGTGCGGTGGGCCGTGCGCGGTTAATCAGCCCCACACGAGCGCCTGCGCGTGGCATACTAATTCGTAGACGGCCATGCCGAAATCCACGGTCGCTCCGGAGACGCGAACCATCGAGCGGGAAGCGCTTGTCCCGCTCTATCGGGTTGTCCTGCTCGACGACAACGATCACAGCTACGACTATGTGATCGAGATGCTGCAAATGCTGTTCATCTTCACCCTGGAAGAGGCTTTCCGGCATGCGGAAGAAGTGGATCGATGCGGGCGCACGGTGATCATCACGTGCGAACGCCCGCAAGCCGAGTTCGCGCGCGATCAGATCCACGCTTACGGTCCGGATCCGCGTCTGCCGCGCAGCGCCGGCTCGATGTCGGCTATTGTGGAACCCGCGGCGGGCTGATCGGCTGTACAGTCTTGGACGGCATGCGAACCGCTTCCTCCATCCTGCTGCTGCTGGCCAGCCTGCCGGCCGCGGCGCAACTCTCGCCGAACACGCCGGAACTCATCCGCGTCAACGAGCACGTCTACTGCGCGACCGGCTATGCGCTGGGCAACGTGATTTTCGTGTTGACGGATCGCAGCGTGGTGGTGGTGGATACCACCGAGGGCCAGGCGCCCGCGCAGGCCGCCTTCAACGATTTCCGCAAAGTGTCTTCGCTGCCGGTGAGTTACATCATCTACACGCATTTCCATGGCGATCACATCCACGGCGCCAAGGTCTTCGCCGGGCCCGCCACCAGGGTGATCGCACAGAAGTACCACACCGAGGAGATGCGCAAGTATCGCCTGATGCTGGCCTACAATCGCCGGCTGAACCAGGTACAGTGGGCGGCCAACGTGCCGCGCGCGGATCGCGGCGCCACGTTGGGGGTGGATCTATTGCATCCCGCGGAGAGCGGCTATATACCGCCGCAAATCACCTTCGATGAAGAGTACAAATTCACCGAAGGCGGCGTGCGGTTCGAGTTATACCACACGCTTGGCGAGACTGTGGACCATCTGATGGCGTGGCTCCCCGATTTCGAGACATTGCTCCCCGGCGATTTGTTTTACTGGAGTTTCCCGATGCTGGCCAGTCCCGGCAAGCCCGACCGTCCAGTGCTGGAGTGGGCCGACTCGCTGGATCGCATGCGGCAACTGCATCCGGCTTACCTGGTGGGATCGCACAGCCGGCCGCTCGATGGGCGCGAGGCGATCGACCAGGCGCTCGGCAACTATGCCCGCGCCATCCGCTACGTACACGACCAGACCGTGAAGCGGATCAACGATGGCGAACCGCTGTACCGGATTCGGGAGGAGGTCAAACTGCCGCCGGACCTGGCCGCGCTGCCGTACTTGCAGCCGGTCTACGGGACGGTGGAGTGGGCCGTCAACGGCGTATTCCGCCAATACACCGGCTGGTACGATTTCGATCCGGCGCATTTGAACGGCGGCGATCCGGCGGTCGTCGAGCGGGCGCTGGCCGAGGCGGCGGGCGGTAGCGCAGCGATTCTGGAGAGGGCGCGCAAGGCGCTGGGCGAAGGTCGGCTACAGTTGGCGCTCGAGCTGGCGGAAGTGGCCATTGCCGCGGATAATAATGCCGGCGCGCATCGTTTGCGGGCGGAGGTGCTGGAGCGGATGGCGGCGCAGGCTGGCAACGGCGTGGCGCGCAATGTTTATCTGGAGGCTGCGGCGGAGGAGCGGAGGTTTGCTAGCGGCAACTGAACACGGCGATGTAACGCAGCCCGGCGTGCGCGAGCTTCGCTCGCGGGCAGAGCCGGCTGAAAGCCGGCTGCGGGCATGATTGCCCGCCCCACAATCCGATTGTGGCTGCAAGAAATCGTCGCAGCTTCACAGGTCGCAGCCCGGTAGCCGGCACACGATCACCACCAGAGTCAATGCGACGACCTCGAAAAGAACGAAGCCTACTGCGAATGTGAAAAGCCCGCGAACCAAGTGGGACATCCGGCGCTGAGAGATGCGATCCACGAGCCTGCTCAGACCAAAGGCCACGCCGAAGCAGGGGAGGATGATGCCAGTCTGGATGACCATCGATGTCATCGCATATGAGCTACGAAACGAGCGCGTCGGCCAGCGCGAGCGCTTCATCCAGCGCCGCCACGCCGGCGTCGATCTCATCCCGCTCAATAATCAGCGGCGGCGCGATTACGAAATGGCTTAACCAGGAATTGATGGCCACTCCCTTTTTCATCATGGCCGCGGCCACCTGATCGACCAGCAGCGGCTTGCCGGCCATCTTGTCGCTCTTGGTATTGAAGGGCTGCTTGGTCTGCTGGTTCTTCACCAGCTCGACGCACCAGAACAGGCCCATTCCGCGCACGTCGCCAATGGACGGATGCTTGTCCTTGAGCGACCGCAACCGCTGGCCGAGATATTCGCCCATCTCCCGCGCCCGCTCCACCAGGCCCAGCCGTTGCATCTCATGGATGGCCGCCACGGCGGGCGCCAGCGTCATGGGATGCGCCTCATAGGTGTGCCCATGGGCGAAGAAATGATCCTCGAAATGCGCGGCGATTTTCTGCGTGGTGGCGCACAGTCCCAGCGGCATATATGCCGACGTGATGCCTTTGGCAGTCACCAGAATATCCGGCTGAACATCCCAGTGATCGACTGCGAACCACTTGCCAGTGCGGCCCCATCCGGTCATCACTTCGTCGGCGATCAGTAGCACGCCGCGGTCGTCGCAGATGCGGCGCAAGCGCGGCATATATTCGGGCGGCGGCACCAACACGCCATTGGTCCCGGCGATCGGCTCCACCAGCACGGCCGCCACGTCGCTCTCGTTTTCGATCATGTGCTCCACATAATCGGCGCACGCGATATCGCAGCCGGGATACTGATGCTTGATGGGGCACGCGTAGCAGTTCACCTCCGGCGCGAATATGAAGCCCTGCCCTTTGGCGCCCGGCTCGGCGGGCCAGCGGCGCGGATCGCCCGTGGCGCCGATGGAGGCCATGGTTGATCCGTGATAAGAACGGTAGCGGGTGACGATCTTGGTGCGGCCGGTATACATGCGCGCGATCTTGAAGGCCGCTTCGTTGGCTTCCGTGCCGGAGGTGGTGAAGAAAAACTTCGCCAGGCCGCGCGGCAGAACATCCAGCAGCAGCCGGCTGAGTTCCACGCGCACATCCGTGGCGTAGCCGGGGGCGATGTAGGGCAGCGTGCGGGCCTGCTCCTGAATCGCGCGAATTACCGCCGGATTCTTGTGGCCCAGATTGACGCACATCAACTGCGCGGAGAAATCCAGATAGCGCTTGCCATCCACATCGATGAAATAGCAGCCCTCCGCATCCACCACGTGCAGCGGAGTCCAGTTCTTCTGAAAGCGCCAGGTACCGTAGTTCAACTCACGGGTCCAGCGGACGATGTCTGGCGATGAGAGAGTTTCTTGCATAGAACCTACTGAGAGACAATCGCAAAAGTCTGGGTTATGCCGCCGGCCGCGATTTGGAATACGTTGTTGTCGCCCGAGGCAGATCCCAGCCGGACGTTGACACTCCACACGCCCGGCCAGGAAGCATCCTCGAAATCGAGCGACAGCACGCTGCCGCCGCCGGAAGACACGGTCACGGTGGGGGTGATGTTGGGGATGATGATTCCCGAGGCATCCGTGAGCCGGAACAGAACGTTGGCGGTCGTTTGGGCAGTGACAGGCGCGTAGAGAACCGTGATATGCGCGGGCGTGGAGGAAGCCACGCCATACCAGTACGGCACGCGCGTCACAATTCCGGAGCTGGCGCTTTGCATCATCAGGAACCCTTCATACTCCCCGGCCGCCAGCCCGGAAGCGGTGAAGGTCAACGGAAGATCGAAATAGGTGTCCGAATCGAGCTGCACGCTGGTGGCGGATGGCACGGGCGCCGGAGAGTTCCCCGATGGCGCGACGGAGATCTGAAATGTATCGCTGTTGTAGCCGATGTTAGAGAGACGAATGCTCGACGAGACCTGGTTGTTGCCGGGACCCACGCCAAAGCTGACGCTTGCGGGATTGACAGCCAGCGTGGCAAGCACCGCGGCACTGAGATCCAACATGCCCGCGCCCGCGTTCTGCACGGACTGCGGCTGGCCCGGGAATGCAGGGTCCGCGCTGTTCACCAGCAGCGACTTGTATTCGTAGGGCGTGAAACCTGGACGTGCGGCCTTCAGCACAGCCGCGGCGCCAGCCAGCAGCGGCGACGAATAGCTGGTGCCTTGCGACACCACATAGCCATCCGCGCTGTACAATTCTCCATCCGGATCGGTGGTTTCCGCAGCCGTATAAAAGTTCTCGCCGACCGCCAGTATGTCCGGCTTGATAGACAAATCCACGCTGGGACCCAGCGACGAAAAGGGCGCGATAGTGTCCGGATCGATGGCGAAGGGCGCTTGCGAGAACGCCATGGTGGCCTCGACCGGGCTGGCGGCCAATTGCTTGATCGTCAGGCCGTCCTGATTGCCCACCATTTCGGCGGGCAGGGTGGCGGTGCCGACGTCCATCACAATCGGGCTTGTACCGCACACGCTCGCGCCGACCGTGCCGACGCAATTGTAGACCAGCGCGGCCACCGCGCCCGCCTGCTGCGCGTAGTTCAACTTGTCCTGGAATAGACACGAGCCGCGCATGATCAGCGCCATGCTGCCCTGCAGGCTGTTGGCGGGCAGCGGCGCGCAGGCCAGCCCGGTGGTATCCAATTGCAACGAGATGTCCACCAACGGCGCGATAATAGAAGCGGTGGGGAGGCCTTCGTCGGCTGGGATCGCGGCATAAGGGCCGTTACTCCCAACCGTGAAAGGCGCCGCGAAATAGCGGTCGTTATTCATGGCGCCGGCGGTGATAGAGGACGGTGAGGTGCCGGGCGATGCGATGGTGTTGGGATCAGGACCGTCGTTACCGGCGGCGATCGTGACGATGACGCCCATGGAGATCGCCGCCTCCAGCGCTTGCACCTCTTCATCGTCCGCGATGCGCGGCGCCGGAACGCCTCCCAGGCTCAGGTTGATCACATCCATGCCGTCGTTTACCGCGTCTTCCACCGCCTGGTCGATGGCGCAACTATTGGTGTCGTCGTTTATGCCGGGAGAGCCGAAGACCTTGTAATTGCCCAGATACGCTTGGGGCGCCACGCCGGTAATGGTGGCCAGCGGCCCGGTGTTCTGGACGCCGGCGGCGGTCATGGCCGTGCCGGTGCCGTGCCCCACATCGTCCTGCGCGGAAGTGTCGGGGTCGCTTTGCAGGCACTGGCTGACATAGCTGCGCGCCACGATCACCTTTTGGTTGGTAAACGCCTGGTCGCTGGCGGCGGTGACAACCGGAAATCCGGGCGGCGCCTGGAAGCCGGTGTCGTTGAAGCCCGGATGGGTGATGTCGATGCCGGTGTCGATCATGCCGATTTTTATACCGGCACCCTGCGGATAAGCGCCGCCCAGGCTCCATGCCTGTGGAACTTTGTGCAACGGCAAGGCATGATCGAGCGCCAATCGATAAGTGCGCTCGGGCAGCACGCGGCGCACGCCGAGCACGCTTTGCAGGCGGCCGGCACGGGCGGCCGGCATGCGCACGAACAGAACGTTGGCCAGCGTGTCCACCGAGCCGACTACGCGCGCGCCGCGCCGCTCCAGCCGGGCGCGCACGGGGGCCTGCCGCATCCTCACCAGCGCGCGGGCCGCGAAACCCGCATCGCCCAGGAGCGCGGCGCGCCGTTGGCCCGGCGGTACGGTGCGCGCGATGTATTGCGCCGCGGACTCGCCGGATAGCTCGACGATGTAGCGATCGGGGAGCGTGGCGGCAAGGACCGGAATAGCAAGGAGAACAATGCAAAGGCGTCTCAACAACAAGCTCCTCGGGGCGATCCGTCCATTGTAACTGTTGTCGGGATGTTGGCGGCCTGGGAGGCCGCCGCAGGCCGAGGGCCTGCCCCACGATGGCACTGTCAAAATGGGCCTATAATTGTCCTGTGGGAGCGAACGAGGCCAAAAAGAAGTTGCAGGAAGAAGTAACCGCGCTCGAATACGAGTTGCGCAATGAACTGCCCCGGGAGATTCTGAAGGCCCGGGCGCATGGCGACCTGAGCGAAAACGCCGAGTATCATGCGGCCAAAGACCGCCAGGGGTTCGTGAACGCGCGTCTGAACCAGTTGAAGCGGCGATTGGCCGAGATGTCCATGGTGGACTTTTCCAAGATCCCGCACGACAAGGTAGGACTGGGCTCCACGGTGGTGGTGATGGATGCCAAGAAAGAAGAAGAGATCACCTATTTTCTGGTAACATCCGAGGAGGCCGACGCGGCTGCCGGCAGGATCTCCACCAGTTCCCCGATCGGCCGCGCGTTGTTGGGCAAAACGGTGGGGGATGAGGTGCGCGTGCAGATACCTGGCGGCGTCAAAGAGCTTGAGATTTTGAAGCTCACCACCATTCATGAGGCGGCTGACTGACCGATGACTTACACGCGCGCGATCGGTATCGTATTCGGCGCCGCGATCGACCGGATTGTGCGGTGGCTGGCGCTTTCCCGCATTCACCCTAACGTCCTGACGTTTATCGGGCTGTTGATCAACATCGTGGCGGCCTACCTGTTCGCGGCAGGCAGTTTCCGTTGGGCCGGAGCGGTGGTGATCGGCGCCGGATTGTTCGATATGGTGGACGGGCGCGTGGCCCGTGAAACCAATCGCGTCACGCGCTTCGGCGGTTTCTTCGACTCGGTGCTGGACCGCTATTCGGACCTGGCCCTGCTGATGGGCCTGCTGGTCTATTATGCTTCCATCAACCGCTTCTTCTATGTGGTGCTGACTGCCATCGTGATGACCGGATCGGTGATGGTGAGTTACACGCGGGCGCGCGCGGAGAACACCATTCCAAAGTGCAAAGTCGGTTTCCTGGAGCGGCCGGAGCGGGTGGTGTTACTGATCATCGGGGCGCTGGCGGACAGGATGGCGCCTGTATTGTGGGTAATCGCGGTGCTATCGAACCTGACGGTAATTCACCGCATGATCTATACCTGGCAGGAGACCAAGCGGCTGGAGGACGCGCAATTGCGGGCCGTGACTAGCTCTCCAGAATCACGTGCGCCATCCCCAACTCCGCCGTATGCGTAAGCGACAGGGCAATGGACTTCACGCCCAGCGCCTCGGCGAACCGGGCGGCCTGGCCGTGAAAGCGCAGCGTGGGCTTACCAGACGGCAGGTTAGCTACTTCGAAATCCTGCCAGCGCACACCCCGCCGCCAACCGGTGCCGATGGCTTTCATGCCCGCCTCCTTGGCCGCGAACCGGGCGGCAAAGCGCTCGTAGCGGTTGGCCTTCCGCTCGACATAGGCAATCTCGGCGGGCGTGTAGATGCGCTCGATGAAACGCCGGCCGTGGCGTTCGATAGCGGCCCGAATCCGAGGGACCTCGGCCAGATCCACTCCCGTGCCCACAATCATGATCGACTCCGTCTGCGGGTCAGCTTCGCCGGCCTGCTGCTCCAGGGGAGCCGCGCAGGCCGGGGGCCTGCCCACTGAAAGCCGGCTACCCCTTCGCGGCGGCTTGATTTTTGCGATGCTCCGCCCAGCGCTTCCTTTGGGCAGCGGCTATCCGTTTGCGCGCGGCGGCGCTGAGTACCCGCTTAGGCGCGGCTTCGCCCTTAGCCGCCACTCGGCCCGAAGACCCGTGGCCGCCTAGGTGCGATTGGATGTCTCGTATCTTCCCGGCGATACGTTCTCTTTCGATCTCATAGCCCTTGAGCGCCATTTGCAGGGTGGCCTGATCTGGCGCAGATTTTTTGCCTCGTGGCATTGGTTTCTCCCTCGCACACTATATCATAAGTTCAGTAAGACGCAATTACCCTAAAGCTATATATAGTATTGACACATTTGGTGGTCTTCAGTCATGCGTATCGTAATACAGCGGGTTAGACAGGCGCGCGTCGAAGTCGGCGGACAGGTGACCGGAGCTATTGGGCCGGGTCTGGTGGTGCTGCTGGGAATCGCAAAGACAGACTCGGACAAAAGCGCGGAGCACCTTGTCCAAAAAGTACTGGGTCTCAGGATATTCCCCGATGAGAACGGCAAGATGAACCGGAGCCTTCAGGAGACCGGCGGCAGCCTTCTGATTGTGTCTCAGTTTACGTTATACGGCGATTGCCGGAAGGGCCGCAGGCCAAGCTTCGACTTAGCTGCCAGCCCTGAGCAGGCCGCCAGGCTTTACCAATACTTTATACACACCGCCCGCCAGACGGGCGTTCGCGTGGAGACTGGTATATTTCAGGCCCTTATGCAGGTGCATCTGGTGAACGACGGTCCGGTGACTTTGATCTGCGAGTCGCCTTAGTATTGTGGGGCAGGCCCTCGGCCTGCAGCGGCCTCCTAGGCCGCCCAGCGGGTCCAAGGGACCCGCGCAGGCCGAGGGCCTGCCCCACTATGACATTGCGTTAGCGGGCCAGATACTTTTCGTACAGCCGGCGGTGTTTGTTATCCAGGTCCACCGGCTGGCCCTTAATAAACATCTGCTTGATCTGGGTACGTGTCTCCAGGGGATCTCCGTCGGTGACGATCAGGTCGGCCCATTTGCCTTTTTCGATGGAGCCGAGCTCATCACCCACACCCCAGATCTGCGCCGGATAGATGGTTACTGCCTTGAAAGCTTCTTCGGCGGGCAGTCCGAAGCCCACCGCGGCGGCCGCATCGTAAGGCAGGTTGCGCGGGTTATCTTCGGCGCCCGGTCCGAATGATGCAAAAGCAAATTTCACGCCGGCTTTGTATAGCTCGCCGGGGATAGTGAACGGCTTATCGTACGGGTCGTCCTCCTCCTCGGGCAAACGCAAGGTGGGCGGCAGCACGACGGGTATATTGTGGGCTTTCAACTCTGCCGCTACTTTCCAGGCTTCCACGCCCCGCTCCAGGATCATGTGGATCCGTTGTTTGTCCGCAAAGGCGATAGCTTCCCGGATGGTCTTCTCCTTCTCCGCACGAATCAGCATGGGGATTCTGCCATCCAGCACGGGCAGCATGGCTTCCAATTTCAGGTCGGTTTCGAAGTCCGGACCCGGCGCCGCTTTGGCTTGCTGGTAACGCCGCGCCGACTCCATGAAATCGTTTAGCTCACGCACCTGCTGTTCGTATCTCTTCTTCGCATCCGTGTAAGCCGATGCCCGGCCGGGAGCCTCGCCACCGCCAAAACGGGAGGGAGTCTGGATGCGCGGGAACTCCAGGCGCATAGCCACCGGCGACCGCACGGCCATATCCTCGATGGTCCAGCCACTCAGGTGCATCAGGACGCTTTGGCCGGCGACGATGCCGCCACCTGGACTCGTAATTACGCTGGTGATGCCGTTGGCGCGTGTAACTGGAATATGCTCGCTGGCGGGATTGACGGCGGTGGCGGCGCGTAACTGCGGTTTGAACAAGCCGATGTCCGAAATATCGTTCATTTCCCGCACGGCGCCGATTTCCGACAAGCCGATCTCGGTGGACGAGTCGATCATGCCAGGATAAATGTGCAGGCCCTTCAGCTCGATCACCCGCGCGCCCTTCGGCAAGGCGATGCGCACGCCCACTTCGGCGATCCTGCCGTCGCGCATCAGCACCGAGCCATCGGGAATGGCAGGACCAGTTACCGGGTGCACCGTGCCTCCGCGCAGCAGGATGGTCTCGGGGCCGGCGGCGCGCACACAACCGAAAGCCAGCAAGAGAGCCAGACAGGTTCTCACTCGACACCTCCCGGCTCTTCGCTCTTCTTTTCGTCGGCGGGCTCCGGCTTCTTACGTTCCTTTTTCTCCTCGGACTTGAGTTTGTCGATCAAGGCTTTCTTGCGCGTTTCCTTGCCGGGACGCTCTTCCAGGTCTTTGTCGCGGTCGAAATATAACTCGCCGTCGATGAACACCTTGGTGACTTTAGCGTAATTGGAGAGCGGATGCTGATCGAAGATGGTCAGATCGGCGTCCTTGCCCGGCTCGATCGATCCGACACGTTTCTCAATGCCCAGTTGTTTGGCTGGATTGATGGTAACTAGCGAAAGGGCTTCCGTCTCGTTCAGGCCGCCGTATTTCATGGCCTTGGCGGCTTCCGTATTGAGGTGCCGCATCAACTCGGCGGAATCCGAATTGAGCGAAACCAACACTCCTTTGCGCACCATGATGGCAGCGTTATAGGGGATGGCATCGTAAGCCTCGGCCTTGTACGCCCACCAGTCGCTGAAGGTCGATGCGCCCGCGCCGTGCTCCGCGATTTCCCTGGCAACCTTGTAACCCTCGAGCACGTGTTGCAGGGTGCGGATCTTGAATCCGAAATCGTCGGCCACCCGCAGCAGCATCAGAATTTCATCCGCGCGATAACAGTGCGCGTGCACGTAGCGGCGGCCTTCCAGCACTTCTACGAGCGGCTCCAGTTTCAGATCGCGGCGCGGCGGGATGGCCTGCTCGTGCCGATCCACTTTGGCCTGGTAATCGCGCCACTCCTTCTGGTAGGCGCGCGCCTCGGTGAGAGCCTCCCGAATGACATCCTCCACACCCATGCGGGTGGCGGGATAGCGCAGGCCGGGCGAAGCGCCGAAACCGTTGCCGGGCGATCCGGAGCGCTTCACATTTTCGCCTAGCGCGAACTTGATGCCGGGCATGGCGCCTTCGAAGATCAGGCCTTGAGCGTCTTTGCCCCAACGCATTTTCATCACCTGGCACTTGCCGCCGATGGGGTTGGCGCTGCCATGCAGAATATTGGCGGTAGTCACTCCACCGGCGAGCGCGCGATAAATATCCGGATCGTCCGGGTTGATGACATCCTCGATGCCCACCATAGACGATACGGCCACCGCGCCCTCATTAATACTGTCGGCGGCGATGTGCGAGTGGCAATCGATGATGCCGGGCATCACGTATTGGCCGCCGGCGTCGATCACGCGCGCGCCATCCGGAACCAGCACTTTTTCACCGGCTTCCACGATCTTGCCGTCGCGTATCAGGATGGAGCCCTGGAATGTCCCCTTCGTCACGGTGAGGACTGTAGCGTTGCGGATGACGGTCGTTTGGGCGGCCATCAGCGGTAATGCCAACAGGAAAAGCGCGCAGCGGTTCATTCCACACCTCCCGGCGCGGAGCGCCCTTCTCTGTCTGCCGGCGGCGTTTCCGG
>Ga0302326_10016679_pt1 | contig 15352 bp, 16 predicted proteins | sample Palsa_T0_3_FD_202264 | JGI IMG/M metagenome (GOLD analysis project Ga0302326, IMG submission 202264) | Peat permafrost microbial communities from Stordalen Mire near Abisko, Sweden - Palsa_T0_3 | ecosystem: Environmental > Terrestrial > Soil > Palsa > Peat permafrost | place: Sweden: Abisko...
CGGTGGCGCGCGACTCGCTGGAGGAGGCGCGGCACCGGCTGCACAACATCGTGATCATCGACACCGCCGGACGGCTGGGCATCGACGAGGAGCTGATGCGCCAGGCCATCGCGATCAGGGACGCCGTCGACCCGGACGAGATCCTGTTCGTGGTCGACGCCATGATCGGCCAGGACGCGGTCAGCACGGCCCAGGCGTTCCTGGACGGCGTCGGCTACGACGGCGTGGTGCTGACGAAGCTGGACGGCGATGCCAGGGGCGGCGCGGCGCTGTCGATCGCCCAGCTCACCGGCCGGCCGGTGATGTTCGCCTCGTCCGGCGAGAAGCTGGCGGACTTCGACGTCTTCCACCCCGACCGGATGGCTTCGCGGATCCTCGACCTCGGGGACGTCCTCACCCTGATCGAGCAGGCGGAGCGGACGTTCGACGAGGATCAGGCCACGGCCATGGCCGGGAAGCTGGCGTCCGGCGAGGGCTTTACCCTCGAGGATTTCGTCGAGCAGCTGGCCATGGTGCGAAAGCTCGGTCCGATCGGGAACCTGCTGGGCATGCTGCCGGGGGCGGCCCAGAACCGCGAGGCGCTCAGCCAGATCAGCGACAGCGACCTGGACCGCGCGGCGGCGATCGTGAGCTCGATGACTCCCGCCGAGCGCCGCAATCCGAAGATCATCAACGGCTCCCGGCGCGCTCGCATCGCCGGCGGTTCCGGCGTGACGGTCGGTGAGGTCAACAGCCTCATCGTCCGGTTCATGGAGGGCCAGAAGATGATGCGCCAGATGATGGGCGGCGGGATGCCCGGAATGCCGGGCATGCGGCGCAGCTCGCAGAAGGCCGCCAAGCAGAAGGCGAAGAAGAAGCCGAAGGGCGGCCGTCCCGGCGGCAAGCCAGCTGGACGGCCCGGGGGCGGGCAGCCAGCGGGGACGGCGGGCGGTCCGCCGGCTGGCCTGCCCGGCGGACCTGGCGGATTCCCCGGCGGCCTGCCCGGCGGCGGCCTGCCCGGCGGACTGCCGGGTGGCGGCCTGCCGGGCGGAATTCCCGGCGGCGACAGGACTTTCCGCCTGCCCGGCGGGCCAGGGCAGGGCAACCTGGGCGGTCCTCCGCAGAACCTCCCGCCGGGGCTCCGCGGGCCGCTGCCGAACCGCCGCGGCCGGCCGGGGAAGAAAGGCAGGTAGGCCCGGCACGACGGGCGGGCGGTCGGCCAGTCCACGGCGCGGGGCCGGTGACCATGCCGCGGCGGTGACGGTAATTACGCTCTTGCGGACAGCGTCTGGCAGAATGTGACCGCAACTGCCGGCTTGGCGAGACCCTCTTACTCGCCGGGCCGCACCCATCCGGGCGGCACCGCCGGTTCCCCACCCAGTATCCTGCCGCCCGCACCCTAATCCGCTGGGAGAAGACCACAGCCGTGGCTGTCAAGATCAAGTTGAAGCGCCTGGGCAAGATCCACGCGCCCTATTACAGGATCGTCGTCGCCGACGCCCGCACGAAGCGGGACGGGCGCGCGATCGAGGAGATCGGCAAGTACCACCCCAAGTCCGAGCCTTCCTTCATCGAGGTCGACTCGGAGCGGGCACAGCACTGGCTGTCCGTCGGCGCGCAGCCGACCGATCCGGTCAGGAAACTCCTGGAGATTACCGGCGACTGGCAGAAGTTCAAGGGCCTGCCGGGTGCCGAGGGGACGCTGAAGGTGGCGGCTCCGAAGGAGGACAGGAAGGAAATCTTCGCCGCAGCCGTGCTGGAGACCCTCGGCGACGGTGCCGCGAGTCTCAAGGGCCGGGCGGCGAAGGCGAAGTCCGGTGACACCGCTAAGGCCGAGCCGGCCGCGAAGCAGGCCGCGCCCGCCAGGGCCGAGAAGCCAGCCCGCCAGCCAAAGGCCGCAGACCAGCCGGACAAGGCAAAGGCATCCGGCACCGCGGACACGGCAAAGGCTCCGGACACGACCGCCGCCACAGCGGCGGCCGGCACGGCTGACACGACCGCAGCCACTAGCGCGAAGCCGGCGGACGCTACGGACGCCGGGAAGCCGGCCGATACCGCGAAGCCGGCCGACACGACGGACGCCGCCAAGCCGGCCGACACCGCGAAGCCGGCCACCGAGGCAGGCTCGCCGACCGCGACGGCGGGCGAACCGACCGGCGATGCGGCTCCGGTGACCGCCGCGGCTTCGGTCGCGGCGGACTCTGCCACGGCGGACGCCGTAGACGGCGCCGGCGCCGAGGCATCGGCAGGGCCGGCTGGCGCCGAGTCAGCCAGCGAGCCGGGCAGCGGAGGCTGACGTGCTGGAGGACGCCCTGGAGCACCTCGTGAAGGGCATCGTCGAGTACCCGGACGATGTCCGCGTCGAGAGCCGCGGGCTCCGTCGGGGCCGGGCCCTTGAGGTGCGCGTTCATCCCGAGGACCTCGGCAAGGTCATCGGGCGCGGAGGCCGGACGGCGAGGGCGCTGCGCACGGTGATCAACTCGCTGGCCGGCGACCTCTATGTCCGGGTCGACTTGCTGGACGTCGACGAGATCCGCTAGGGGCATGCAGCTCGTTGTCGGCCGGGTAGGCCGGCCGCACGGCCTGCGCGGCGAGGTGACGGTCCAGGTTCGCACCGATGACCCGGATCTCAGGTTCGCGGCCGGCGCCGTGCTCGCGACGGACCCCGCCGCCCGCGGCCCGCTGACCGTGGTATCGACGCGGTGGCATTCGGGCAGGCTGCTCGTCACCTTCGCCGGGTCGGGCGACCGCAGCCGGGCGGAGGATCTCGCCGGAACCCTGCTCCTGGTGGACTCCGCCGACGTGGGCCGGCCGGAGAATCCCGATGAGTTCAACGACCATGAGCTGATCGGGCTTGACGTGCTGACGACCGCGGGGGATCTGGTGGGTACCGTCAGGGACGTACTGCATCATGGCCAGGATCTGCTGGTGGTCCAGCCCGTGGCCGGCTCGGCGCGGGAGGCTCTCGTCCCGTTCGTGACGGCGATCGTTCCCGAGGTGGACATCGCGGCCGGCCGGCTGGTCATCGATCCGCCGCCTGGCCTGCTCGATCCAGACGCCGCGGGCTAGCCCAGTAGTACCAGCCCGGCCGCGCCCGGGCGGGGGAGGAGGCGCCGCTGTGCGCATCGACATCATCACGATCTTCCCTGAGTACTTTGGCCCGCTCGGGGTCTCGCTGATCGGCAAGGCGGCGCAGCGCGGGGACATCGTCTTCCGCGTGCATGACCTCCGGGCCTGGGCCGACGGCCCGCATCACGGAGTGGATGACACGCCCTACGGCGGCGGCCCGGGCATGGTGATGAGGCCGGAGCCATGGGGCGAGGCGCTGGACGCCGTGCTTGCTGCGGCCGGCCCGGCGAGGCTGGTCGTGCCCAGCCCGTCAGGCACGCCGTTCACTCAGCGGACCGCCGCCGAGTACGCGCGCGAGCCCCGGCTGGTGTTCGCCTGCGGCCGGTACGAGGGGATTGACGCGCGCGTAGCGCAGGATGCCCGCGCCAGGATGGCCGTCGACGAGGTGAGCATCGGCGACTACGTGCTGGCGGGCGGGGAGCCGGCCGTCCTGGTCATGACGGAGGCCATCGCCCGGCTGCTGCCCGGCGTCATCGGCAACGCGCGGTCTGCCGCCGACGACTCGTTCGGCGGCGGTGGCGGCGGGCCGATGGCCGGGCTGATCGAGGGGCCGGCCTACACCCGGCCGCGGGTCTGGCGCGGCCACGAGGTGCCGCCAGTACTGCTCTCCGGGGACCATGCCGCCATCGCCCGGTGGCGCCGCGACGCCGCGCTGCGCGTCACGGCCGCGCGCCGTCCCGACCTCGCCGCCCGGCTCGCTGCGGGCCTCGACGCCAGGGACCGTGAGCTGCTCTTCGATGCCGGTTTTCCGGTCGGCGGCGAAGATGTGGCACACTGAAAGGCGCCGCCTGGCGTAGGCAAGCTCAGCGCGGGCGTGCCAGGGGGCTTCCGGCCCCGCCGAAGAGACCGATGCCGCGCTGTTGCAGGCGTGCGCGTGATCACGACTGAGGAACCACAGCGATGCATACCGCCATTGCCGAACTGGAGCAGGCACAGATTCGCTCCGACATCCCGGAGTTCCGTCCCGGCGACACCCTCAAGGTGCACGTGCGGGTCGTGGAGGGCAGCCGGTCCAGGATCCAGGTGTTCCAGGGCGTGGTCATCCGCCGTCAGGGCGGCGGCTCGCGGGAGACCTTCACCGTCCGCAAGATCAGTTACAGCGTCGGCGTGGAGCGGACCTTTCCGGTGCACAGCCCGTCCATCGACAAGATCGAGGTAGTGACCAGGGGCCGGGTGCGCCGCGCGAAGCTGTACTACCTGCGGTCGCTGCGCGGCAAGGCAGCCAGGATCAGGGAACGCCGCGACATACCGGTCCGCTGAGCACGGGCCGGCCCAGGTGGCTGGACGTTCTGCGCGGGTTAGTGCCGATACCTCCCACGCGACCGCTGGTACCGCGAACGCGATCACTGGCCGGCCGTTCGCGCCCGGCGGCGGCAGAGGCATCGGCGTCCGCCGGGCGCGCTAGGCTCGAATGCAATGATGGACGACCAGAGCACACATGATGGGGCCCTGACGGCGCCGGGCCAGGATGGCGGAACGGCCGTCCCAGGCGCCCAGCCCGCTGGCCGGGATGCGGCAGTACCGGGCCCGCCCGGTCCGGGACTCCCGCCGCGGGAGGCGCCCGGCGGATCCCCGCCGGACGCAGGCCCGGCGGAGCCGGGCCCGGCGGCGGGAAAGTCGAAGGGCAGGTCCTTCTGGCGCGAGCTGCCGGTACTGATCGTGATCGCGCTGGTCATTGCCCTGCTCATCAAGAGCTTCGTCGTCCAGGCTTTCTACATACCGTCGCCGTCCATGGAGAACACGCTCAAGGTTGGCGACAAGGTGCTCGTGAACAAGCTCGTCTATCATTTCCGCTCGATTCAGCCGGGCGACGTCGTGGTCTTCAACGGAGCGGGCTCCTGGGACCCGGTGACGCCGCCCGCCAGGGCCAGCTCCGATCCGCTGACGCGGTTGTACGACGACACCCTGCTGCCCGGGTTCCGCTCGATCGCCGGGCTGTTCGGCACCGAGCCAGGGCAGACGGACTACATCAAGCGCGTCATCGGCGTTCCTGGCGACCACGTGGCCTGCTGCACGACGGCCGGCCTGGTCACCGTCAACGGCGTGGCACTGCACGAGAAGTCCTACCTGTACCCCGGCGACCCGCCGTCTCTGACGCATTTCAGCATCGTGGTGCCGCCCGGCCGCCTCTGGGTGATGGGCGACAACAGGTCCGTGTCCTACGACTCGCGCGGGCACATCGGCGATCCCGGCGGCGGGACGATCCCCGAGAGCGAAGTCGTGGGACGGGCGTTCATGATCGTCTGGCCGCCCAGCAGATGGCGCATACTCCCGATCCCGGCGACGTTCGACCAGCCCGGCGTCACCAGCGGGAAGCCGGCCGCGGCCGGGCGTTCCGCTGCTGCCAGCCTGGCCGCCGCCACTAGCCTGGCCGAGCCGGCCATGATCGCCAGGCCGGCTGCGCCCTACCTGCCGCTGGAAATCGGCTTTGCCGGCGCCGTGCCGATCACCTGGCTGCGGCGGCGCTCCCGGCTGCGGCGGCCCGCCCGGCTGAGGCAACCCGCCCGGCTACTGCAGCGGGCACGCAGCCGACGGGCCCGTCAGGGTTCACGGTGAGCTCATGCTCGCTTCACAGTGGCGGCATCCCGGCCACACGCCCAGGCGCTCCGCGGGGCTGACAGCTTACGAGCGCGTCCTGTCGCGGGCCGGCCTTTCCCCGGTGGCCGGAATCGACGAGGCGGGCCGCGGCGCCTGCGCGGGGCCGCTGGTGGTGGCGGCAGTCGTGCTCGATCCCGGCCGGCTGTCCGGTCTGACCGGGCTTGCCGACTCCAAGGCGCTCTCGCCGGCCGCCCGTGAGGTCGCCTACGGGCAGGTCATGCGATCGGCCGCAGCCTGGCACGCCGTCGTGATCCCGTCCACCGACATCGATGCGCTGGGCCTGCACGTGTGCAACCTGGCCGGGATGCGGCGCGCGCTGGCCGGGCTGGCCTGCAGGCCCGGCTACGTGCTCACCGACGGCTTCGGAGTGCGCGGCCTGGCCGTTCCCGCGCTCGGCATGTGGCAGGGAGACGAAGTCGCGGCCTGCGTGGCCGCTGCCTCCGTGGTGGCCAAGGTGACCAGGGACCGGCTGATGACCGCGATGGACGACCGCTACCCGGCGTACGGTTTCGCCGGCCATAAGGGGTACTCCACCCGGGCTCACATGGACGCGCTCGCCGCGCACGGGGCCTGCCCGGAGCACCGGTTCTCCTTCGCCAATGTGGCGGCGGCGATGGCGAGCCGCGCGGCCGGGCGGCCGATGGCTGACAGCAGCGAATGGGCGGTGGCCGGCCGGCCGGGCGGCTAGTACCCGGTGTCCGGCGGCGGGGCCACCGGACGGCGGCTGATGAGGGAGAATGGTCTTATGGTTGGCCTCATCGTCGGTCGTGCTCCCCGGGGACGGGCCGGTCAGGAGGGGAGAGCATGAGCGCGGAGGATCTCGAGAAGTACGAGACCGAGATGGAGCTTCAGCTCTATCGCGAGTACCGCGATGTGGTCGGGCTGTTCAGTCACGTGGTGGAGACCGAGCGCCGGTTCTATCTCACCAACCAGGTGGACCTCAACGTCCGGACGGCTGACAACGGCGAGGTGTTCTTCGAGGTCACCATGCAGGACGCCTGGGTGTGGGATATGTATCGCCCCGCACGATTCGTTAAAAACGTACGGGTAGTTACCTTCAAGGACGTCAACATCGAGGAACTCGCCAAGAGCGACCTGCAGCTGCCGGACGAGAAGGAGCAGGGCTTCACCTGACGCGTGCCGCGGCGACGCGGGATCACAGCACGCGGGACTGACAATCCGGCGCGGTCATGCACAGATGACGCGTTCCCGGCGGATCACTCCACAGCGGACTGACCGTGCCAGCCTGGCGTCACCCGGATCAGCCATCTTCGAGTCGGAGGTGGTGTTCCGTGAATCCGAAGGATGTCCTGGGCAGGCAGGGCGAGCAGCTCGCCGTCGAGCACCTGCAGCGGGCCGGCCTGCGGATACTCGACCGGAACTGGCGGTGCGCGGAAGGCGAGGTCGACATCGTGGCCGCCGAGCGCCGGACGCTGGTGATCTGTGAGGTGAAGACCCGCTCGGGCGTCAGGTACGGCACACCGCTGGAGGCCGTCACCCGGCAGAAGAGGAACCGGCTGCGGCGGCTGGCCATCCGCTGGGTGGTCGCGCACGGGGTGCTCTTCGACGAGGTACGCATCGACGTCGTGGGCGTGCTGCGGGACGGGTCGGGCGGCTTTGCCGTCGAGCATGTCCGGGGGGTGGGCTGAATGCCGGTTCCGTCGAGTGACGGAGGGCGCGCAGCAGAACCTCCTGGACCGCTGCCCCTGGTACACCCGTGGCGAGCGAACTACACTCCGAACTCACGGCGGAAGGTTCGCAGGGGGTGCGGCGTGTTCGGATCGGTGGGTCTGCGGATTTCCATCGGCGTCGGCATTCTGGCGATGTTGGCCGGCGGCACGCCGTCCGCCCTGGCGGCTGGGTTCCCGTCGGCCGGGCGGACCGTTGCCAGCGCTACCAAGCCAGCCGGTTACGTCATCGTGACTTCTGAGCTGACCGCGCCGCAGAGCGACTTCAACACCATGGGAACGGCCTCCTGCCCTGCGGGTACGGTCACCTGGGGCGGGGGGATGTACTTCGAGTCGTACCAGATCCCAACGTCCTCGATCAACTCGAGCTACTGGACTGGCAGCTCGCCTGGCGGCTGGGTCGTGCACGTCAACAACACCGGCTCAGGCAGCGATACGGTTGTCATCTCAGCGATCTGCGCGAAGAAGCCGTCGAAGTACCAGCTCGTCTCGACAACCGTCGACGACCCGGCCGGAGCGCAGGCCAGCGGAGTCGCGACCTGTCCGGCAAAGACAGTGATCCTCAGCGGCGGAGTCAGTTCCACTGCGGATCAGGCGTCGGTGTACCTCACGTCGGCGTATCCGACCACCAAGCGGACGTTCCAGGCCTACCAGTACAACGGCAGCAGTAACGACCAGCCGTTCCACGTGTATGCGCTGTGCGCTGCCAAACCAGCCGGCTACACGATCACATCAGCCTCATCGACCGTGCCCGCCGGCCAGCAGGGGGTGGCGATCGCCGCCTGTCCGGCAAAGACATCGGTGATCGGCGGGGGAACCGGCATCAGTGTCCCGGGCCCGGCGGAAATCCCGACCGCCGCGAACCCAAATCCTTCCGACTCCTCGGAAGGGCAGCCCAGCGAGTGGGTGACCATCAGCTCGAACGCCCTCGATGTAGCAGTGACCGACTACGCGTACGCGATTTGCGCCAACTGATCAATCGTTGAGGAATAAGGCGAGGACGTGACAGAAATTATCCGCCCGTGGAGGGGCGGTCCTGTGCAGTTGCGGCCCTGCCCGCCCTGGTGCACCCTCAGCCAGCATTTCGCTCCTGATGGCGCGGTCGACGCAGATGACGGCTTCCACCATTACGGACCGGAGATCGCCGTGCCGACGTCCCACCGCAGGTACCTCGACGGACCCGAGTCCATCGTGAAGGTCCTCCTCAAGGCATGGACGAATCGCATGGACGCCGCACCGGGCCCAGGCATCATCGAGCTGCAGTTCGCGGATACAGAATCCGACACCGACTTGTTCGTCGAGCTCACCCCCGACCAGGCCCGGGCGGTCTCCTCGGCCCTGCTCAAGATCACTGAGATCATCGACAACACCGGCACGGCCCCGGGCGAGGCTCACTCAGCGTAGTGATGAGACCGCAGCGGACACCGGAATCGACGGCCAGAACCCCGTTGATCTCGATGATCTGGATCTCATCTGCATCGGCCCGCTGCCGTCCTATGCCTGGTACCAGGATATGGCCGACTTCGCCGATCAGGTCAGCGACGAGCGAGCCGGGCGGAGGCTGGCGCGGGCCATCCAGGGCAAGGGCGCCTTCCGCCGGTTCAAGGCCGGGCTGCAGGAGGAAGGGCAGCACCCCCACCCAGGCCAGCCCGCTCGCCTACACGCGGAAGGAAGAAAGCGCGACCTGGGCGCGCGGTCCGCCCCTGCCTCCGGGACTGGCGCATGAGATCTGGATCAGACGGCGGACCTGCGGCGTGCCACCCTGATGGCGCCAATCTGGACGGCGAGCAGTACGCACAGGAGGATCACAGGTAAGACATGCTGTAGTGGCCTGGACGAGGCTCCATTTGCCGAGTTGCCGTGGGGCGTGAAGGCCGTGAGCAGAAAAAGCACCGCGGCTGCGGCCGGGTGCATGACAAGCCCTATCCGCTTGGGCACGTACCAGTTGTAGGAGATTCCGAAATGGATCGGAACGCTCGCGTCACTCGGCAGCGTGACCGCGCCGTAGCAAGAGACGCAGATCATCGCGAGCAGAATTGCGCCACCGATGGCAAGTGTCGCTGTCACCGCCAGTACCCCCTGGAATGCTTCATCACTATCCCTCGCCCGCAGCAGGGCGGAGCCGGCGCGTGCCGGGGCCAGCGGGCTTGTCCGTGCCTGGCCAGCTGATAGTCATGCGGGATTCCGGTTGGCCGCCGGCTCGGGAGACGCCGGCCGAAGCCAGAGGCCGGCAATCTTGCTGTCATCGTCGAAGACGACGTCGCCGGTCGCCTCGCCAGCCTCGAAGCGCAGCGGAACTTCGACCACGGTGTGATCGCCGGTCCGGTAGGCGAACGGCTCGCCCATGCCCTCGTAGCGGCCGATCATGCCGACAGTGTGCGCCCAGCCTCCGGCCAGCCGTCCGGCGTCGCCGCCTTCCCGCATTCCTGCGTTGAAATCCCCGCGCGCGTCTTCCCAGCGGCCCTCGGCAAGGCAGGTGATGATCGCGGCCGCCTGGTCCGCGGCGCCGGGCGGGACGTCCGTGCTCATCGGAGCGCCGGTGCGCGGGTCGACCGGATGACCGAACCGCTGGAACGCGGCCTGCCGGGTGGTGCCCAGGACATCACCGATCTCCCTCCAGCTATGGCCGGCGGCCCGCGCCCGGTCGACGGCCTCCTGCAGTGCCTCGCTGGTGGCGGCGGACAGCTCTCGTGCCGCCGCCATGGCAGCCAGCGGCGAGCCGGTGCCGGTGCGGGCAAGCCCGGCCGCGAGCCGGCCCGCAGTGTCGCGGATCCTGCTCGCCATCGGGTCGGCCGCCAAGGACCCGCCACCCGCAACGTCAAAGTTGCCATGACCCTCGGCAGTTGTCAATACTGCATTAACGTCTCCCTGCGACCTGGCGCCTGCCAGCTCCCTCTTGCGCCGCCCTGTACTGCGGCAGGTGGCGTCGCAGTAACGCCGCCGTCTGCCTTTTCCATGCTGAGGCGGTAGCTGGCGCCCGCACGCCTCGCACGCCGCCGGTTCCGCAACCTCTGCCATGACAACACCTCGCCCCATCACATGGCTTTTCCGTGCTCGCACGTAATCATAACCGTGCCCGCCCGCGTGGCACGGAAACATGGTCAGCGCATGCTGCCAGCGGTGCCCTGTGCCCGGCGCAGCCGGGCATTGAACAACCTGGCACTGACAAACTGGCTGTACTTCTGCACAGCCAGGCAGTGTGGCCGCAGCCCTTCCACAGCCGCAGAATCTGCAGCCCTGCGACGCGCGCAACTCCGGCAACGTCAGCACCGGAGGTGGTGCCGACATGGCACTCGCACATACCCACGCGATTGCGCTGGTGGGCGTCCAGGGCCACCCTGTCGAGATCGAGGCTGACATCGAGAACGGGCTGGTTGCCCTCCTGCTTGTCGGGCTCCCGGACACGGCCCTGCGGGAGGCCAGGGACCGGATCCGCTCGGCCATCGTCAACAGCGGCGAGGCATGGCCGCAGCGGCGGATCACGGTAGGCCTGTCGCCCGCCAGCCTGCCCAAGCGCGGCAGCAGCTTCGACGTCGGCATCGCGGCTGCCATCCTCGGCGCGGCCGGCGTTATTCCCGCGGCGAGCCTGGCGGGCCTGATGTTCATCGGCGAGCTGGGGCTCGACGGCCGGCTCCGCCCCGTCCGGGGCGTCCTCCCGGCGGTGGCTGCGGCCGCGGCGGCGGGGTTCGGGGCCGTGGTCGTACCGGCCGACAACGCGCCGGAGGCCGCTCTCGTCCCTGGCGTCAGGGTCCTCGCCGCAGCCAGCCTGGGCTCGCTGCTGGGCTGGCTGCGCAGCGGCCGCCCGGCGGCAGGATCACCGGGCGCCGTGGTATGGCAGGGCGGCTCGCTGCCGCCGGACGGCAGCCGGGCAGCCGGCCGTCCGGAGGCCGCTGGCCGCCCGGAGGCCGCAGGCCGCGACCTCGCCGAGCTTGTGGGGCAGCCGACCGCCCGGCTGGCCGCCGAGATCTGCGCGGCCGGCGGGCATCACCTGCTGCTGATGGGGCCTCCGGGGGTCGGCAAGACCATGCTGGCGGAGCGCCTTCCGACGATCCTGCCGCGGCTGGAGCCCGCTGCGGCCCTCGAGGTCACAGCGATCCACTCCGTCGCGGGCACGCTGCCGCCGGGCGCCCCGCTGATCAGCGAGCCGCCGTTCTGCGCGCCGCACCATACGGCGACGAAGGCCGCGATCGTCGGCGGCGGTAGCGCGAATATCCGGCCTGGTGCTGCCTCGCTGGCACATCACGGCTGCCTGTTCCTCGACGAGGCACCAGAGTTCGCCAGGGACGTGCTTGACGCGCTCCGCCAGCCGCTGGAATCCGGTGAGGTCGTGGTGGCCCGCGCGGGCCTGACCGCGCGCTTCCCGGCCAGGTTCACGCTGCTGCTCGCGGCCAACCCGTGCCCATGTGCCCGGGCTGCGGCGTCGCCGGCTAGGTCAGCATCCGGGCCGGCGGCCGCCCGCTCGGCGTGCGTCTGCGCGCCCGCGGCCCGCCGCCGGTACCTGGCCCGGCTGTCGGGGCCGTTGCTGGACCGGGTTGATGTGAAAGTCGAGTTCCTGCCGGTCGGCCGCGCCGAGTTGCTGAGCGACCGGCAGTTCACTGAGCCAAGCTCGGTGGTGGCCAAGCGGGTGGAGCTGGCCCGGGCGCGGGCCGCGTTCCGGCTGCGTGACACCCGCTGGCGGCTCAACGCCGAGATTCCCGGCAGCGAGCTGCGGCGCAGCTACCCTCCGGCGCCCGGCGCGCTCGCCCCGCTGGAGCGGGCGATGGATCTCGGCGAGATCAGCGCCAGGGGCGTCGATCGCGTCATCCGGCTGTCCTGGACCGTCGCGGATCTGGCCAGCGTCGCCAGGCCCACGTTCGACGAGGTCAGCTATGCGCTGGGACTATGGCTGGGGGCGGCGTGATGACGCCCGTATCGGAGGAGGAGCGGCTGGCCAGGGCCGCGCTCGGCTACCTGGCAAATCCCGGTGAGCTCGCGCTTGGGGCCCTGCTCCGCCGCCGCCCCGCGACCGCGATCGTCGCCGCGATTGCGGCCGGCCGGCACCCGCTGGCCGATGAGACGGAGCCCGCCGGGCTGTGGGAGCCCGGCGGCCCGACGGGATCTTCCGGTTTGTGGGAGCCCGGCGCGGTGACGGGCTCTGCCGAGCTGGCGCCGGGCGGCAGGGCGGGCCTCGGAAGGGCGGGCCTCGGCGGGGCGGGAGGGCCCGGCGGCGGGGTGGGCCTCGGCGGGCTGCCGGAGTCCGGCCGGTCACGGGGAGTCGCCGCGCCGCCGGGGCGGGGCAGCAGGCGCGACCGCGGCGGTATCCCCGGGCTTGACCGCGCGCTGGAGCGGTGGAGCGCGCGGCTCGGCGAGGTCCCGACGCCTGCCCGGCTCGCCGAATGGCGCCAGGCCGGTCTCCGGCTCATCTGTCCCGGGGACCCTGAGTGGCCAACCCAGCTGGACGCGCTCGGCGACGCCGGACCGGTCGCGCTCTGGCTGCGGGGAAGCGCCGACCTGCGCTTCGCCTGCCTGCGCTCGGTGTCCATCGTGGGTGCCCGTGCCGCGAGCGCGTACGGCTCGCACGTCGGGTTGGAGATGGCGGCGGCCCTGGCCGAGCGCGGCTGGGCGATCGTTTCCGGCGGCGCGTTCGGGATCGACAGCCGGGCGCACCGCGGTGCCCTGGCCGCCGACGGTGTCACGGTCGCCGTGCTGGCCAGCGGGCTGATCTACGGGTACCCACGAGGGCATTTCGAGCTTTTCGAGGCCATCGCCGCGCAGGGAGTGCTGGTCAGCGAGATGCCGCCGGACCGCAGGCCGACCAGGCCAGGATTCCTCATCAGGAACAGGGTGATCGCCGCGCTGAGCCGCGGCACCGTGGTAGTCGAGGCCGCGCTGCGCAGCGGCGCGCTCAGCACGGCCGCCCGCGCTCGCGACCTGTGTCGGCCGCTGATGGCCGTGCCCGGGCCGGTGACCTCGGCCCTGTCGGCCGGCTGCCACGAGATCATCAGGGAGTGGGGCGCGGTCCTGGTGACCGGCGCACGCGACGTCCTCGAGCACGTGTCCCCGGTGGGCGAGGAGCTCGCCGGGCCGCGCCGCGGCCCGGCGGTCCCGCGCGACGACCTGGACCCGGTGACCCGCGCCGTCCTTGAGGCAGTCCCCTCGCGCGGCGGCAGCGGGCCCGCGTCGATCGCGGTATCAGCCGGCGTCAGCCTGGAAATGGCCATCCGGTCCCTGGGATCGCTCGCCGCCGCCGGCTTCGTCGAGCGCACGGCGCAGGGCTGGCGCGCCAGGAAGGACCGATGAACGCGCATCGCATCACCGCGGCTTAGTTGAGCTGGCGCGTTGGCGCCAGCCAACGGCCTCCGTCAGCCGGCCGGCTTGGTTAAGATCGGGGTTGCGATGACCGGAGCGAGGTCTTCATGACGGACATGGCATTCTCGGCCGGGGCGCTCGACGCGAACCGGGCCGGACGGCTCAGCCCGGACCAGCTACGCGACCTGCAGGCAAGTGTCCGGCATCGACGCAGGGGCGTGGTCGGGCACCTTCTGCACAGTGCCGACGCGTTCGCTCTGGATGTGGCCAGCGGCCAGGTCGCGTCGGTCGAAGGGGCGATCACCAAGAAAGTCTGGCAGCCGGCTTACACAGGCGAAGGGATGGCGCCGCCGTCCTATCAGATCTGGGTGGCCGGCCGGCCGGCCGGCAATCAGCAGTTCAAATCCGACACTGAGTTTTACGACTCTGCGCCCGATGGCGGATTCGTGCGTCTCTTCTACCTGCCGCAGAGCAAGTGGGCGGTCAACTTCGAGTGGCTCCCGGACGCGCCGCCGCAGGACCGAAAGCTCGGTGACCGGGCGCAGCAGGCGCTTCTCGACTGGCGCGCCACCCGCAAGGCCCGCGATGTGGTGGGCGAAGCGGAGGCGCGCGCCGGGATGGCATCGATTCGCCGGGAGGTCGCGAGTTACCTGCCCGAAAACGAGCTCCCTGCACATGAGCAGCTGGCACCGGGCCGGCTCCGCGAGTCAGTCATCGGAAGCTGGGAGAGCCCGTTTCTGAGCGTCAGCATCCGCGCCGATGGCACGCTCACCGCCACAATGGGCGCTGCCGCGCCGCAGGCGGGCCGTTGGTCGGTGGACCCTGGCGGGCGCGTGGTCACCGATGTCATGGGCGCTTCGATGGCCATCGACGCGTCGGTCACAGGCGACGTATTGACGCTCGTCATCAACGGCCAGGCGCTGAACCTCCGGCGATCGCCAGCCTGATACTGAACCTCCGGCGATCGCCAGCCTGATACTGAACCTCCGGCGATCGCCAGCCTGATCTTGTGTGGCGGGGGATGGTGCCAGCCAGGGAGGCAGCGGCATGTCCAGCTCGCAGTTGTATGACAGCATCGGAGCCGCTTATGCCGTGACGCGGTGCACCGAGCCGCGGATCGCCGGGCGGGTCTGGGCTGCGCTCGGCGATGCGCGGACGGTAGTGAATGCCGGGGCGGGCACCGGCTCTTACGAGCCGCCCGGCCGTGACGTCATCGCGGTGGAACCGTCAGGGCTTATGAGGGCGCAGCGTCCCGCAGGCGCGGCGCCGTGCGTGGCTGGCGTCGCGGAGAGCCTCCCGTTCGAGGACGAGTCGTTCGATGCCGCGATGGCTTTCGCCGCCGTTCATCACTGGCCCGACCCGGTCGCCGGGCTGCGCGAGATGCGGCGGGTGGCCCGCCGCGTGGTGGTGTTCACGCACGACACCAGTGACGCCGGAGGGCGTCGCCGGTTCTGGCTTACTCGCGACTACCTGCCGGAGGTCGCTGACCTGCTGGCCGGCAGGCCTTCGGTGACCGGGCTGGCCCGCGTGACCGGAGCCCGCAGGGAGCCGGTGCTCATTCCGCGGGACTGCGCGGATGGGTTCTTCGAGGCCTACTGGCGCCGGCCCGGGGCATACCGGGAGGAGAACGTCCGTCGCGGAATGCCGGTCTGGGCCAGAGTCGGGCCGGA
>Ga0302326_10016681_pt1 | contig 15352 bp, 7 predicted proteins | sample Palsa_T0_3_FD_202264 | JGI IMG/M metagenome (GOLD analysis project Ga0302326, IMG submission 202264) | Peat permafrost microbial communities from Stordalen Mire near Abisko, Sweden - Palsa_T0_3 | ecosystem: Environmental > Terrestrial > Soil > Palsa > Peat permafrost | place: Sweden: Abisko...
GCATTTGGGTCCTTTCCACATCACGGTTGCCGCGCGTCGCGTTCCTGCTTGGCGCGGGTCAGGTTGTCGCGCGCTTCCTGGAAATCGGGGTTGAGTTTCACCGCCGTGATGAAGCTGTCAATTGCCTCGTTGAAGAATCCCTCGGCCTCGAGGGCTAGTCCGAGGTGGTTGTAGGCGTCGGCCGAGTCGGGCCGAAGCTGCGCGGCGGCACGGAACATGCGCTCCGCGTCCTGATAATTCTTCAGCGCCATGAGCATCATGCCGGAGCTGTAGTAGGCGTCGAAGCTGCGGGGGTCGAGTGCCGCCGCGGTCTTCAGTTCCGCCGACGACTCGTTGAGTTTGCCCTGTGCGAAAAGCGCTTTGCTGAGGTTGATATGGGCGGCGACGAAGTTGGGATTGAGGCGGATCGCCTGGCGATAATGATCGATCGCTTCGTCGAGGCTTCCGCTGTCGACCAGGGCCTGGCCGAAATCATTTTGCAGCGATTCATCGTTGGGATAGTGCATGACGGCCTGGCGGAAGCTGGCCAGGGCGTTGTAGTTGTCGCCCTGCGCCTTGTAGGACAAGGCCAGTCGAACCGCCGCTTCGTGATTGCGCGGATCGATGACCAGAATGTGTTGATAAATTGTTGCTGCTTCGGCGAATCGGCTTTCAGCTTCGAGCACGTGTCCCCAGGCGAGCATCGGCGGCGCCGCCGCCGCGCCCTCGGCTCCGCCGTAAGAGGCCTGCAACTGCATGGCATTGACAATGCGCTCGGGAAACTGCTTGGCCGCCTTCTGGAGTTTTCCCTGTTTCAAATAGTATTGCGACAGGATTCCCCGCACCGCCAGGGACGAGGGATCGGTCGCCAAGGTGGATTCCCACAACCCCGCCTCGGTGGAATACGGCAGCGTCGCCAGCCAGCTTAGCGTTCCCAATCCGCCGATGATGATCGCGCCCCCGAGCAGGCGGAGCAGCAGTTGCCACTGCAGCGAACGAACCAGCGCGAACAGGCGCACCAGTGCCGTGGCGAGCAGGGCGATCAGGGGAATGCCGGGCAGATATTGCAGGTGATCCGCCACGAAGCTGTACGCCATCCATTCCGAGCGGAGCAGTGGGAGGTGGGGGAGCAAGAGGCATAGATAACAGAGCCCCGCGACCAGCGGCCCATTGCCGATCCAGCGGCGGGCCCACCAGAGGCCCGCGATCGCCGCGAGGACCAGCGCGGGGAACAGTGCCATCCAGGCATCGTCGGTCAGATGCCAGCGGGGATAGATGAACATCAGCGGCACCGGGCAGATCAGCGATGCCACGTAGAAGCAAGCTGCCCGCCCGGAGATCAGCAGGCGGTCCACGGGCGCCAGTCCCGCGGCTGGTCCGCCGATGTGCATGGCCAAGAGGAAATAGAACCCGATCACGCCAACGACTGCCGCGACCACAAGAAGCGGGACCAACTCCAGTGCCTCGTCCTGTCGGAAGGCGCCGCGCTTCCGGGCGAGGATGAGGGCGAAGACCCCCGCCAGCATGCAACTGGCCGGCTGACACAACACCGCGCCGAGGAATAGGCCGATGCACAGCACGCGCAGCCGCAGCATCGCCGGCGGCTCAAGCGCGAAATCCGCCGGGGCGGGCGGATGAATTTCGTTGAGCTTCAGAAAAGCCAGCAGCGAGGCGAGCCCCAGCAGGCAGGCGAGCACGTCTCCCTGTCGGCTGGCCCACGCGACCGACTGGACCTCGATGGGATGCACCGCGAAGATCGCCGCCGCCAGCCACGCTCCGGGCGCCTCGAGCCTGCGGAGGATGACCCACAAGAGCAGGCAATTTGCCGCGTGCGCCAGCAGGGTCACCAGGTGATAAAAAAACGGGCCGTTGAAGAACAGGTTTTCGAGATAGAGGAAGGTATTGGCCAGCGGTGCCTGGCCGGTGAGCAGGGGGTGAATCCAGAATTGTGCCAGCCCACCGGGCGAGTGAAGCAGGGCGTTGCCTGGCACCAATGCCAGATCGGTCCAGAGCCAGGGGTAGGGCAGTCCGGGAAGATGCGCCAGCAGGGCCAGCAGCGCCAGGGCGCCGCCGCGCAGCAGGAAGCGTCCGCGCCGTTCTTCATAGGCGTCGGCGGGGAAATAACTGGTGTCCTGGGCGAGGGACAACAGCGGCTCGAGCTTTTGCGATAGCGCCGTGGAAGGCGGCCACCAACTGCTCATGGGGAGGACATCGAGGGCTCTGTCGTCGCGGCCCCCAGGGTGCTCGAGCGGGTGGTGGGCTGCGTCGTCAGATTCACGGTGATGGTGGGCGGAGCCGGAAGCTGCGGCAAGGGGACGCTCGTGAGAATCGGCGGATGGGCGCGGGCGGCGTCAATGACCGAGTCGGTGACATCCGCATCCGGGTCGTAATACAGCACCGAGGCGTTGCGCTCGGAGATATACCAGAGCCGCTTATCCTCGGCCACCTGCTGCACAATCGGGCTCAGCGCCTGGCGATATTGCAGAATGGACTGCTGGCGATAGTTGCTGTCCAGGTTGACCGCGGCCTGCTGCAACTTGTCCAGCAACTGCTGCGCGACCTGCTGCATTCCCTGGATAATCTGCTGCTGCTCGGGGGTCAACTTGTCGCTGTCGTGGGGAGCCAACTGCAGCTTCTCGCTCTGAATCTGCGCGATGTACTGCTGTTTGGCGTGATCCAGCTCGGTGGCGAATTCCTTGTGCAGCTCGTCCAGACTCCCCTTCATGTCGTTCATCCACCCCAGATCGGTGGCCACTTTGTCCAGATCGACAACGCCCACGCGGGGATTGCTGCCCCCGGCGTCTGCCGAGTCCGTCTTCTGACAGCCGCTGAACACCATTGCCCCAGTCGCCGCAAAGGCGCCGGCGCAGATCACTGCCGCAAATCGATTCATTGAATACCTCGTTGATTGCGGCAGCGTGCCCCCCATTGTCGCCGCATTCCTCTTATCGTCAAAAATAGCCCGGTTGCGCGAAGTGTCAAGTAAGCCCCGAAGATGGAGGGTGCGGCTGGGATTTGCGGCACGGTCGAACGTCCCGGTTTTAGCGGCTGTCCGGAAAGGACGGGGTTTGGCGTTCGAATCGCGTCCCTTTGGGACAGCCGCTAAAAGGGACGTTGGACGGTGTCGCCACAAAAAATTGGGCCGAACTCTTTGCGCGCCGCGTGCACGGCGGACGATGCGTCCGATATTGTTCGCACAACCGGCCGCGATCCCCCTCAAAGGCATTTTGCAGGAAGAGCGGCCAACCGTGAGTTATGATTGAGGAGCATGCAGTCGCCCCCGCCGCTCCTCATCCAGGCCAACGCTCCGCGGCCGAATCGCCCGGCCGATCACGCGTCCGATATTCGGCCGATCGCCATGCGCTTCGCTGGGGCCGCGGCGTGCTTCACGCTGCTGGTGATGGTGGGCGAGCTGCCGCTGCTGCTCAAGTTCTTTGCCAATCTCTGGACGCGGCCGCAATATGATTTTTATCCGTTGATCCTGGTGGCAGCCGCGTATCTGGCGTGGGACAGGCTGCGCGAGGTTCCATTTCCACAGCCCACCGCCGACGCCCGGCGCGCGGGAGCGGCGCTGCTGGCCGCCGCGGCGGTCCTCCTGCTGGTTGGGCTTGTTTTGCTGGTTCGCTTGTTGGGAGGAGTGTCGGCGTGGCTGGCGCTGGCGGGGTGCGCACTGTGGATCGGCGGCTATGGGTTGGCGCGATTGCTGCTGCCGTCACTGGTGTTGTTGGCCACGATCATCCCGCCGCCGTTTCAATGGGATGAACAACTGGCCCTGACGCTGCGCAAGTGGGCGGTTTTCGCCAGTGGAAGAGTGCTCGACTGGATGCAGGTTCCGCACGTCGTCACCGGCACGCTGATCAACATCGCCGGGCATCGACTGGGCGTCGAGGGCGCGTGCAGCGGGATTCACTCGCTGATGGCGGTGCTGGCCGTCACGCTCATGCTTGGCTTCTGGTGGCGGCGGCCGGTGTGGCGCATCGCGGCCCTGGTGGCGTGCTCCGTGGTGTTCGTCATGTGGGCCAACGTGCTGCGCATTGCCCTGGGGGCGCTGCTGATCATTCGCTGGAAGATCGACATTCTTTCCGGCTCCGCTCACGAATTGCTTGGACTGATTCTGTTTCTGATCTGCATTGCGCTGGGGGCGAGTCTGGATCAATTGCTCTTGCTGTTGCGTCCCGAGAAGCCGCACGATACGTCACCGCGGCCGGCTGTTGCGAGCAACGCTGCCCCCGCCGTTTTGACGACCCCGGGAAGGATCGGATGGTGCATCGGGGCGGCCTTCGTTCTGGTCGGCATCGTTGGCCAGGCCCGCGTTGGTGGCCTTTGGAAAGGCTCGGCGTTGCCGGCGGATGCCACGTTCAATCTCCCGGCGTCACTCGCCGGCTGGCAGCGCGTCGAGGGAAGCGAGCAGGTGATCGGCCGGCCCGAAGTGCTCGGCACGTATTCGTCGATCTGGACCTTCCGCAACGGTTCCCAGAGCGTGCTCGTGGCCGTGGATTACCCGTTTCCTGGATATCATCAGCTGGGGAATTGCTACAGCGCCTCGGGCTGGAGCATCGCGGCGGATCATCTTTACGGCCAGCCCACGAAGGCGGGCCCGGCGGGAAGTTTCCGCGAGCTGCGATTGCAAAGGCCCTCGCCCGCATACGCGGATTTGTTTTATTCTTGCTGCAACGAGCAGGGTCAATGGCTTTCACCCCAGGAGTGGGCGCAGGGGCAAGGCCTGAGATGGGCCCTGCGGTTTTCCTACGAATTGGCCAAGTCGCCACAGGCCTATCAGGTGCAGGTGCTGGGGCAGGGATTTGAGCCGATCACGGAACAGCAGCGCGTTCAGATGCGGCAGTTGTTTCTGGCCGCGCGACAGGAATTCGCCGCGCAGCTCGTGCAGAAGGTGGAGGGCCGCCCATGAACCGGCCGAACCCATCTCTGCGTCGCTCGCCGCGGATCATCGAAGCGGCGCCAGCGGGCATTTCGCACAGATGGCGCTGGGCCGCCGCGCTGCCGGCAGTTTTTGCGCTGACCACGAGCATCGCGTGTGCCGCGATGCTGGTGACGCGCTCTGCCGCGCGGGAATTGCCATGGTATCAACAGCTGGCCCAAACCGCCCTGACCGATCATGACTTTGAGTTGGCCAGCGTCTGCTATCAGCGATTGTTGCTGGATGAACCGAATAATCCGGAGCACGAATTCGGCTTGGCCATGAGTCTCGCCGCGACGGGGCAAGCGCACGAAGCGCGGCAACTTTTGGCGCGGCTCGCTCCGCCCGACGCACCCGGGTATCTTCCCGCACGGCGCTTTCTCGCCGAGCAATTGCTGGCCGCGCCGACGCCGACCCCCAAAATGCTCGATACCGCCGAGGCGAATTTGAAATGGCTCGTCGAGGCCCAGCCCAATAATCCCGAGATCCATGCGCTCCTGGCAAGAGCCTATGCCGACCAGGGGAACTGGGAACTTTGCAAAGCGGAGCTGTCGCGGACCGGCCCGCTGCAACCCATCTTGGAGGATCGGCTCTTGCCCCATTCTCCTCCCGCAGAGGCCGTTCCACATTAGCGCAATAATAATCTTATCGTAATGCAGGATAAGCATTTAGACGGAATACTCCGCGCCGTGCCAGGAAGCGGGAAACGAGGCGTGCTTGGAACCGGGAACGCGCAAGGACGGCCGCCAGATTTTCGCCAGTTTTTCCTTGCATTCGTTCGGATAGCGGGTACTTTAGTTGCACGAGGTTCTGGATTCATTCGTAGAAGTGCGAGCGAGGGCTGCTCCGAAGCGTTTACGATTGAGCATCGTTTAGTGTTGAAAATGCACACAAACTGCGAGCAACGCTCGCGTTTTCAGGAGGCGGTAATGCTTGGGATCAATCGAAAGAATGGGCGTCTGGCGTTAGCTGTTCTCGCTGGGCTCGGGCTTGCCACTTGGGCCTCACCGGCGCGGGCATCGACGGTACTGTACCAGACCGGCTTCAACGCCTCGGACAACACCGGCACCATCACCAGCGGGCCGTTTACCAATGGCAACACGTTTACCGACCCGGGCCCCGTGGACGGTTTGACCGGGCATATCGCCGGCACCGCATCCGGGTCCATCACCAACACAAATCTGAGCGCCTACACCGGCAACGCCTATAGCTCTCCCGGCACCGTGAACCAGCCGTCATGGCAGGGCGCGCCGGCGTTTACCAGCCAGGCGCTGCAACTCAACCGCTCGGATGCCAGTGCAGTGGGTGTGTCTCCGGATTTCCATAGCGTGACCAACGTGGCGTCCGCCTCGCAAAACACCACGATCACCGTCTCGACCTATGTCGGCTCCGTCCCTGCAGTCGGAACCGGGAGCGGGCCGTTTGTCGGAATCAATCTGTTCGGCAACAACGATGCCGTGGAGATCGGAGCGTTCGGCATCGATGAAGCAACGGGCAACGTGGTGTACTCCCTCAACGGCACAAACTTCACCGACACAAATATCTCCGAGGCCCCACTCGCCACGAACGGCGAATATGATCAGCTTCAATTGGTTGCCGCCTTCCTGAATGGCAATGGCGTCAATGCCGGGTCCGTTCAGTTGGCCGGTTACGTCGATGGGGCGCTGGCCTTTACGGGAACCTCGACCAACGGCGCGTTGGTCAACAGCTTCTATCATGCGTATTTGTGGTCCGGCACGCTGAACTCCGGGACCGATACAAACAGCCCCTACACAGCGTATTTTGGCGACTATGAGGTGACGCAATCACTCAGTGCAGTTCCTGAGCCGACGGCATTGGGCCTGATCGGTGTCTGCGGCATGATGCTCGCCGCCCGCCGCTCGCGGCGGTCCGTGGCGCTCTAAGAGGCGGATTCGCCTCACGGTCCGGCTTTTTTGTGTCGATTATTATTGGAGATAAAATGAAAGTTTCCCGACTCATTCTGTGCGGAGCAATTCTGGCGGCGGTCGTCGCGATGACATCTTCCAAGAGCATGGCCGGCGGCAGCAGCGGAAACTCGTCAACGAACACCGGCAATGGAGGCAACTCCGCCGGGAGCAGCTCAGGGACCGGCAGCGCTGGTACTGGCAACTAGCGACGGTGTCACTTGGTGGCGCTCGACTGAGGAAGGGAGCCAGCCGGGTTATACGGTTGGCCGGGCATTTCCTGAGTTCTGGCGGCGTTCGATGTACACGCATTTGGCTCGGAGTGGTCCCTTGGATCTCCGAGCCCATTGCTTTTTGGGACGTTCGATAAATATTATTTGTCGATCCACCCAAAGGTCGCCGACGTAGATTCTCTGCACCATTCGATGAATTCGCTTGATCACATTTTTGGTGGTAATTTGGACCTGGGGCGGATGTTCGGAGGATAACGGTGGACACGTTCCGCGAGAACAGCGTCAAGGATCCGATGGTTCCGGCAAAAATCCGGGAGGCTGGCGACTCCCCGGTGCCGTTGAATCTGGCGGCCAATCCCGACCAGAACAAGGGTGAGCTGCTCGAGATTTTCTGGCGCGGTCGATGGATCATCATCGCCGCCGTGATTGTTGCCATCGGCGTGGCCATCCTCTACCTCCAGAGCACCACGCCGCTCTACAGCAGCAGTTCGCAAATCTACGTCGAGCAGGGTGGCCCGCAGATCAAGAATGATGCGGCAGTGTCACAAGGTCCGCAGGACGCCTACTACCTGGCGACTCAATGCGAGGTGATCAAATCCAGCGCCATTCTCAATATCGCGGTCGATCAGCTCCGCGACCGGCACGTAAAGAGCTTTGAGGCAAGCGACAGCCCCGTGGGCGCGCTCAAGGGCGGGCTGTCCGTCGATCTGGGCAAGCTCAATGACATCATCACCGTGTCGTTTGAATCGCCCTCTCCCGACGACTCGGCCCAGGCGGCCAACGCCATCGTGGACGCCTACAAGCAATACAACGATGCGCAGCGCAAATACACGGCCACGGAACTCTTGAAGATTCTCGACAAGGATTTGAAGGAGCGTGAGGCCGACCGCGATCAGAAGATGAACGCGATGCTCGAGTTCCGCCAGGAGAACAGCAATATCGATCTGGAAGACACCGCCGGAGCCAAGACTCCCGTGGCAACGCAGGAGTTGGAGGGCCTGACCCAGGCCCTGACCTCCGCCCGGCTTGCCGAGGCCAACGCCCAGGCGACGTACGAAATGGCCAAGGACGCGATTGCTGATCCGGTGAAGCTTCGTCAGCTCATGGCGGCACAGGCCATGCTGTCGGGCAATTCGCAGCAGGCTGGCAACGGCTCGCTAAGCCCCGACGAGACGAACCTTCTCGAGCAATACCATGAGTTGCAGGGGATGCTCGACGATCTGCAAGGCCGAGGGGAGATGCCCGACCATCCTGACTATAAAGCCGTTGAACGCCGCCTCGCTCGCGTGGAGGCTGCGCTGAGCGGAATGGGCGTCTCCACGAGTGGCGGCGAGACCAGTCATGGCATGACGGCCTCGGAGCAGCAGTTCGCCAATGCCTACGTCGGCGCCGCCGAGGCAACCTGGCGGCTGGCCCAGATCAAGGTCCATGCGCTGGACGAATCGTTCGGCCAGAGCCTCAAGGCGCAGCAGGACCTGGCCATCCAGAGCGGCAATAAGGCCGCCACCTACGCGCTGTTGGCCGCCGCGTTCGAGATGGCTAAAGAAGACTGCACCAAGACCGACGAAAAGATGAAGGACATTCACGTCGGCGAAGAGGGTGGCGACATCAACGTCCACATTCTCGAAGTCGCGCGTCCCTCCATGACGCCCAGCAAGCCGCAAAAGCCCAAGGTCCTGGGAATCGCCCTGATGCTCGGCTTGAGCTTGGGCCTGGGCCTGGCGTTTTTGAACGGCTGGATGGATCAGCGATTCCGCTCCGCCGAGGATGTGGGCGGAAGCCTCAGCCTCCCGATCCTGGGCGCGGTGCCGCAGATCGGTGGCCGGGAAACCATCGTTTCCCGCGGCCAAAAGGCGCATCTGCAGCCCGTTTCCGACTTCGCCGAGGCCTGCCGGGCGATTCGCACGGCGATCTATTTCGGCATGCCCGACTCCCAGGCCAAGACGCTGCTGGTCACCTCACCGCTGCCCGGCGACGGCAAGTCCACCGCCGCCAGCAACCTGGCCATTGTGATGGCGCAGGCGGGACAGAAGACCATTCTCCTGGATGCCGACTTCCGCCGTCCCAATCAACATCGGATCTTCGAGCAGAGCGCGGCGGTCGGCTCAACCAATGTTTTGGCCGGCACCGCCACGTTGGAAGAGGCAATCAAGCAGACCGGGATCAAGGGCGTGGATCTGCTTCCCTGCGGCCCGACGCCAACCCACCCGGCCGAGTTGTTGAACAGCCAGGCGTTCGCGGATTTGTTGCAGGAATTGAGCCGCCGATATGACCACGTCGTCGTCGATTCACCTCCCATCATGCCGGTGACCGACGCGCGCATCCTGGGCGCCATCTGCGACGCCACCGTCTTCGTCGTGCGGGCCGAGAAGTCCACCCGCAAGGTCAGCGTTTTTGCCCGCGATGTTCTACAGAGCGTGGGAACCAATATTCTCGGTGTGATGATCAACGGCTTGTCGCGCGGGCGCGGATATTACGATGCCGGTTATTACCAGTACGGCTACGGCGGTAAGAGCGGCAAGCGGAAGGAAAGCTCGCCCGCGGAACCCGCGGCGTCCGGTTCGGCAGCGGACGCGATCGAAGAACCCGCTTCAGCGATCGACGGCGATGCGGACGCATGAGACCCCGCGCGTCGGGTCGCCGGGTGGTTGTTGCTGACGCCCGCGGCCCAGTCTCGCTGAGCGAGGGTGTATTTCATGGGCGGCGCGAAGGCTTTGGCATATCCCGCTAGTTGGGCGGGCCAGGACGATCCACCGCGATTTGGCCGGCTCTCATTCGGGCTGGATTGCGCCATCGAGGCGCTTCTGGTGGGCATGCTGGCGTTCGCCCCCTGGCCGTTTGGATCCACTGACCGCTGGAGCGAGGAAATTCTCATTGCCGGTGCCGCTGCTCTGGCACTCTGCTTCATTCTGCGGGTGCTCACCGATCCCTTCCGCACGGTCGTTCGCACCTGGGCGTATCTGCCCATCGGGTTGTTTCTGGCGCTGGCCCTGTTTCAACTCACACCGCTGCCAAACTCGGTGCTGAGGTGGATTTCACCCCATACCGTGGCCGTCAAAAGCTGGCTTCTGGCGGACCTTCCCGCCGCGGCGTCCGGGCCGATGACGGTGAGCTTCTATCCCTGGGCCACCCAGCACGATCTGCGGCTGGCGTTATCGCTCGGAGTCGTTTTCGTTGTTGTCTTGAACGTCGTGCGAAGCCTGCGGCAGATGAAGCGCCTGTTGGCCAGCGTCTGCGCGATTGGGGCCGCGGTGGTCGCGCTGGCGCTGGCCCAGGACATCAGCGGCGCAGATAAAATCTTTTGGATCTATCAGCCGATCGAGCTCAGGCCCATCGGCGGCCCATTCCTGAACCACGCCCACTTTTGCCAATACCTCTCGCTGACCATCGGCGCGGCCTTGGCGCTGCTGCTGATGATGGCGGCTCCGTCCCAATCGGCTCGACGCCGTCCCGAGGGGACCGGCGAGAAACGCTCTGCGATCCAGTGGGTTTGTCTGTGGCTGCTGGGCCTCCTCTTGGTTGGAGCTGTCGCGGCAATGTGCCTCTCACTCAGCCGCGCCGGGCTGGTTGCACAAGCCGTTGCCGGGGCGGTGATCGTCACGCTCAACGCGGTGCGCCGCGGTCGCCGCGATGGGTGGATCTTCGCCGCGTGCGCGGCGGTCATCGCCGCCGCCGTCTTCGTCTACGCCCAAAGCGACGTGAGTCAGCGCGTCGCCACCTTGCTGCATCCGGTGACTGAGTACAACGTCCGCTGGCAAGTTCTCAAGGATATCCTTGCGGCCTGGCCGCATTTCCCCCTTCTTGGAGTGGGTCTGGGCACGCATGAAGTGGCTTATCCCATGATCGAGCATCTGATTTATACGCCGGTGTTCGCTCACGCCTACATCGAATTTGCGCAGATGTTGGAGGAGACGGGGGCGTTAGGCCTGGCGGCGGTCGTGGGCTTTTTGGCGGTCGTCGCGGCCGCGTTTTTCCGGGCGGTCCGCGGCAGCGGCACGATTCGCGCCGCGGCGATGGGACTGGGCTTTGGTTTCATCGCCATTCTGGTGCAGAGTTTTTCGGATTTCGGTCAGCATATCCCCGCCATCGCGCTGCTCACCGCCGTCGAGTGTGCTCTGCTGATCAATCTTGCCCATCTGCGCGGCGGAGACCACCGGTCCGATGATCGGGTGACTCCCAGCCGGGTTCGCGTTGCCGTGCTCCTCGTCGGCGCACTGGGAGTGAGTCTCGGATTGGTTGTCGCCCTCACCCAGGCGGACCGTGCCCGCGTCGCCGAGTCGATCTGGCGACCGTCCGCGACCATCGCCGATACCCTCGGGCTCTCATTTACCGAGCTTTCCGACGACCAGTTTCGCCAGGTCATCGATAGTGCCGGCGCCGCACATCACGTGGACCCGGGCAACATCGTTTATCTGTATCAAATGGGCAATTTCCAATGGTCGCAGGTGGAAGCGAGGCATGATCCGAAGGTCCCGGAAGACGTGCGCACGGACGCCGAAAAGTTGATCGCCACCAACGCCCTGGGCATCTTCAGCGACGTGCGTCGCACCTGCCCGTGCTACGGTCTGGCGATTTTTATGACCGGGAATCTGGAGTATCTCGTATTCGATCAGCCCGGCGGCGCGGATTTGATCCGCCTGGCCCACCAGATCACACCGACCAATCCACAAGTGGCGATCCAGGCGGCGTTCGTTGATGCCAGCCAGGGGCGCTACGCTGATGCGGCCGAGGTGTGTCGGCAATACCTGAATCTGCAGGGCGTCATCCACGGAAATTTCTCCGCCGTGGCCTTTGTTCTCGTGCATGAGGCCAAGCGCCCGGAGCTGGCGATTCAGCTGGCCGACGACGACCCGGATCGGCTCACGGACATCGTTGACCAACTGCGTAATCTACCCGACCGCAAAGACTTTCAGACACTTGCATCAGCCTTGGAACTGCGAGCCAATTCCGATCGGAAAGCGCTTCTTTTCAAGATCTGTCAGGCGCCCGACGCCGCCGCCGACGATCTGGCAAAGCTGGCGGGGATTTATCGCTCCGAGCACGATTTGGATCACGCCATCGAATATTATCGGCGTGCCTTGGTGTCGCGCTATGATCAGGTTGACTGGCGGATGGAGCTGGCCCAGACGCTTCTGGATGCCGGGCACAAGGATGAGGCGGTCAGCGAGGCGGCGATCGTCTTGAGACTCCAGCCCGATTCCCAGCCGGCCCGGCAAATGATTTTCAATGCCACTGGGTCTGGCGCAACGTCAAGCGGACAATAGAAGAGGCCGCCTGTGTCCGATGATGGAACGGAGCGGCGACATACCCCGATCGACTGAATGCGTCGGTGCACCGACGGGGACGGAGTGCGCCTTGAGCGCCAGGTCGGGATCAATTCCCCCGATTCAGAAGACTTTATGAGCCTGCGAAGCGCCTATACGCTCTGCTATTTTGGGACGTTCCTCGCGGCGATCCTGCTGACTCCGCTGGTCGGGCGGCTGGCCAAGCGCTGGGGCATCGTCGACTTGCCCAACGCCCGCAAGATCCACTCGGTGCCCACTCCCCGCATTGGGGGCGTGGCCATCGTCCTGGCGGTGTTCGCCGTGCTGGTTCCGCTGCTGCTGTTCACCAATGCCATCTCCTTCCCCACTGTCGCCGATAGAAGTCAGATCACCACGCTCCTGGGGTCCGCCCTGTTCATCGCCGTGGTCGGCTTGGCGGACGACATCTTCGAGCTGCCCTCAACCTACAAGCTGATCGCGCTGCTCGCGGCCGCCGCGGCGCTTTGTGCCATGGGAGTGCGCATCGAGCGCATTCAGCTGGGCCAGTATCGCTCCCTGCCCGTCGGGATGTTCTCCTGGCCGCTGACGATGCTGTGGGTGGTTGGCGTCACCGTCAGCATCAACTTCATCGACGGCATCGACGGCCTGGCCGCCGGCGTCGTCGCCATCGCCGCCGCGGTCCTGGCCCTCAGCGCCTCGTATTATCGAAGCGACCCCCTGGTCGCGATCATCTGTCTCTGCCTCGTCGGAAGTCTCAGCGGGTTCCTCATCTTCAACTTCCATCCCGCGCGCATCTTCATGGGCGACAGCGGGAGCATGTTCATCGGCTATACGCTGGGCGCCGGCAGCGTCATGTGTACGGTTCATTGGGGAACCACCAGTGGAATCGTCGTTCCGGCGCTGGCGCTGACGATTCCCCTGGTGGATGCGGGTTTGACGCTGATTCGCCGCGCCGTCCTCCAGCGGCGCTCACTTTTCTCCGCCGAGCGCGGCCACATTCACCATAACCTGCTCCAGCAGGGCCTCTCCCAGGTCCAGGCGGTTCTGCTGCTCTACGCCCTGACGGTGGTCGCCGCCGCAGTCGGATTGGCCGTGCTTTTCTGGGGTGGATGGGCGATGGTCGGATCGCTGACGGTCCTGGCGGTCGGCGTGATCTTCGTCTTTCGCACGGCCGGCTCGACGCGGCTGCACGAAACCCTTGCCGCCATGCGCCGCAATCGCGCCATCGGGCGCGAATCACGCCGCTATCGCAGCGTCTTCGAGGAGATGCAGACGCGCTTCCGTATGGTCACCAGCTTTGAAGCCTGGTGGACACAGCTCTGCGTCGCGGCCGAGATGTTTGATTTCGTCGCCCTGACTGTCCCGTTGGTCAATCGCGACGGCACACCCCGCATTCTCCATTGGCGCCGCGCCGACGATCATCTGAGCGGATGCGAAACCGCCAAGGCGATGCTTCCGATCAATCAGCGCCGCGCCGGGGGCCCGCTGCGGGCCGAGGTCGAGGTCGCCGCCGCAACGTTCCTCGAGTCCGCCGGCCATCGTATTGCCCTCTTCTCGCGTCTGATCGTCGATCACTCTCTTCAGCGGGTTTCCGAGCAGCCACATCTTGCGCCGGCTCCACTGGCCGAAGCCGGAGACGTGCCCCTGGGAGCGCCGGCGCTTCCCGGCGGTCCGCGGCGAGGCCGATCGCGCCGCAAGTCGACCGTTTTTGCCGTTCCGCCGCCGCGTTCGATTGCACATCCTCCAGCCGTCCTCGCGGGCCCGATGCGCCTGGCGCCGGAGATGCCGACCCCGGCGCTGCAATCCGCGTCCACCGACCGCCCGCGCGTCGCCGTCGTGCATGATTTCCTCTACGTTTACGCCGGCGCAGAGCGCGTGCTCGAGCAGATTCTCGAGGTCTATCCCAACGCGGACATCTTCGCGCTCTTCGATTTTCTGCCCGCCGGCCAGCGGGATTTCATCCACAACAAGCCGGTGCGCACCAGCTTTCTGCAGCACCTGCCTCTGGTGCGGAAGATGCACCGCGCCTATCTGCCCCTGATGCCGCTGGCCATCGAGCAACTGGACGTGTCGGCCTACGACATCATCATCTCCAGCTCGTACGTCGCGGCCAAGGGCGTGCTGACCCGTCACACGCAGCTGCACGTCTGTTACTGCCATACACCCGCCCGCTTCGCCTGGGACCTTCAGACGCAGTACCTGCAGAAGCCGGGGATCGTGGCCGCTCTGCGCTCCGCGGGCGCGCGGATCCTGCTCCACTACATTCGCCAGTGGGACACGCAGTCGGCCAACCGCGTCGATCTGTTCGTCGCCAATTCTGATTTTGTCGGCGGGCGCATCCGCAAGACCTATCGCCGCGATTCCAAGACGATTTACCCACCCGTGGACACCAGCCATTTTCAACTGCAGGAGACCAAGGCCGACTATTATCTGACGGCCTCGCGCCTGGTGCCCTACAAGCGGATCGACCTGATCGTCGAGGCGTTTTCGCGCATGCCGGAGAAGAAGCTGGTCGTTGTCGGCGAAGGCCCCGAGTTTGCCAAGCTGCACGCCAAGGCGACGGCCAACATCCGGCTGGTGGGCCATCAGCCACGGGATCGGCTCGTGAACTACCTTCAAAACGCCAAGGCCTTTGTATTTGCCGCCGAAGAGGATTTCGGGATCGCCCCGGTCGAGGCGCAGGCCTGCGGCACGCCGGTGATCGCGTTTGGAGAAGGCGGCGTGTGCGAGAGTATTATTCCCGGCCGCACCGGCATCTTTTTCGCGGAGCAGACCGCCGAGAGCATCGTGGGCGCGGTCAACGCCTTCGAGGCCGCCGGCGCCTGGGACGCGGTGGTCTGCCGGCAAAACGCCGAGCGCTTCGCCGCCGAACGCTTCCGCGCCGAGCTGCGTGAAACCGTCGAGATCGCCTGGAACGCCTTCCAGGCGCGGACCAGGAGATCGTCCCCCCCGGTGGAGCTTCCCGAGGTGTTGACTAAAATTGAGCTCGCCGCCATGAAAATCGAGGCGCCGCTACAGGACGCCCCGGTTCGT
>Ga0302326_10016683_pt1 | contig 15350 bp, 11 predicted proteins | sample Palsa_T0_3_FD_202264 | JGI IMG/M metagenome (GOLD analysis project Ga0302326, IMG submission 202264) | Peat permafrost microbial communities from Stordalen Mire near Abisko, Sweden - Palsa_T0_3 | ecosystem: Environmental > Terrestrial > Soil > Palsa > Peat permafrost | place: Sweden: Abisko...
CGAGGATCAGCATTTGCGCAATCGCTGCTACGGCGAATAGTCCGAGCTGGCGTAAATTCGGCAATGCCCCAGGTACGTCACGCATGGCAACGATCGTAAAGTAAGGGCCAAAGGTAACAACCATTGCGATCAGCGATAACCAAGCGGTTTTCTCTCGGTATGCCACTCTAGCCTCCTCAGTTCACTCTTTGCATTGTAAAGCATAATTTACATAATGTAAATAATACAATACCTTATGTAAAATAAAACTTACTCACTCCCAGAATACATGTCAAGCCAAAATCGAAAGAAACGTCTTGGCGGATAGTCGGCAAACCGGAAGTAGTCCGTTTCATCCGTCACGCGGCCCGCTGGCGGCGGTCCTTCCGCTGTTCCCTCGCCGCCTCCAACTTCCGATCCCGGTCGGCCTGAATCTCCTGCTGATGCCCGGCGAGCACGTCCTTTGGCGTGATGTAGCCGATGGCGCTGTTCAGACGGACGTTGTTGTAATGCTCTACGTAACCCTGAACCAGACGCCGCGCATCTTCGAGCGACAGCGGCGTTCCCGGGCGGATGCACTCCGCTTTGAGTGATTTGTGCCAACGCTCGATCTGCCGTTCGATTGAGGGTAATACGGTGAAGTCCTGACGTGCGTCATACTCGAGATCCGAATGAACTCCTTGAAGTCCTTGGCGATAAACTGTGGTCCATAGCACCTCGGGAACGAGGCTGTTTTTGCTGACGAGTGGGGTGGACCAGCATGGCTGAAGGGAGCGAAGCGACCGGAAGTCATGCTGGTGGGTCATGGTCAGTCGAACGGTCTCCTGTACTGCGAGTGTGTTCAGCATTCACCAAAGGAGACGGACCGACCATGACCAACCCGCAGAGTACGCTGGAAGCAGTTGTCTGGGTAGCTATCGATGTGGCGAAGGACCGCGGCTGGTGCGTCCCCTTTGTTGGAAAGCCGCCGCTCCGTTCTCGAAAAACTCCTTCTGCCAGCGGTAGAACACGGTTGGCTGGAGTCCCCGTTCGTCACACAGATCCGAGATCGGCACTCCTTCCACCAAATGCCGCCTCAGAATGGCAACCTTCTCTTCCGGCGTGTAGTGCTTCCGTTACTTCTTCATGTGTTCGCTCCGTTATCTTAACGGATGAACGCTTTCTCCATTTCCAGATGAGGCAGAACACAGACGCTGTGCGTTAATGACGAGAGGACGCCAGTGGAAATGTTTTCCGACATGGTTGGGGGAATAAATTGGGTAGAGGCATGAGGCCGGGGGTACACAGCCAGGTTGGCTGTGCCACGAGACCCGCGAGAGCAAAGGTGGGCAGGTTTTCATGGTCGGGGGGAATTAGGGACTTAGAACGTGAGTGCGCGTGACGCGAATCCGATTTGGTTTTGCGGCGCTCGGGGATGGGGGCTTTTTGCCGAGACGAGTGTCGAGGCCACCCCGATTGCTTGTATCGACGCGCGTGGCGTAGAATGCACGGGCAGTGGCGGATACTTCTCCGATTATCGGTCGTACTATTTCGCGGTACCGCATCCTGGAACGGATCGGCGGCGGGGGCATGGGTGTGGTGTACAAGGCCGAGGATCTGAATCTCGGCCGGTTCGTCGCGCTGAAATTTCTTCCCAGCGAGGTCTCCAAGGATTCTACGGCGCTGGAACGGTTCCGGCGCGAAGCTCGGGCGGCGTCGGCGCTGAACCATCCCAGCATCTGCACCATTCATGAGATTGACGAGCGCGATGGGCAATGTTTTATCGCTATGGAGTTTCTTGACGGCCAGACCCTGAAGCATCGCATCAGCGGCAAGCCGCTACCTCTGGAGCTGCTACTCGACGTCGGGGTTCAGATTTCCGACGCGCTCGATGCCGCGCACTCGGAAGGGATCATTCATCGGGACATCAAGCCCGCCAACATTTTCATCACCAAGCGCGGGCAGGTGAAGATTCTCGATTTTGGTCTGGCGAAATCGATAACGCCGCCGTCGCCGATGCTCTCCGCGACCGAGGATTTTCGCGGGGTTGGGCCCGAAGATCTCACCAGTCCTGGCAGCACCCTAGGAACGGTGGCGTACATGTCGCCGGAACAGGCGCGCGCGTCGGAGCTGGATGCGCGTTCGGATATTTTTTCGTTCGGCACGGTGTTGTATGAGATGGCCACGGGGATGCTGCCGTTCCGCGGGGAGAGTACCGCGGTGATTTTCGAAGCGATTCTCAGCCGAACGCCGATCCCGCCGGAGCGCTTGAACCCGGACCTGCCCCCGAAGCTCGCAGAGATCATCGAGAAAGCCCTGGAAAAGGATCCGGACATGCGCTGCCAAACGGCTGGCGAACTCCGCGCGGACCTGAGGCGGCTGAAACGCGACATTAATTCGAGCCGCCACCCGGCAGCCGAGAAGGCGGACACCTCGAAGTCCCGCCCAGTCGTGGCGGTGTCGACAATTAAGTCGGTTGCCGTGCTCTATTTCGAAAATCAAAGCGGTAACAAGGAAGACGAATACCTGCGCGACGGAATTACCGAGGACGTAATCACCGAGCTCTCGAAGATCCGCGGGCTGAACATCTTTTCCCGTCCTACCGTTTTGGCTTTCCGCGACAAGCCGGTTACCCCCGCGCAGATCGGCAAGCAACTTGGCGCGGCGTATGTGCTCACCGGCACGTTGCGGCGCGCCGGCGCTCGCCTGCGGATCAACACCCAGCTCATCGATACCCAGACGGATTTTCCGGTGTGGTCGGAGCGCTTCGACCGCGAAATGAAGGATGTTTTCGAAGTGCAGGACGAAATGGCGCGCAAGATCGCCGAGGCTCTACGGGTGACCCTTTCCCCGCAGGAACTCGAAGCCCTGGCCACCAAGCCCACGGAAAACCTGCAGGCGTACGACCTGTATCTGCGCGGCAAGCGCTACGCTCGCCGGCAGACCCGGCAAGATCTTGAGTTTGCGCTGCAGATGTTCGAGAACGCCGTAGCCATTGATCCCAGTTTCGCGCTGGCCTACGCTGCCTGCGCTAATGCTTGCGCCATGTTCTACTGCAACTACAGCCGCGAACAGTTGTGGGTGGAACGCGCGAGAGAAGCTTCCGGCAAGGCGGTGGCACTGCGTTGGGACCTGCCGGAAGTGCAGGTGAGCCAGGCGTGGGTGTTGTATGCCGCGGAACTGCATGACGAAGCGGTGCGCATGGTCAAGAAGGCCATCGAACGCAAGCGGGACTGCGAGGGCGCCTATTATCTGCTTTGCCGCTCGCTGTTCGCTTCCGGACGCTACCAGGAAGTTGTAGACATTTCGGATATTGCCATCGAAGCGAGCGGCGAGGACTACAACGTTTTTGTGCCGATACTGAACTCGATGGGCGCCTTGAACAAAGAAGAAGCCAAGCGCGAGATGACCAAGCGAAGAATGGCTACTCTCGAAAACCACTTAAAACAAGTGCCCGAAGACGCGCGGGCGCGCGTCCTGCTGGCCGGCTGCTACATCGAGTGGGGCCGCGTGGACGACACGCTGCGCGAACTCGGCATGGCTCTGACCTTGCGCGCCAATGAAGCCTCGATTCTCTACAATGCCGCCTGCGTCTACTGCCGCCTGGAAAGAAAGCCAGAAGCTCTGGATGCCCTGCGCAAGGCCTGGGACGCCGGCTTCCAGGATTCGGTTTGGGCGCGTCGCGATCCGGATCTCGCGCTGCTCCACGGCGACCCAGAGTTTGAGCGGCTGTACCCGGAAAAGCCCGGATCCCAGCACGCGTCCGGTTCCCACTAGTTCGTTTTGCCCAACCCAAAAAAATTTAAATGTCGGTGGTGGTTAGATTTTTTGTTCGGGAGATTTGGGGACGGGAGTTTTTTCCGACACGAGTGTCGGACCTACAACCCGTTAAGCGATGTGGGTGGTTGGTTTTTGGTTTTGGGCGTTTGGGGATGGGGGCTTCTTGCCGACCCGAGTGTCGGGCTGCCCCGATTGCCTGCATCGTGGCGGTGGCGTAGAATGTGCGGCCAGTGACGGATACCTCCTCTATTGTCGGGCGCAGCATCTCGCATTATGACGTCCAGGAAAAGCTGGGCGGCGGGGGCATGGGCGTAGTCTACAAGGCTAAGGACACCCGCCTGGGCCGCAGCGTGGCTCTGAAATTTCTTCCTGACGACATTTCCCACGATCCGCAGGCGATTGAACGATTCCGGCGCGAAGCGCGTGCCGCGTCCGCGCTCAATCATCCCAACATCTGCACGATTCACGATATTGGAGAATTTGAGGGCCGGCCGTTTATCGCTATGGAGCTGCTGGAGGGCCAGACGCTCAAGCACCGTATCGGCGGGAAGGCCATCGAAATATCCGCGCTTTTGGAGATTGCCATTCAGATCGCGAACGCGCTCGATGCGGCGCACTCCAAGGGAATCGTGCACCGCGACATCAAGCCCGCGAATATCTTTCTGGTGGATCGGGGACAAGCGAAAATTCTGGATTTTGGTTTGGCCAAGTTAACGCCCACAGTCAGCCACGCCGGCGAATCGGTGAGCGCCACGCAGACACACTTACTGAATGACGACCAACTCACCAGCCCGGGGAGCTCGTTGGGCACAGTCGCGTATATGTCGCCGGAACAGGCGCGCGGCGAAGAACTGGATCCACGCTCGGACTTGTTTTCCCTGGGTGTGGTGCTCTACGAGATGGCTACGGGCACCGTTCCATTCTCGGGCATGACGTCGGCGGTAATTTTCGACGGACTTCTGCACTCGACACCCGCGCCGGTGAAAGAGCTAAATGCGCGCCTGCCAGTGGCCATGGATAACATTCTGGGTAAAGCGCTCGAGAAGGACCGCGAGATGCGCTACCAAAGCGCCGCCGAACTGCGCGCCGACCTCAAGCGCCTGGCTCGCGACGTGGAATCCGGGCACCGGCCCACGGAGAAAAGCGTTTCGGGTTCGGGGGCGCACCCGGCCGCCGCCCGGCAAAAATCGGTCGCGGTGCTGTATTTCGAAAACCAAAGTGGCGCGAAAGAGGACGAATACTTCCGAGACGGCATTACCGAAGACATCGTCACCGAGCTTCTGAAGATCAGGCAACTGCAAATCTTTCCCCGCTCGGAGATGCTCGCATTCCGCGACAAGCAGGCGACCGCACTGCAGGTGGGCCAGCAGCTTGGCGCCGCCTACGTGCTGGAAGGTTCGATCCGCCGGTCCGGCAGCCGGGTGCGGATCACCGCGCAGCTGGTGGAAGCCTCGACGCGAACATCGGTGTGGGCCGAGCGCTACGACCGCCAACTGGAAGACGTGTTCGCCATTCAGGAGGAAATCGCGCGTAGCATCGCCCAGGCTCTGCGCATCACCCTCACGCCGCAGGAAGAAAAAACCATCGCCCGCAAGCCGACGGAAAATCCGCAGGCCTACGATTTTTACCTGCGTGGAAGAAGCTACACCCGCCGTGAAAGCATGGACTATGGCTTGCAGATGTTCGAACAGGCTATCCAGCTCGATCCCAATTTCGCGCTGGCGCATGCCGGGATCGCCCACCTGTGCGGGCTCATTTACGAGCTTCGCGAACAGAACTCGAAATGGATTGAACGCGGACTGGCGGCCTGCGATCGCGCCACTGCTCTTGCGCCGGACCTGCCGGAAGTTCTGGTAGCGCGCGCCCGGCTCTTTTACGCTCAAAAGAAACACCAGGAAGCCGCGCTGCTGGCCCAGCGCGCCATCGACCGCAAGGCCGACTGTGAAGGGGCATGGAACATTCTCGGCCGGACCTACTTTGCCTCTGGCCGCTACGAAGAGGCTGCCGCGCTCACCGAGCGGGCCATCGAAGGCGGCGGCGACGACTACAATACGTTTGTCCCGTACGTTAGCGCCCTGGAACGGCTCGGACGTAAAACGGAAGCGGAGCACCTGCGCGAGCGGATGATCAAGGTCCTGCGCCAACAGCTTGAGCTGGTACCGGAAGATGTGCGCGCGCGCATCTTGTTGGCTGGCAACCTCGCGAACTTGAAACAAGACGCCGACGAGACCATCCGCCAGTTGCAGACCGCTGTGGCCCTTCGCCCCGGCGATGCCAACACCCTCTACAATGCCGCTTGCACTTACGGCATCCTTGGGAGAAAGGCGGAGGCGCTCGAGACGGTTAAGAAGGCCTTTGCCGCCGGATACAACAACCCGAGTTGGGCCGCCAATGATTCCGATCTCGATTGCGTGCACGACGACCCCGAATTCCAAAAACTGGTGGCCCGCAGCGAACGCTCCGCAACGTAAACAAATACCATCCGCACCAAATTCGCCAAACCAGAATCACGGAAATGCGGCGCTCGGAAAGAATTCCATCGTGGGTTGGTTCGTGGGGATGCTTTTCAATTTGGGAGCGTTCTGCGACAGGAGTGCCGGGGCTACACACGATTGCCTGCATCGCGGCGCTGGCGTAGAATGCATCCGCCAGTGGCGGATACTTCTCCCATCATCGGTCGTACTATTTCGCGGTACCGCGTCCTGGAAAGGATCGGCGGCGGAGGCATGGGCGTAGTCTACAAAGCCGAGGACTTGAATCTCGGCCGGTTCATCGCGCTAAAATTTCTGCCTAGCGACGTCTCCAAGGATTCCACCGCGCTGGAGCGCTTCCGGCGCGAGGCTCGCGCCGCATCGGCATTGAATCATCCCAGCATCTGCACCATTCACGAAATTGACGAGCGTGATGGCCAGTGGTTTATCGCCATGGAGTTTCTCGACGGCCAAACGCTGAAGCATCGCATCAGCGGCAAGCGGCTGCCGCTGGAGCTGCTGCTCGACGTCGGCGTTCAGATTTCCGACGCTCTGGATGCCGCGCACTCCGAAGGCATCATTCATCGCGACATCAAGCCCGCCAACATCTTCATCACCAAGCGCGGGCAGGTGAAGATTCTCGATTTTGGTTTGGCGAAAACGATGGCGGCGCCGTCCCCACTGATCTCAGCCACCGAGGATTTTGGCGGGGTTGGGCCCGAAGATCTCACCAGTCCAGGGAGCACGCTGGGAACGGTGGCCTACATGTCGCCGGAACAGGCGCGTGCCCGGGAGTTGGATGCGCGCTCCGACATTTTTTCGTTCGGCACGGTGTTGTATGAGATGGCCACCGGCGCGCTGCCGTTTCGCGGCGAGAGTACCGCGGTGATTTTCGAAGCGATTCTCAGCCGGGCGCCTGTCCCGGTGGGGCGCTTGAATCCCGACCTGCCCTCGAAGCTCGGAGAGATCATCGAGAAGGCACTCGAGAAGGACCCCGGCCTGCGCTGCCAGACGGCTGCCGAACTGCGTGCCGACCTCAAGCGCCTCGGTCGGGACATTGAATCCAGCCGCCGGCCCGCCGCGGAGAAGAGCTCTTCGGGCTCGGGGGCGCATGCGTCCGCGGCCCGGCAAAAATCGGTGGCGGTGCTGTACTTCGAAAACCAGAGTGGCGCCAAAGAAGATGAATACTTCCGCGACGGTATTACCGAAGACATCGTCACCGAGCTGCTGAAGATCAAACAACTGGAGATCTTTCCCCGCTCGGAGATGCTCGCGTTCCGCGATAAGCAGGTTACCGCGCTACAGGCGGGCCAACAACTCGGCGCCGCCTACGTGCTGGAAGGCTCGATCCGCCGCGCGGGCAACCGCGTGCGGATCACCGCGCAGCTGGTGGAAGCCTCGACGCGGAAGTCAGTGTGGGCCGAGCGGTACGACCGGCAAATGGAAGACGTGTTCGCCATTCAGGAGGAAATCGCGCGAAGTATCGCCCAGGCCCTGCGCATCACGCTTACACCTCAGGAAGAAAAAACCATCGCGATCAAGCCGACGGAAAATCCGCAGGCCTACGATTTCTATCTGCGCGGAAGGAACTACACCCGCCGCGAGAATATCGACTACGGCTTGCAGATGTTCGAGCAAGCGGTGCAACTGGACCCTCATTTCGCTCTGGCGCACGCCGGGATTGCCCACCTCTGCGGGCTCATTTATCAACTTCGCGAACAGAACTCCAAGTGGATTGAACGGGGCGTGGCTGCCTGCGACCGCGCTGCCGCGCTGGCACCCGACCTGCCGGAAGTGCTGGTGGCGCGCGCCCACCTTTTTTATTCGCAAAAGAAATTCGAGGAAGCAGTGCTGCTGGCCCGCCAGGCGATCGAACGCAAGCCCAACTGTGAAGGATCGTGGGACATCCTCGGCCGCGCGTATTTCGCCTCCGGCCGTTACGAAGAGGCTGCCGCGGTTACCGAGCGGGCGCTGGAAGCGAACGGCGACGACTACAACACCTATATTCCGTATGGCAACGCTCTCGAACATCTGGGGCGAAAGGCCGAAGCCGAACAGGTCCGGGAACGGATGCTCAAGATCCTCCGCCAACAACTCGAACTGGTGCCGGAAGACGTGCGCGCCCGTATCTTGCTGGCTGTCAAGCTGGCTTGCTCCCCGGCGGACGCCGACGAGAGCATTCGGCACCTGCAAACCGCCGTCGCTCTTCGTCCCGGAGATTCCAACACCCTCTACAATGCCGCTTGCACCTACGGGCTCCTTGGCAAAAAGGCCGAAGCGCTCGCCACCGTTAAGAAAGCGTTCGCCGCCGGTTACAACAACCCGAGTTGGGCCGCCGAGGATTCCGATCTCGCTATCTTGCACGGCGATCCCGAATTCCAGAAGCTAGTCAAACGCTAGCGAACGCGCCGCGTCGCAGCACGCAACTCTTCACTTGGCCGTGCCTCCGCCGCGCCGCGCGCCGAAAAAGTCCCGCAGCAACGCTGCGGATTCCTCCGCCAGAATTCCGCTGGTCACATCCACCTGGTGATTCAGCCGGGGATGGCTCAGCACCTCGAAGCAGGAGTGCACCGCTCCGCCTTTGGGATCGTCCGCTCCGTAGACCACCCGCGCAATTCGCGCCTGAATCATCGCCCCCGCGCACATCGCGCACGGCTCCAAGGTGACGAACAAGGTCGCGCCCAGCAGCCGGTGATTTCCGATCTCCTTCGCGGCCGCTCGCAGGGCCACCATTTCCGCGTGGGCCGTTGGGTCGCCGTCGCGCAGGGTGCGATTGCCAGCGCGCGCGATCACTCGGCCGTCCAGCACCACCGCCGCGCCGATAGGCACCTCGTCCGCCAGCGCCGCCGCGCGCGCCTCGCCAAGCGCGACCGCCATCAACTCCAAATCCAATTCGCCGCCATCGCTCATCGCCGCAAGAATAACACGCAGGTTCCGTGGATCGGGCGCGCACGGGAAGGAGACTCGCACGGGCGATTTACGTATCGGTCGACGTTGCGGTTGGTTTTTAGCGCTCCGTGCGAACGGCTTGACATCCGCGGGTTCCCCCGGCAGACTGGGCTCACAATGAAAAAGTTGCTGCGTCGCCTGTTTCTTGTCGATCTGCTGCAGGGCCTGTGGCTCACGTTTCGGTATCAAAACACCAAGAACATTTACACCGAGCAATACCCGCAAGAGCGGCCGATGGTCGCCGAACGCTACCGCGGGGCGCCGCGCCTGAACATCAACCCGGAAACCGGCGAATCGCTGTGTATCTCCTGCAATCTGTGCGCGTTGGCGTGCCCGGAAAATCTGATCGTGGTCGGGTGGCAGCGTGACGACGCCACCCGCCGCAAAGTTCTCACCACTTTTACTTACGATACTTCGCGCTGCATGTTTTGCGGACTCTGCGAAGACGCCTGCCCCACCGATTGCCTGGAACTGACCCAGGATTTCGAGATGGCGCAGTACACCCGCGAAGGCGCAATCTGGAATCGCCACCGCCTGGAAGTGGGCCCGACGCCCACGCACTACACGCGCTGACCCCGCGCTGCACACTTTAGAAACAGCGCGTTGTCCCGCGTTTGCTCGCCTGCGGTTAATTCGCTAGAATTCCGAAGCCAAGAATCCGGCCTACTACATGGAACTTCGCAAAGACCCCATTACTCGCAGTTGGGTGGTCGTCGGTCATCCTACCCAGGAGCGCCCGCCGGCCCACCCCTGCCCGCTGTGTCCTAGCGTCGCTGCGCTTGGGTCAGCACAGCCGCCGGTGCAACGGCAGGTGATCCTGGAGCTTCCCGCCGGACCGAACTGGCAGGTGCGGGTGATTCCCAGCGTGCGTCCTCTGTACCGCATTGAAGGCGACACCGAGCGCGCTGCCGATGGAATTTACGACCGCATGGCCCTGGTGGGCGCCGACGAAATCGTGATCGAAAGCCCGGATCACGACCGCAACCTCGCCAACATGACCGACGAGGAAATCGTCCGGGTAATGGACGCATGGGCGGCGCGCATCACCGACCTGAAACGCGACGCGCGATTCAAGTACATCACCGTTTTCAAGAATAAAGGCCTGCTCGCCGGTGAGGATTGGACGCATTCGTACTCCCAAGTAACCGCCACCACCTTCGTCCCGCGGCGAATCCTGTACGAACTGCGGGCGGCCCGGGAATGGTTTCGGGACCGGGAGCGCTGCGCGTTCTGCGACATCCTGCGCCAGGAAGAGCGGACCTCGAAGCGGGTGGTCGATAGCCAGGGCGATTACGTGGCCTTCTGCCCGTACGCTTCGCGTGTTCCTTACGAATTCTGGATCATGCCGCGCCAGCATAATCATCAGTTTGAAGCGCCGTTGCCGGGCGCCAATCGCGGCAACCTCGCGGCGATGCTCGGGCGCATGCTCCGCCGCCTGCGCCAGGTTTCCCAGGATTATCATTTGGTGGTGCACACCTCGCCGAACGAGGGGCAAACCAAAGGCGAATTGGCCGATTACTGGAGGACGATTTCGAGCGACTATCACTGGCACATCGAGGTGCTGCCGATCGTACAATCGCGCAGCAAGTCCTACAGCATCAAGGAAGTCTATTTCAACGGCTTGTTGCCCGAAGCGGCTGCTGAAAGATTGCGGCTGATCGACGGCGGCGCGAAGCGCTCGTGAGATGCCATGGACTCACCCTCGGCAATGCCGGTGAAGACGAGTGTCCGGCGATGAAGCCGCTCAGCGGGAGGCCCCACTGACGCCCCGTTTCGGCCGCGCGATTTCCAAATCCCCAAGCCCCTGTGGGAGGATCGGCCAGGGTGGCGGCCAGCGCGGGGGAATCATCTTCCGGTTGATCTTCTTTGCATTTTTTGTCTTCCTGCTTTTTGTGGTGTATCTGGCGCGCCACCCCTTGCTGCGAATGGCCGGCTCATTTTGGGTGGTGGACGATCCCCCGGCCACTGCCGACGCGATCGTGATCCTCAGCGACGACAACTACTTCGCCGAACGCGCCGAACGCGCCGCCCAGCTTTATCGCGCCGGCGACGCCCCGCGGGTGGTGGCCAGCGGCAGGTTCTTGCGTCCCTATGCCAACATCGCCGACCTCATGCTGCACGACCTGAAAGAGCGCGGAGTGCCGGAAAATGCCGTGGTCCGTTTCACGCATCGCGCCGCCAACACCCAGCAGGAAGCCGTCGAAATCGCCCACTTGGTCCACGATCGGGGCTGGAAAAAAATCCTGCTGGTCACCTCGAACTACCACACCCGGCGCTCCCGCTACATCTTTGAACGGGTGCTCCCGCCCGGCACAGGCTTACGGGTGGTATCCGCGCCGGACACCGACTACAACCCCGACCGCTGGTGGGAAACCCATCAAGGCTGGTCGATCTTCCTCCACGAGGCCGCCGGCATGCTGGCCGCCTGGTGGGATAATCGCCACGCCACCGCCGCCACGGCCGCCTCGTTCATCCTGGCTTGGGAGGGAAGTGGCAGCCCGGGCCCCCAAATGGGGCGAAAAGGTCACGGTACCAACTAGTGGTAGGACGACTAGAACCTCGGCGTTTACTTGCTTTGACTCCTGTACTATAGTTTGGCAGCCGCATTCCGGATTCCCACCCCCCAGCTCCGGGGCCGGATTTGCGTCACAGGAGAACCTTATATGTGGCATAAATCATCCGAGGCGAAGCCTACCTCTAGTCTTAATAAATCAAATAGTGAAGTTAGCGTCGAAGCGCCGCAGTCTGCACCCGTTGCGGCACCCGCATTTACGCACGCTGCTGCTCACACTCCCGTAAGCGCGCCGTCGGCCGTCGAAACTTCTCGCGTCGGTCCAGGCCTCCGTTTCCGCGGCGAACTCTCGGGAGCATCCGATCTATATATTGATGGCGAAATGAACGGTAATGTCCGCCTGGAAAATTCGCTCGTTGTGGTCGGCTCGAACGGGCGCGTCCAGGCAGACATCCAAGCCCGCGAAATACTCGTGCATGGCACGCTCACTGGGAATTTGTTCGCTACGGACCGAATCCAGTTGGGCCGCGAGAGTCGCGTGGGCGGCAATCTGTCCTCCAAGCATATTCAGATCGAGGACGGAGCGCTGTTCAAGGGCCATGTCGATATGGACATTCGCAAGTCCGCCGCTCGGCCCGCCGAAGATTTGGCGGCCGAACACGCCTCCAGCGGTAATGGCGATGCGGGTATCACCACACAATCCGGTTCATCCGAGCCGACTTTAATGTCCGCGCCTCCCGCTGCCGCTCCCGTTTCCGTTGCGCCGCCCAGTTCGTTGGCCCCGGCGGTGCTCCGTGCCACCCGGTCAGCAGGTGACAAGGCGGCGAGCTAAACATGGGCTGGATGGCCAAAGTACGCACGGCCGATCCCGCTGGCTCTCCGTCCATGTCGGCTAGGTCGAAGGATTTCGATTCTGCCACCGCTGTGAGCCCGCGCGTTTCCAACGGGCTCAAGGAATTCCTGTGGCTGGCCAGTGACACCAACCGCGGAACCATCCTGGATCTCGGCCCGGCGTGGCAAGCCACGCTTACTTTTTTTGCCGAGAAGGGCTACCGCATAACCTCCGACGATCTTCTGCGCACCTGGTGGGCATTTCTCACCGGCGAGGAAGAACGCTTGCGCAGCCTGGGCATCAACGCGGAGCGTCCTACCAAGGACGCTCTGGCCGAGCAATTTCTCGAGGATTCCTTGCAGTATCCGGAGCAAAGCTACAACGGCATCCTGATGTGGGATTTGCTCGACTACTTCGAACCCGCTCTGGCCATACGCATGATGGTACGCATCTACGACATGCTGAAGCCTGGCGGGGTGATGCTCGCGCTATTTCACAGCCGTCCGGCCGAGCGCTTCCACCGCTATCGGGTTGCCGATGGCCAGACCATCGAAATGGTTCCCGCGGCATCGTTCGCTACCCAAGTGCGGGTGCTGCAGAACCGTGAAATCCAGGACCTGTTCGGCAAGTTTCGGTCGTCAAAAACTTTCGTCGGCCGCGATCAACTGCGCGAAGTGGTGTTCCTCAAGTAAGTCTGAAAGAATCGAAAGCTTTTCGAAAAAAGGGAGCGGCGATTCGGCCGCGCTTTTTTTTTAAAGACCTTGTGGCTGCGCCTCAACCAGCTAATTAGGCGAAACTGCGCCGATCTCGCCGGTAGCGTCGTGAGCCCAAACGTCGAGAGTCATCTTGCCGTCTTCGCGGACGAAGCCGCGCATCATGCTGTTAGTGTTGTACGGCATGGCGATGTTGCCTTGCGGGTCGATGGCGATCACTCCGCCTTCGCCTCTCTGCGCCACCAGCTCTTTCATCACCACTTGGTTGGCCGCGTCGGCCAGCGAGGCGTGGGTGTAGCGCACCCGCGCACAAATATCGGCGGCCACGTTGTCGCGGATGTAGAACTCACCCACTCCGGTGCCGGAAACCGCGCAGCTCAGGTTATTGGCATACGTGCCAGCGCCGATGATCGGCGAATCGCCAACGCGCCCGGGCATTTTGTAAAATAGGCCTCCCGTGGAAGTGCCCGCGGCGAGATTGCCCGTGGCGTCCAGCGCGACCACCCCGACCGTGCCGTGAATTTCCTGCGGGAGTGGATCGGTGGAGGACTGCTTGATGGTTTCCCCGGCAACCTTGTTTTCGTATTCCTTCCAACGGCGCTCGTTGTAAAAATAAAACGGCGTGACCATGGGAACACCCTGGGACTGGGCGAAGCGCTCGGCTCCCTCGCCGACCAGCATTACGTGCGGCGTTCGTTCCATCACCAGGCGCGCCAGGCTGATGGGGTTCTTGATGTGCTTCACCGAGGCCACCGAACCGGCGGCAAGCGTGCGGCCGTCCATGATCGCGGCATCGAGTTCCGGGATACCATCGCGAGTGTAGACTCCGCCGCGTCCCGAGTTGGTGTGCCCGGAATCCTCCATGATGCGGATGGCCGCTTCCACCGCATCGAGGCTGGAGCCGCCACGATTGAGGATTCGGTAGCCGGCCTCCATTGCTTCCTTCAGTGTGGCCCGTTCCGCGGCCACGTCTTCGGGCGCCTCGGCACTAAAATTGCCCGCGCCGCCGTGAATCACCAAGGCGAAATGGCGGCCGGCTTCCGCAGACGGCGCCGCCGCGGGAGCCTTGCTCGATGGAGTAGCCGTGGCTTCGGACGCAGGATGCGTCGCCGCAAAGGCGGACGCTGCTGCAACGACCCCGGCGAGCAGGAAAATTTGCGCAAGTCTCATAGAACTCCTCCATCGTTGAGATGAACCACCAAGTCAATCCGGATTCTTCGATCGCGCAGGAAATATACACTAAACAAAGGATGACTCCACGAGCGGCTAAGCTAAGCCAATAGTGGCTACGCCAGGATCCGCTCGGTGGTTATTTGGGAGGCTGCGGATTCTGTGTCGGGCCGGAGGCCGCGTCTGCTGGGGTGAGAATGTGAATCGTGGTGGTGAACTTTCGGAAGTTGGTGAGGGTCCTGATTACCTGCTCATTTTTTCGATCCCAAAGGAGCCTGGCGTCCAGGCGAATATCGGAACTGGTGATGGCCCAGAGATCGGCGTCGATGCGGCCTTGGCGAAGATGCATCGCCGAAGTTTCATTTATGTATACCGGGCCTCTGCCGAGCTTCTGGATGGGCGACGCGTCGATTTGCACCCATTCGCCATTCTCGGCGTCAATCCAAATCGTGCCGTGAAGAAGAGGCAGGAGCGTACGTAAGGGGCTCTTGCCTTTGAAGTCGTCTCGTGGCTCGAGGGTCAGCTCGACGCAGCTATCGCCGTCCCGTTGTTCCTCGCCGGTCTTGGTGAAAACGAATCCGTTCACTATGTCTTCGCGAATCTCGATGTCTTCCTGGAGCTCTTTCGCGGCTTTGCGCTGAAGCTCCTTTTCCTTTTCAGAGCCGGGTTGGGAGTCCCGAATTTCGCGATCAATGCGTTCTTCCTGTTTGGCACGCGTGGCCTCACTTAGCGGCTGGCCGTTGACCAAAATGACCCGCTCATACGGGAAACCGTCAATAAAGAACACTTCTTCCCGCCGGGTCCCGGTCTTGGTGATGCGATTGTGATTGTCGAAGTTATTGTCGACGCGATCTTCGACAAAAATGTAGTTTCTCAATGCACTCAGATCCCGCCGGTTGTCAATAAGCGCTCGCCGGACGATCGCCTGGGTATCCTCGGGCTGATCTTCCTGCGCGGCCGTGCTG
>Ga0302326_10016686_pt1 | contig 15349 bp, 9 predicted proteins | sample Palsa_T0_3_FD_202264 | JGI IMG/M metagenome (GOLD analysis project Ga0302326, IMG submission 202264) | Peat permafrost microbial communities from Stordalen Mire near Abisko, Sweden - Palsa_T0_3 | ecosystem: Environmental > Terrestrial > Soil > Palsa > Peat permafrost | place: Sweden: Abisko...
GGTTGAATCCACCACGCTGGTCGCCGTAATTGTCACGGTCTGAGAATTATTGATAGCGACGGGCGCCGTGTAGACACCATTCACAACTGTCCCCACAGCGGGGTTCAGAGACCAGGTGACCGCGGTGTTGCCAGTCCCCGTCACCGCAGCCGTAAAGGTGGCTGACTGACCGCTGCTTAGCGACGCCGAAGCTGGTCCAACGGTCACGCCAATTGGTGCGAGCGCCACCGTCGCGCTGGCGCTTTTTGTGGAGTCCACTACACTGGTCGCCGTAATTGTCACGGTCTGAGAATTATTGATAGCGACGGGCGCCGTGTAGACACCATTCACCACTGTCCCGACAGCGGGATTCAGAGACCAAGTGACCCCAGTGTTGCCGGTCCCGGTCACCGAAGCGGTAAATGTAGCGGATTGACCGCTGACTAGCGACGCCGAAGTCGGCCCAACCGTCACGCCAATCGGCTGCAGCGCCACCGTCGCGCTGGCGCTTTTTGTAGAATCCGCCGCGCTGGTCGCAGTTATCGTGACTGTCTGTAGGCTAGGGATTATTCCCGGCGCCTGGTAGACCCCGTTGGCAACGGTACCCACCTGAGGGTTTAAGGACCAAGTGACGGCTGTATTGGAGGTCCCGCTCACTGTCGGCGTAAAAGTCGTACTCTGGCCTCCGTTGAGCGATGCGTTTCCAGGCGACAAGCTGATGGTCACATTCGCGACAGGCTGCAGTGTGATGGAAGCCGTTGCACTCTGGGTTGGATCCGCCGCACTCACCGCGTTTAGTGTCACCGTTTGCGGCGACGTGATCGTGGCTGGCGCGGTGTATAGCCCATTGAACACGCTCCCCAGATTCGGCGTCACCGACCACAGCACGCCATCGTAGTTCGCTCCCTGCACCGTTGCTGTAAATTGTGCGGTCTGACCTGGCGTCAATGTCGCGGCGCTTGGCGCGACGGAGATGCTTACATTGGAAGGCGGGGGTACGGGCGTGGAAAAGGGTTGGCCGAGCATCACTGTGGCCGTGGCCGTCATACTCGAGTCGATGAGATTAGTTGCCGTAATTGTCACCTGCGTATCGCTACCATTCGAAGCTGGAGCGGTATAGAATCCATTGACAATGCTTCCCATGTTCGGGCTGATCGACCACTGCACGTTTTGGCTGGGCACTCCTTGCACCAGCGCCGTAAACAATACGGATTGACGGGCTTGCAGGAAGATCATAGAGGGATTGATCGACATTGAGCCGCCTGACGACTGGGTAGGCGTTCCGCCGTAAGGTTGGAGCGGGATGGGATAGTAAGGAACTGGAGCGGCGGGTTCCGTTGGGAGGGGATTTAAGCCGCCTTGATTCACAATTGTCGTACCGCCACTATTACTTACGCTGGCAGGTTCCCCCGTTTGGTTCACAATCGCCAAGTAAGCTGAAGTGCCGCCTGTAGGTCGGGCATAGATAAAAGCAACTCCGCCATTCACAGATGCCGTGTAAAGTCCAGTCGGGGTGATAATCCCCATGCCGGTTGGCCGGACGGACCAAATGAGATTTTGGCCGTACCCGTTGACCTTGAACTGTTGCTGTTGCAGCGGTGCCAGCGTTATGCCCGACGGCTGGACAGGTGCGTTGTCTGCCGTGGCGATGAGCGGGAACCCCAATGAAAGGGCGGACAGTAAAAGAGTTAATCGTCTGATTGGCATAGTGTTCATTTATGACAAGCCCAAGATAGTACTAACGTGGCTACATGGCCATCGCCGGTTCCCCCTAGTTAGTACTCAGCTTTACACGTAGGCTAGTATTCGTTCTCTCTGCGTTCTGGTCGCTCCAAATTGGGGGAGGAGTACCAAAATAAACTCTGGTAACGGTTACATTCAGAACCGTACAAACCATCCGGAACGTCCAGTACGAAGGAGCAAGATCTACTAGTACAAAAGTAATGGGCCAACACGAATATTGACAAAAGTTAAGCGATCCGTCAACCTAAAATTTCGACAAGGACCGTAAGTGGTTATAAAACGTAAGCGGAAAGTGTGTGGTGCCTCGCACAAGGTCATCTACTTGACCAGTGTCTCGCTCTCCGCAAACTTCTCTTGAGATGTGCGATGCTTCCCGCCCAAACACAGCGCCCAGCCGCCTTCGGAGCCGATCTTCAGGGCTACCCGTGGTTTGCGCTGCGGGTCCGCTCCAACTACGAGCGCATTACCGTAACTCATTTGCGCGAGCGTGGTTACGAGGATTTCGCACCTTCTTACAAGATCGAAAAGCGCTGGTCAGACCGAACCAAGCTAATCGATCAGTACTTATTTCCGGGGTACATTTTCTGCCGGTTTGATCCGAACGACCGCCTTCCGATACTCACAGTTCCCGGCGTTGTGGATCTGGTTGGTTTTGGCAAAATGCCCGAGCACGTACCCGACGCGGAAATTGAGCGTGTGCGTAGAATGGTCGAGTCGGGATTGGTGGTCACTCCGCATCCCTACGTGCAGGTAGGCCAAGCCGTACTCATAGAACGCGGTCCGCTATCGGGCGTAGAAGGAATACTGGTAGATGTGAGAGGAAAGGTTCGTCTAGTAGTGTCGGTGAACCTTCTGCAGCGCTCCGTGTCGGCCGAAGTGGACCGGAATTCCATCCGGCCCATTCAAACCTTGTCAACAGATCGTGGAAAGCTGAGCCGCCAGGGCTAAATCAAGGCGCTGAATCAAGACTGAATCCTGGTAAAGTAAACTTGTATGGGTAAGACCCGCAAACAGATGGCTGCCCTTGGATCGCTCCAGGCCGCTTTGCTGTCGCTTTGCCTAGCGGCCAGCATTCCGGTTTTGGCTCAGCAAGCCCAACCGGCGCAGGCCCAACCCGGTCAATCTCAGCCCGGCCAAGCTCAGCCTGATCAAGCCCAGCCGGCTCAGGGAAACCTTCCGCAACCGCTGCCAGGCGCTCCTAATCCTGCTTCGCCAAACGCCACTCCACCCGTGGAGCAGCTACCGCCCGACACCGTTCGCCCGAATTATGTGCTGGGACCGAATGACCAGATTTTGATTCGGGCCCCCGAGGCAGAAGAAATCGATAACCGGCCATTTCGCATCGATGGCGACGGAAACGTCAATTTGCCGCTGGTTGGCCACATCCACGCCGCGGGAATGACCCTTCAGGAAATGGAGGCGGACCTGGTTAAACGCCTGCGCGAATACATCCGCGAGCCGCAGGTTTTCGTCACCGTAGTTCAATTCCGCAGCGAACCGGTGTTCTTCGTCGGTTTGTTCGTCCGGCCCGGCATCTATCCTTTGCAGGGAAACCGCACCCTGATGGAGATGTTGAGTTCAGTGGGAGGCTTGATGCAAAATGCCGACCGCTACATCACGGTGACCCGTCACGCGGAATATGGTCCCATTCCGCTCCCCGACGCGATAGTCGATTCCGAAAAGAAAGTCAGTACCGTCGAAATCAACTTGGGAAGTTTACGCCAGAACATGAATCCGGCGGAGAACATCTTGCTCCAACCTTACGATGTCGTCTCCGTGGGCCGCGCCGAGCCGGTGTATGTCAATGGAGAGGTGCTCAGGGTTGGCGGTATAGAACTGGGCGAGCGCGACAACATCCCCATCCTGCAAGCCTTGACGCAATCCGGCGGATTCACCAGGGACGCCAAGAAGAACAAGGTGCGCATACTGCGTCAGATCGAGGGCACCACTCGCCGCGCACTGATCGAGGTAAACGTAGCCGATTTGTTAGAGGGGAAGGGTTTCGATGTCCCCCTCCAGCCCGGCGACATCGTCTACATCCCGCGTAGTTACATGCGCCAATTCTGGCAGACTTTCCAGGCAGTGGCGCTTCCCATAGTTCCTTACATTATTTTTCTGGCGGCTCAGTAGTAATAGTACAATCGACCTTTGAATGGTACACTGACTAATTGTTGATGCCCAACCCTCTAAGCAGAAGGCTGTGGCTTCGTTGGCTGCCGCAAGCTTTGGCGGTGCTCCTTGTGGTTACGCAGATTCAAGCAGCGGAACAAGCTGCCGTGCCGCCACAAACGCCTGCTGTCACCCCGCAGGCCGGTACCCCCCCTACACCAGCGAATCCAACTCCGGCGCAGTCTGTCCCGCAACTGCCCGTCGAACAGAGCCTCAAGATCCGCGTGCTGGCCGGAAACGGCGAGATGAATGACCTGGAGCGCCGAGTGATGGCGCCGCTTGTCGTTCAGGTGTTGGACCAAAACGAGCGTCCGCTGGCGGGCACCGAAGTGGTGTTCCGTTTTCCTCTCAACGGGCCCAGCGCCACCTTCCCAGGCGGAAAGAGCGTCATTACCGTGCGGACCAGAGGAGACGGCCAGGCTGCAGCCACGAATTGGATGGCCAATGGGGTTGGAACTTTTCAGGTCCACGTGAATGCCACCTACGGCAACCAGGTGGGGGAGACCACGGTCTCGATGACGAACGTCACGCGCATTGTCGACACGGGGAAGAAGGCCAATAAGGCCCAAAGCTTGTGGTCTCACCGCTGGTTCAAGATCGCCGTAATTGGCGGCGCTGCCGTCGCGATTGGTCTCGGCGTTTACTTTGGCACGCGGGGTGGCGGTTCCAAATCGGGGTCGGGCTCCACTGTTACCATCAGCCCAGGATCTCCCGGCATCGGAGCTCCCCAGTAGTTTTTATGCGCCTCGCCTTTCTGTTTCTCATTGGACTGTTCTCCACCAATTACCTCCCAGCGCAACCGGCCGCATTCAGTGGTCCAGTGGAAGCGCTTACCTTCGACGCTCCTACGCGCAGCGTTCGTGCCGTGATCGGCTTCCCGGGCGCCGCCTCTTTCGGGCCCGCGCTGCTGGATAGTCTGGACTTCGCATCGGTGGCTCCCCGCCAGAGCTACGGCATCGTCTTCGCGCGCGGTAAATGCCTCTTCGTCTCCGCACTGGGCTCGAAGACAATCTCCACCGTCGCCATCGCGGGCGTCAGTGCTTATCCCGACGGCATCGTCTGGTCCAGCAATGGATCGCTCGCCCTTCTCTATTCCCGCGCTGGAAGCTGGTTCCAAACGATCACCGGTTTCCCCGCCGCTCCCGTGGCCGGAGCATTAGTGGATGTCTCAAAGCTCGGCGGTGCCTTAACTGCCGTTGCGGTGGATACACCCGGCAAACAGATCGTGGTCGCCCTAAGCGGGGACAATGGCGGCGTCTACCAGGCTGCTGACGGACAGTTCACGCGCCTGGCTTCGATGGCGAAGCCGGTATCGTTGTCGTTCTCTAATGACGGGCTCAGCCTCTACGCGCTGGATGCTGCCGCTCTCCAGGTGACTGAGGTGACACTCAGCAGTCACGGTCTTCAAACTCTGCCTCTGCCGGGATTCACGAATCCGATCGCCATTCAGTCCATCGAAGATTCGCAAAACCGGCAGGTGCTCTACATCGTTGGCGGCAGCGATCGGCTGCTGCGCATTCTCGACGTTGCCAGCCAGCAGATCTTGAACGATGTGCCGCTGAATTTCCAGCCCACCAGCCTCGCTCCGTTCGGGGCCAGCAGTTTCGTGCTCGCCTACCGTGCTCAATCCTCGAATCCGCTGTGGCTGTTTACTAACACGCCTCAGCCGGGGGCGTATTTCGTTCCAGCGGTACAATTGCGCCAACCGGATCATCGAACTGCCGGATTCGCCGGGGGGGAACGCTAGTGCACTCCCTCTCGCGCTTGTTCTTGGCCACTTCGATTCTGGCGGCCCTCGGTGCCGGCTCGGCCCCAGGTCAGACGATCAATTTTAATCTACTGCTAACTCCTCAGACCGGGCCTCCCGCGAGCATCCTGAACAACACTACGATCGACATAGTCGGGCAAGTGGGCACTCAAACCCAGATCTCGATTACGGCCACCTACACCGGATCAACCGCCGCCACTATTGCGACCAAACCTCAGGTGCTGGGCTCAACCGAATTTACAGCGGCCATCGTGAGCAGCACCACCGGAAACACCACGTTGCCCATCGTACTCGGTCCAGGTCAAAGCTTCACCTTTACGATCACGTATAACGCCACCAGCGCCGCCGAGGCCGCGGCCCAGGTTACGATACCGTATACTGAGCCAGGCACTACCACAACCGCAGTTCAGAGCGCGATCACTCTTCCGTTGATCGGCTCCGCGCCGCAGTATACGCTCAGCTATGATTTTCCACCGCCCACCGGCAATGGCAATGTCGTGCCTATTCAGTCCGGCCAGGCCATTCCGTTTCCTCCCACGCAACTCAATACTAAAGCGACGGCCAATCTCTTTATCTCGAATACGGGCAGTGGGCAGGGGCAAGTTACCGCCATTTCCCAGCCTCCCATCAGCTCGCCCTTCAGCCTGTCGGGCATCCCTCTGTTGCCTGCTGGAGGAGGGATAGCTAGTGGATCGAGTTTACCGATTGGCGTGAACTACGCCCCTACCGCGGTTGAGAACGACACCGCCCAGATCACCATTACTTATCAAGGCGGTGCAACGGCGACCATCACGTTAACAGGCAGTGGCATTACATCCACTTTTTCGTATAAGTATCTGGTAGGATCGACGGCTACGACGGTGACGCCCGGCGGCACTATCACGTTCCCCGGCGCGAATGTCGGAAGCAGCAGTAGCCTGATTGTGCAGGTGACCAATACCGGAAGCGCGAGTGGCACCATCAACTCGGTAAGCACTTCCAATCCCCCGGGCGGGGGCGCCACTTTCACTCTCACCAATCCCATCACCTTGCCGACAACATTAACCGGCGCAGGCAACAGCTTCAGCGTGCCCCTGACCTTTACGCCAACGCAGGCAGGCGCACAAACGGGCGGATTGCTGATCGGTAACGATTTCTTTGTTTTGTCGGGGCAAGGCTTGGGACCGAATTTGACTTATGCTTATACCTCCGGCGGAGTTACCACCACTGTGCCCGCTACCGGTGGTAGCGTGCTGTTTGGCTCCACGCCAGTTGGCGAATCCGAGCAAGTCACCTTCACCGTCACCAATTCGGGCTCGCTCCCGGCCACACTTTCGCTAATCGGGACCACCCCCGCAAATGGTCCATTCACCGTTTCGGTCGCTCCCCAGACTCTGGCACCCAATAAGTCATATTCCTTTACGATCACCTTCGCGCCCACGGTGACAGGTATAAGCAGCGGTACCCTTATGGTGAACACCACCTCGATCACCCTGGCCGGAGACGGTACCGCGCCAAAAGCGCTGCCATCGTACACCATCAGCGGTCCCAGCGGGAACGTTTCGCCAGCCTCGCAATCTAACGTTAGCCTGACATTGTCACAACCATACTCGGTCGATCTCAACGGGACTCTGGCGCTCACCACTCAGGGGAACTTGGGGTCCGACCCGAATGTCGAATTTACTAACGGAGCGCGCACGGTCGATTTCACCATCCCGGCCGGAAGCACCAGCGCCGACTTCGCGGGCGAAGGATCCGAAATTGAAGTGCAAACGGGCACGGTCGCGGAAACCGTAACGCTGGCACCCACCTTTGCCACCTCGGGCGGTGTGGATGTTACGCCCGCCTCACCCACCACCCTACAATTTACGATCGCTTCTTTGGCGCCGACACTCGAAAACGTGCAGGTTACCAATCAAACCGCGACGAGCTTCACTCTGGTCATCGTTGGTTACTCCACCACCCGAAGCCTAAGCTCGGTGAACGTAACGTTCAACCCGGCGTCTGGCTTCAATTTGGCAGCCACCCAGTTCCCTTTTAACGTGGGCCAGACATCCGCCGTTTGGTTCCAAAGCACTGGTTCCATAGCCTTTGGAGGTCAATTTCAGATCACCATTCCGTTTACGCTTGCGGGTCCCGTTTCGGCCACGACCACGCCTTTGGATGCCATCGCCACCGTCTCGGTCACGGCGTCCAACAGCATCGGAACGTCAAGCTCCTCACAGACTAACGTGCAGTAAACAGTGAGGTACATTACTTGATGTGGGCTTTGCCTTAGCTTCTGGACGTAAACTACTCACCGGCAAGGACTAGGTTTCGTTCGTACTAGTACAATAACTGAAGACCGGATCTTGCAATCGTAGTCGGTTACACCCTAAGATGGTGAAGGTTTCGACTTAGCAGTTTCGGATATTCATAGGAGGTGTGAGTGACTCACAAAATTAGTCAGCTAGTTCTTTTTTCGGCTTGTGCAACGGTTATTTCGATGTTCACGTTGGCAGCCGCACCATGTACGCCGGGCACGTTGGCGTCCTATATTGCATTAACGACCACGGGTTGCACGGTTGGTAATGATACTTTTTTTAACTTTCAGCTCGTCGCTGACGGTTCCACCGGTGGAGCCACCACAGTGACGGCGGCCGATATTATGGTCGAGGGCATGGGCCCAGCGGGTACCTCGGGAGCGAGCGTCCCGAATACATTCCTTCCGAGCGACTTCGGTGTCGATTTCGACACCGCGCTTTGGTCCGTAGGCGCTGGCCAGAGCCAGGATGATGACATCGCTTTTGATGTTTCGGTTGGGACTGGTAATGTGGACATCACCGACGCCGGCATCGATCAGATTGGGGGCACCACTCCGAACGGGAGCGCCACCGTTTCTGAGGAGGGTTGCAGCGGAATCGTGTTTCCGTGTACTCAGACCTGGGGAGTGGACACCAACACTACCAACTTCGTTGCGGACACCATTTTCAGCGCGACAGGCACGCTGTCGGTAGAAAAGGATATCGCTCTCGTTGGGAATGCGGGCACCGCCACTCTTTCAAACGTAGCGGATGTCTTTTCGGCGGCACCGGTTCCTGAGCCTCGGGCGCTGTCGTTCTTGCTTGGCCTCGGTCTTGTGGCTGGGTTCGTTTTCCGGAAGAAGTTCCAGGGCGCGAACGCCTAAAAGTTTTTCCTTCTCCGTTTTAATTTCACGCAGGTCTGGACATCCAGGCCTGCGTTTTGTTTTTGCACTCGCCTGCCAGTCATCGCCGCGACCCTTGCGCTCGCGCTCTGCCTTCCAATACTTCTCTCATCTCCCAGGATCATCCCGGTCATCTTAGGGAGGCCATGTCCGTTTAGTCCTCCTTGGCGGATCGGACCGCGACATTCGGCAGCGTGAACAGAAAGGCCGCGCCTTTGCCTGCTTGCGACACAACCCAAATACGGCCGCCATATCTTTCCACCACGCGCTGGCAAATCGCCAGGCCCACACCAGTGCCGGGGATTTTTCTCCCGTGCAACCGGCGGAACACCTCAAAGATCTGCTTGTGGTACTCCGGATCGATACCGATGCCGTTGTCGGAAACCGTGAACAGTAGTTCGCCATCTGTTTCTTGCACCGAGACGTGGATGCGGGGTGGCTCCGCACTTCGGTATTTGATAGCGTTCCCGATCAGATTCTGGAACAGCGGTTCAAAGTGGGCCCGGTAGGCTCGCAACAGCGGTAAGCGGTCGCTGGTCACTTGAGCGCCGGTTTCATCGATGGATGCCTTCAGATTCTGCCGTACGTTTTCGATCACCACGTTGAGATCCACCACTTCCAGGGCCTCTTGGTCGCGGCTTCTAATTTCGGTGTAAGCCAGCAGATCCGACAGCAACTCGCGCATCCGCGTTGTGCCGTCGACGATGTTGGCGACGAATTTGTTCGCCTCGCTTGGGAACTCGCCGGGATACGACTTGACGAGAAGCTGGGAATACGCAGTGATCATTCGTAACGGCTCCTGCAGGTCGTGGCTCGCGATAAAAGCGAAGCGCTCTAGATCCTGATTGGTGAGCGCTAAAACCTCGTTCGAACGTTGCAGATCGGCGTTGAGCTGGGACAGCCGTTCGGCCGCGCGAACCTGCTCGGTAATGTCGCGGGAAATCACCGAAGCGCCGGTGACCCGGCCCAGAGGGTCCCGCATGGGTGAGATTGTCAGCGAGACGTTCAGGAGCTCGCCTCTTGAGGTCAGTCGGACAGTCTGATAGTGTTCGATCCGTTCCCCTTGTCCAATGCGTTGCATGATAGTGGGTAACTCATCCCGTAGGTCAGGCGGGAAAATAGTCGAAATGGATCGTCCGATCATCTCCTTGGCGGAGAAGCCGAAAGTCCGTTCGGCGCCGCTGTTCCAGCTGGTGACAACGCCGTTCAGATCCTTACTGAAGATGGCATCGTCCGAGGATTGAACAATCGAAGCCAGAAGACTGCTGGTTTCATCGGCTCGACGCCGCGCTGTAACGTCCCTGAATACCAGCACTGTTCCCTGGATGGCTCCGCTCTCGTCGCGGATGGGCGCCCCGCTATCATCGATTGGAATCTCGGTTCCATCTTTCGCGACCAGTATGGTGTGGTTCGCCATGCCAACAATTCTGCCTTCCCGCAACACCTGCGCTACTGGGCTCTCCACTCTAGCGCGACTGAATTCGTTGACGATTTGGAAAATGTCATCGAGACGCTCGCCGACGACGTCGGCTTCTCCGAGTCTCAGCATGGATTGAGCAATCGCATTGACGAAGACCACGCGGCCGCTCGCATCGGTGGAAATCACCGCATCTCCAATACTGGCCAGCGTGGTGCGAAGCGAGTCCCGAATTTCCTGGCTTGTCCGGAGGGCCGCTTCTTGGGCCAGAAGCGCGTTTCTGAGTTCACTGTCCTGGGATTGAATGCGGGCCAGCATTTCATTAAAGCCATCGGCCAGCGCGCCCAGTTCGTCGCCGGAGAGCTTCTGCGCGCGAATGCCATAGTCCCGGGTCTCCGATACCGAACGCGTAGCGTTCGCCAGCTGTGAAATCGGTTCTGCGATGATGGCGCGCAGCCGCGATGAGAGCAAGAAAGCGATGAGGCTCGACACCAGCAGGATGACGAGCACGGTCTGGCCATAGAGTCTGGTGCGTTCCGATATTGCACCGAGATCGTCTTCGAGCACCAGTGTTCCGATCCGCCGCTGGTTCAGCTCGATCGGGCGCCGGATTGTCAGCGCGCTGCTGGTGAATCGCAATTCGTCTGGTCCGTTCCCGCGCTGGCATGCCGCACCGGCGGCTGGGCGAACATAAGTGGCGAATAGAGTGCCATCCAGCCGATAGATGCATGCCGCAATCAAGTGGGCTCGCGCCTTCAACGACGCTAACGTCTGGGTCGCCGTTTGCGGATCGTTAAATGCCAGCGCGGCGGTGCTGTTGTCGGCGACAATCTGGGCTAACGCCGAAATGTCCCGTTCGGTGGCTGCCCGGAAGAGGATGGAGTCTGCGATCACGATGCCTATACCCGAAAGCAGAAGCGCGGCCGCGGTGACGCACATGATAATCCCGAGCAGCTTTTGCTTGATCGGCATGTCGCGGAAGGGATGCATAATCAGGCGCCTATTTCTGCACGGACCTCGCTACGCTCATGAGTCTTGAACTGATGGTGAGCATGGCTCTGGCCGCCGCGCTTTGAGCGATGTCGAACCGCACCCGCCGATCCTCAATGACGAAAGCGATGATGCCGCCGTCCTGGAGGAACTTCTCTCCTTCTCCGACGGTCAAAACGCCGGGGCCTGCCTCACCCAAAATCCTGCGGACTTCTTTATCCGTTCTGGCAACAAAGAGCACCTCGCACGACTTCGGCGCGGGCTCGCGCGCGATCTTCTCAATCACCAGTTCGTGGCCATTCACCGCCTCTCCTTTCACCATCTCGTTGAGGGTATTTCCGAACGGATCTTCTCCCAAAATGCAGATGGTGAGGGGCGCATGTTCGTTGGCGAATACCGACGGCGGCCACTGCACGAACTTCGTGAAGTTGAGCAGGAACGCCGCTTTGACTTGGTATTCCAACGGCTGATCGTCTGCGCGGGCCGGACAGCTGATGGCCAGAAATATCCACGCCCACAGCAGCACAATCGCTGTGGCACGCTCCAGACTGCTCTGGAGTCGCCCTTGGTGAGCTACCTGCTCCATGTCAATTTGGCGTAGACGCTTCTTTTGATCCCGACCAGCGGACCAGGATCGCCACCATACTCCACGTGCCAAGGTTGAAAGAGGTTCTCTCCGATGAACGATAAATCCACTTGCCGCTTCAGCCGCCATCCAAAACGAGCGTCGCCAGTGGAATAGCCTGGAACCTTCTGGGCCGGAAGCGCACTCACGTAGCGATAGGTCAAGTCCAACTGCAGGCGTTTCGTTAGATCGAACGCGGACTGAACGGTCGCCTGGTGCTGGGGACTGGAACCCACGATGGAAGGCGCGGTACCGATGTCCTGAGAGTGCGGCGATCTCCCGATATTCATATGGAGAAATGAATACGATCCTCGCAGACGCCAGAAATTGGCGGGTCTATATTCCGGCGCCACTTCCACTCCCTTGGTGTAGCCGAGCAGTCCGTTGCCGAAATCTGCCGGCAGCAGGAAGTGTACCGGTTCCGGGCTGGCTTCAAGAAAAGTCGATCCGATTATATCCTCGCTGAAAAGGTCGTGGTAATGATTAAAAAAGCCGGTGAGATCGACGTAGAGTTTGCGGCCGATCACCTGGCGATAGCCCAGCTCGTAGCCATTCAGCTCTTCCGGCGCAAAGGAGCGATTGGGATTGAATCGCGCGAAGTACGGCGTGCCGTTGGGCGTGGTCCCAATATAGCCTAGAAGATAAAAATTCTCCTCGGAATCGGAGGGCGTGCGTATTGCGTGTGTAAAAGCAGCCCAGATGGTTTGGTTTTCGTTCGGCGTCCAGAGCAGGCGAGCGCTCGGTTCAAAGTCCACATCGCTGGTGAAGTCTGTCTTCAGCATTTTCGTTCCTAGAATGAGCGAGAGGCGTTGCTCCACCAGCCCGATCTGATCCTGGACAAACGCGGTCCCCAGATAATCTGTGCGCTTGTGGGGATCAAACTGAAGGCCCGAAACAACTACGGGATCGTCCACCGGGTCTATGCGCGCGCCTAAGCCCCAGGTGACCTCTTCCCGCGCCGGCAACCGAAGACGCTGCAGGAAATCGACGTCGAAGGTATTGCGAATCTCGATGTAGTTGGGAGTCCGGCGATCCGTGCGATCGTAATAAACCTGCAGCTGGATATCGTTACCTTCGTTGAAGGTTCTCTTCCAGCGGCCCAGGATATTTTCACCGGACAGTAGCGCGTTGCCATCTATGATTTGCGAATAGGGCGGCGTATAGCTGGTGGCGGAAACGCTCTTGCCGGCGATCTCGTCGTAGGCATCGCCTTGCAGCGTAAAGGCGTCTCGATTTTCGTTCCAGTCCATGCGAAAGCCCACTTGCCCTTCGCGCCAATCGTCAAAATTCCTGCCGTCCTGATGATACTCAGGGCTGCGCGTAAAGCCCGCGCCGTAAACGCGATAATTGAAATCGTTCCCGTTGCCGCCGCCGTACCGAAAATTGAGAAATCCTTGTTCCGCGTTTCCGCCGCCCGCTGACACCTGCATTCCCCGCGTGTCCTTGGCGTCCTTGGTGATGATATTGATTACGCCGTTCACCGCGTTCGGTCCCCAGATGGTGCCGCCCGGTCCGCGGATCACCTCGATGCGGTCGATGTCGTCCATGTTGGTGTTCTGCACGTCCCAGTTCGTACCGGCAAAAAGCGGGGTGTAAACCGTACGGCCGTCGATCAGCACTAGAACGGAACGCGTCAGATCGGATCCAAAACCGCGAATTCCGATGGACCAGGTGCTGCCGTCAATGCGGGCTACCTCCACGCCCGGAACCAGGCGCAGTGCTTCGGGAATGCTGGTAGCGCCCGAACGCCGGATGTCTTCTCCGGTCAGAACGTAAATCGCGGCCGGCGTTTGAGAGACCTTGGTGGGCTCCTTGGACGGCGTCGTCACTTCGATTTGGGAGAGCTCTTCCAGGCTGAGTTGCTTGAGCGCCGTGGGATTGGATTGCCCGGCAGGAGGAGATTGTGGATCGTCGGCTAGAGCGATGGAGGACAGAAGGGCGAGAACTACCCATGGGGCTCGGCGCGAGCCGATTTTCCACATGTTCAATTTCAAGGTTTGAGGCGTATCCATCAAAGGACTCCCGCCAGCAGTAGATGTTTCAGTAATTTGTCGGTGCCAAGATTCGCCGCTACATCTTCTACTGGCTATGATTCGGTCTTCCAGGGCGGCTGGCCAGCCGATGCCGTGTAGAACCCCCAGATGGCGAGCGCCGCGATAGTCAGAAGAGCGAGGGTTGCGTCGGGGAAATACCAGGCCGAATTATTCAGCGTCACCGGGATATTCAGAGTCATGTCGGCTGTGAAAAGAGCGGCAGCGAGAGCGACTAATCCGAAGCGCAATGCCCCCGCGGCCAGCCCGGTGTACAGGATGGCTTGGAATGGCCATTCCAGCGCTGGATAGGTCGATGACGCGGACTTCAGTGCAGTGAACAGTAAAACGAAGGCGGCCGTCGCCAGCCAAGGTTTCCGCAGCGCGATACGGAAAAGGAACAGAAGAAGGAAGACTACCAGCGTGAAGGTAATGGAGCTGGGAACGTGACGCAGCCAGGCGCCGATGGCCATGCGCGCGCTTCCCAGATATTCATCCGACGCGCTCGCCGGCGGCCCTCCAAAACGGCCTTCCAGGTGAAATCGGACGCCATAGACAAGGCAAACAAAGAGGCCCAGTATGACGCCATAAAGCACGTCGCGGCCCACCAATGGATCCCGCCAGCGCCCGTTTAACACACGCGTCCAAGAAATGATGGCCTGTGGCCAATAGCGCCGCACGTACGGCTCCAGCGCCAGATACAGGACCCACACCGTGCCGCCCCAGAACAGCCCCGTGCCAATGGCTAGCACGAGCAGAGAGATGAAATTTCCGACTGAAGAGAAGTGAGCCAGAAACACCCATAGCGTCAGATGCAGGCCAAAGATAAGTGTGGCCAGCTTCATTGCGCCGGAGCGATCCCCTCGGCCGCGAACGAAGTTCCAGCGTGCCAGGAAGAGGGCTGCGGAAATCGGCACAAACAAGGCAATGGTCAATAAAATCCGGGTGGCAAGATCGCCGGCGCCCGGCTGGGTGGACGGCATGCGCGCTGAACGATCCCACGGTCCAGTGAGGGAAAAGAAGACCGGGCGGCCATGCCAGGTGGCGGCTTCCACGTGCAGAGGGCGGTTGCGAGAGCCGGGCCACTGGCCAGTCCAAGCTTGGCGCACGTCGGAGGCGGCCAGCGATGCCCACTCCGGCGTGGCGGGTTTGAACTTGGAGATGTCCAGGCCCGCGGCGGTGAAGAGAGCGTTCCAATCGGGTGGAGGAGATTGTGCTGGCGGGTTTTCCCGCTCGGGCGGCAGCGCCTCAAAATATGTGAGTCGGCCTTCAGGATCGAGCTGCACATCGATCATGCCAGACATGGTGTGCTTGGGATCGTTCTCGTCCATCTCTCCAGGAATGAGCATCTCGTTGTGCAGACCGAGCGCCAACATCGGGTCGGGACTTTGGCGATACCAGAACTTGAGCAGCGACGGACGGCCTCGCGCAATTTCGTCCCATTGTGGACGCGGCCCGTCGGACT
>Ga0302326_10016687_pt1 | contig 15349 bp, 15 predicted proteins | sample Palsa_T0_3_FD_202264 | JGI IMG/M metagenome (GOLD analysis project Ga0302326, IMG submission 202264) | Peat permafrost microbial communities from Stordalen Mire near Abisko, Sweden - Palsa_T0_3 | ecosystem: Environmental > Terrestrial > Soil > Palsa > Peat permafrost | place: Sweden: Abisko...
AAAAGGCGGTGTAGGCTTTCATGCCAACCGGAATGTACATCGTGCGCAGCACCAGAACCAAATCCGAATCGGACGCCGGCACGTTGAGGTTGTAGATGCGGGAAATCTGCTGATAATGCTGCGGAGCATCTCCGTGCGGCCCCTCCGGCTGAACCTGACGGCCGTTGGCAAACACATCCACCCCAAGGCCGCTCGAACCGAAAGACATGGATGTGTTCTGGGAAACGGGCAGCTCTACCAGCAGCGCCAGCGGACCGTGATTGGGAGCCAGCTTGATATGCATCCGGAACCAGACGGACTGCTTTGTCCCACCTTTCCTTTTCGCGGGCTGCTCGTCGTCGCCCTCGGAAACATCGGCAAACCCCTCCGTCGCATCGCGAACAGCCCAGGCCGAATCGTCAAAGTCCCGGTTGGCAGCGGCAGTGTTGGCCGTGACGCCCACCCGCCAGCCCTTATCCAGCACCAGCGGCGAACCCAGGTTCGAGGCATCGAGCGTGCCCTCTGTATCTTGCTGGTCGGTTGCCGGCGTCGTTCGGGAATGAACATGTGGAATGATCCGGGTCAAAAGGGAGCCGTCGGAATGGGGCTGCGCTGTCTGAGCCAGCCCCGGAAGGGCGAACCAGACAGCGAAAGTGGCCAGTTGCAAGACAGTCCGGCGCAAAAATCCTCCCCAATTCCGTGTCCACTTACTTTAATGCAGTCGGGCGCAGGCTCCAAGTGGTTTGCGCCCCCGCCTGACCACTGTGAATCCCGTCCGGCACCGCCTTATTCGGCAGGGAACCGGCGTCGCTAACAATAATTATGTCGGGTTGTTGCCGAACGGGTGGATACTAGCGTCTAAACAGTGGAGCGAAGCGGCATGCCGTTGCGCCGTGCTGAAGGGTGGGGTCATGACAAAGGCTTTGGAAGGCTTTAGAGCAGCATCGCTGGCGGTATTGGCATTGGCGCTGGCAACCGGACTCGGTGCACAATCCACCACAGGCTCGACCACGACGCCGGCCAGTACACCTGCCGCACAGCCCGCTCCGGGCACGGCTCCGGTCTCAGGAGACACGGCTTCGCCAGCACAACAGTCTTCTCCCGCAGCCACACAGGCCGGCAGCACTGCCCCGGCTGCCCAACCCGCTTCCGGTAGCGCACCAGGCTCCGCGCCCGCCGCCGACACCCCGTCCACCAAGCCTGCACCCGGAACCACCCCAGTCACCGGCGATGTCGCCGCACCCGCTTCCGACGTAAAGCCCGAAAAGGTGATCGAGCCGGGCAGCCAAAAGGTCAATGTAAAGCCGGGCAGCATTGACGACGTGAACGCCGTCGGCAATCGCGACATTGGCGCCCGCGGCATGGGCAACTGGTACTCGGTCGACACCGAAATCAAGATGGGCAAAATGTACTCCGAGGAGATTGAGAAGAGCACCAAGTTCATCACCGATCCCGTGGTTCTCGAATACGTCAACCGCGTCGGCCAGAACATCGTCAAGAACTCCGATTGCAAGGTCCCTTTCACCATTAAGATCATCGATTCAGACGAAATCAACGCCATGGCTCTGCCCGGCGGCTTCTTTTATGTGAACTCCGGCCTGATTCTCAACGCCGACGAGGAAGCGGAATTGGCTGGCGTCATGGCTCATGAAACCGCCCACGTCTGCGCCCATCACGCCGTGCGCGAGCAGACCCGCATGAACTACGCCCAGCTGAGCACCATCCCGCTGATCTTCATCGGCGGCTGGACCGGCTACGGCATCTATGAGGCAGCCAGTCTCGCCGTACCCATGACGTTCCTCAAGTTCTCCCGCGACTTCGAGGCCCAGGCCGACTACCTCGGCGTGCAGTACATGTACCGCGCGGGCTACGATCCGCAGGCCTTCATCAGCTTCTTTGAAAAGATCCAAGCGCTGGAAAAGCGCAAGCCGGGCTTGGTAGCCAAGGCCTTCAGCGACCATCCTCAGACCCCGGACCGGATTCAACATTCGCAGGAAGAGATTGCCCGCATTCTCCCCGCCCGCGATGAGTACACGGTCACTACGTCCGAGTTCGACGACATCAAGGCCCGTCTGGCGCGCATTGAGAACAAGCGCCGCCTCACCGACACCAAGGACAAGAATCGTCCCTCGCTGCGCCGCGCCAGCACCACCAACGATCCCAACAGCACCGCCAGCGACGGCAACAGCACCGACGACGGCCCGCCCACCCTGCACCGCCGCGAAGACCAAAACTAAGCGACCGGACGCATGAAGTTTGCTATTTGGTAGTGACCGCTTCATCGTAGGCAGCTCGTGCAATGCGGGCTATAACGCCTTCACGCGTGGCTTCATCGGCACGGCTATCCGTAACCAAAACCGCGATAGCCAGCTTACGTCCATCGGGCAGCGTAATAAGTCCCACGTCGTTGGTGGCCGCGGTAATGCCTCCATGAGTTCCGGAACTGCCCGTTTTGTGCGCCAGCGGAGTGCCTGCAGGCAGTCCGGCACGTATCCGGTTCGGACCTGTAACTGTGGCGGTGAGCGTCTCAACGAGAAAAGCGTTGGCTGCCGGCGAAATCGGCGGATCGTGAACCAGGCGCTGCAGCAACTCGACAGCTGCGGCCGGCTCAATCCAGTCTCGATACTGGAGAGACTCGTCTCGATTGAGAGCAGCCTCAGAATCTCTTAGTTGGAACGCGGTTATTCCTAAAGAGTGAATATAGCTCTGGACTATCGCAGGTCCTCCAACGATGCGAAGCAGCGTTTCCTCCGCACCGTTGTCGCTTTGCTCGATAACAAGCTGGATGAGTTCGCGCAAGGTCACATCGACGTTCGCGTTGGGATAGCGCTCCTGGAGAGGACTGTGAGTGTGGGGAATGCGATCTTCAGGCAGGAATCGAACCATCCGATCCAGGGTCACATTGAGGGGCTCCCCAGGCCGCCGATCTGGAAAGAGCTTGCCGGTATCAACCAGGTGAAGCACGGTCAGGGCCAGCGGATACTTGAACATGGACTGCATGGGCGAATGATTATGTGGATTCAGATCGCAGTTGAGTTTGGTGCCCGGAAGAAGACATGCGACGGATACCGTTCCATGCGCGTCTTGCGCGATAGCAGCGATTTTGGCTTGCAGCGACGTCTGCGTGAAGGCAGTTGAGGGAATGATCGCGAGAAACAGTGCAAGCCAGCGCATTTTCTGATTGTAAGACGCGTCAGAAATAGTTAAATCCGGTTTTGTTGACTAACTGAATACATGTTCAAGAGCGCGCATGATCGTCAATTCACCCCTTAGGGTTCTACATTGATAACGGAGACACAGCGCAGCCCTCCCAGGCATGCCAACCATCCATGAACCAAGCAACCATGAACCAAGCACTCATAACGAAGGTCGCCACAGTTATTGCAGTAGCAGTCTTCATCCTGATGGTGATCATGATCGCCAACCAGAGTCCGCCGCCTCTGCCGCCCGGTTCCAGTTTCACATTGAGGGCGCAAAAGATCATCCAGTGTTCTCCCAACGAGATCACAATCATGGATAATCACTTCTCGGCCACCCACCTCGACAAGGACGCGAGCTGGCCCGATTGCTCAACTTTTCATAAGGACGATGTGCTGGATTTCTACCTTCTAACGGGAGAGAAGGCCCATTTCGTCCGCGATGAAAAGACCACCTGGTGGCGCAAAGCCATGTAACGCTGAAATATTGAGATCCCCCATCTGGATGCTGCCGGGGAGGGAAGTAAAGTACCTCAAGTTAAACTCGATAAAAACGTCCTATATAATTAATTGTAAACGCATTAAACATATCGTTTACGAATGGGATTCCCTGGGGCAAATGCGCCAGCACGCATTGTCGGCACCCTCGGGCTTCATGCTATAGTTTCCGTACCGGATGATGCCGTAGCTTCAGTAGTTCACGATCTATTGATCGGTTCAGTCGATCTGATTAGTCTGGCCCATTCCAGTTTGCAGGTGATCAATTGCAGTCCCTGAAGTTCGCCTCGATTTGCGTCCTCTCCTGCATCGCGTTGGTCGCGGCCCCGCCCGCTCACTCCCAGCAACCCTCCTGCCTACCCTCCCAGCTCAACTCCCCGGCGGAATCCACCACGCCCGTAGTCGTCAACCCTCCCGTAGCCGCGGTACAGCCGCAAACAGTGCCGCAACCAAATCTCCTGGCAGAGAGCGAATCCCTCTCAACCCGGTATCCGTCTGCCTCAGATGCCCAGGTTCGCACCGTCACCCAGGAGCAGCCGCCCGAAAAAATGCAGCAGGAACTCATCGTCGAGGGCCTGGTTTCTTATGGCAATTACCAGATTTTTGCCTCCGGCTACGATGAAAAACTCTTCACGGCAGGCGTCGAATACGACCGTCACTCCTGGGGATATTTCCTTGGCGCCCGCGTGGACTACGTCGCCGAGTTTCTTCCCTTCGTTCTTCTCGACAAGCCCGCCAAAGTCGATATCTGGGGCGGTCCATCTCCCACATCGGAGAAGTACAATCGGGTGTTTGTACCCGGCATTGGCATCTCGCCAATCGGCTTTCGCATGCAGTGGCGCAACAAAAAGACGATCCGGCCCTACCTTGAAGCCAAGGGCGGCCTGCTCGTCTTTACCCAAAAGGTGCCTTCAAACCAGGCCACCTATGTGAATTTCAGTATGCAATCCGCGACTGGAGTGCAGGTGATGATGACAGATCGCTGGGGATTGCGCTTAGGCTTGTTCAGCGACTTTCATTTCTCTGATGCCTTCATCGTGCCGGTCAACCCTGGCCTCGACGTGATGAATGCCAATCTCGGCCTCAGCTACCACTTCTGAAAGCCGCGCCGCACGACCTTATCCGCCAAACCTCGGTAGTGGTCAAATTTGAAGGGTACGGGCTTCAGCCCCTGAGGGAATGCGCGCTCAAACTGACCCAACACCAAACGATCTCATCTATCCGATCAAAATAGCGAGGCAGCAGACCCTGGCCGTGCCCGATAGCTCGTCTGAAAACTAGCTAACGTAGCTGCCCAGCTTGGAGCTTACATCGCCGAACGCGGCGTTCAGGGCGGTGGACAGCGACTTCATGCCGGCGACGGCGCCGAAGGCAATCAGGGCCACAACCAGCGCGTACTCCACCATATCCTGCCCTTCTTCGCGATCAAACAAGTCCTGGAGTTTGAAATGAACACTGTACAGAATCGACATCATCGAATGACCCCTTTCGGCGGGCCAGATTTTCTTCCATGGGAAGGGCCCTTTCTTGCAATGTAGTGCGTTGGGGGAGCCCTATGAATCCCTCATTCGTGTCATCGAGAGAACAAACAGGCTGATTTCTTCCCCGTTCGTTCCGCGAGCTAAGTTACCACCCGATTCTGTGGCGCAAAAGGAGTTAAAACCAGCAGGGTTTAGCTCCAGAGGAAAATACTCATTACCTATGCCGGAAGTCTGACACCGTGTTTGCCGTCATTCTTAAGCTTGAGGTAGCGGAAGTTCCGCATCCAGCCCGGCCGCAATCAGATCCGCGCGCAGCTTCTCAACCGTCGAAAACTGGATTGCCCGCATGCCCAGCGCCTGTGCTGCCTCAATGTTGACCAGCTTGTCGTCCAGGAAGAGCGTCTCCTCTGGCGTCGTACCCAATTCCTTCAGCACATGGAGATAGATGGCAGGCTCCGGCTTCGCCATCAGCAACTGATAGCTCCACACCAGCACGTCGAATCGGCTCAGCCAGGGGAGTTCCCGCTGCATATTTTCATGCACATTGTCGCCCATGTTCGAGAGAATCGCGGTAAGAAAGCCGCGATTCTTCAGCTCAAGCTGCCACGCCACCATCGCCGGATTCTCCGTGGTCCACATCCGGGCGTCCCAAAGATTAAGCTCGTGCGCAACCCGGTCCAGCTGCCCAGCCTCGGACGGCGAAGCCCCACCCTCGGAACTCAGCCCCGCCGCACGCAGAAACTTCTGCCAGAAGGCCAGGCCCGTGAGCTTTCCTTCGTCATACGCGTGCCGGTCGGCCCAGTAAAGCTCCTCAAATCGGTTGGGAGGCAGTCCCGTCATGCGCAAAAGAGCCGAGCGCGCCTCAGGGTCTTGCGGGCCTGTCAACACCATCCCATAGTCGAAGACTACCGCGCGCAAAGCCATATTCCTCCACGATCGCGTCCATGTATGGTTGAAAAGGACGCCCGCTTCTATTGTGCCTGATATTGAGCCTGCAAAATCAGCGTCTGAGCCGAGCCCCCGATAGCAGTTGAAAGAGTTGGAGTTATGCGCTTTTCCGAGCGAACAAACTGGAACACCGAAGAGAGCGCCCTGGCTCGCGCGCATCGCCTGCGCATTCAGGCCGGCCAGCCCATCGCCGACCTCACCGCCTCAAACCCCACCCGCTGCGGCTTCATCTATCCTGCCGATTTGCTCGCCCCCCTGGCCCAGCCGGCCGCCTTCGATTACGATCCCCAGCCCCGCGGCAGTTTGCGCGCCCGCGAGGCCGTTTGTCAGTACTACGCCGATCATGGAGCCTTCGTCAGCCCTGCGCAGGTGATTCTCACCACCAGCACCAGCGAAGCCTATAGCTTCCTCTTCCGCCTCCTCTGCGATCCCGGCTCTGAAATCCTCGTCCCCCAGCCCGGTTATCCGCTCTTCGACTTCCTCGCCCAGCTTGACGATGTGAAGCAAAATCCAGCCACGCTGCTCTACGACCACGGCTGGCAAATCGATCCCCAAAGCTTCCGTCAGGCAATTACGCCGCACACCCGTGCCATCGTTCTCGTTCATCCCAACAACCCCACCGGCCACTTCACCAAACCCTGGGAAACAGAAGCGCTCGCCCAGCTTTGCCGTGAATTTAATCTCTCTCTAATCGTCGATGAAGTCTTTCTTGATTATGTATTTACAGAAGAAACAAAAAGCTTCGCATCAGGTATTGAAGAGGTGCCTGTCTTTGTCGTCAGCGGCTTAAGTAAGATCGCCGGTCTACCCCAAATGAAGGCCGCCTGGATCGTCGCAACCGGGCCGCAATCCGCCGCAGCGCTCGACCGCCTCGAAGTCATCGCCGACACGTTTCTCTCCATGAACGCGCCGGTTCAGTCTGCCCTCCCAGTCTGGCTTGAAAACCGCGCGTCCATCCAAACCCAGATCCGCAACCGCACCGCCGCCAACCTCGCAGAGCTCGACCGGCAGCTCGAATCTATCCCCGAAGTTCGCCGCCTGGAGGTCGAGGCTGGTTGGTACGCAATTCTGCGCATTCCCGCCCTTCAGCCCGACGAGAAGACCGTCCTGGAACTTCTCAACCGCGGAGTCTGGGTGCACCCTGGCTACTTCTTTGGCATGCCGGAATCCGGCTGGCTCGTGGTCAGCATTCTAGGGCCGCACCCCGAATTCAGTACCGGAGTAACCACAGTGGTTAACTATTTAAGAACGCATCAAGCTGGTAATAGTACTGAGCCTTAGCGTAAAGTAGTAAATCAAGTATTGCTTGTAAATATAAGATAATAAATAATCGTATTTTTATGATTATCCAATTTACCGTGTGCGCAAATACGGATTTCCACGTCGCTCGCTTCCAATCGTTGTACCCGGCCCGTGCCCAGGCAGTACTTTCGTTTCATCCGGAAGAGCCAGCAACCGAGACTGAATCGAGTCAATAATCTGCTCCGAATCGCCCCCCGGCAGGTCCGTCCGTCCAATGCTCCCGGCAAACAGCGTGTCCCCGGCAATCAGCAGTTTCATCGGCGCAAAATGCAGGCAAACCGACCCCTGCGTATGTCCCGGCGTGTGGATCACCTGCGCTGGATAGGCCTCAAGCCCGACACGCTGCCCATCGGTCAATCCCGCATCCGGAGGAGCAGTCTCCGGCGTCGCAATCCCCACCCAACCCGCCTGCTCATCCATCATCTTCAGCAGCGGCAGGTCATTCTCATTCAGCAAAATCGGCGCACCCGTCAGCCGCTTCAGTTTCAGCGCCCCGCCCACATGGTCAATATGCGCATGCGTGATAAGAATTTGCTTTAGCTTCAGCCCCAACTCGGTAAGCCGTCGATGAATCCGCGCGATCTCGTCGCCAGGATCGATCACAATCGCCTCTGCGGCCTGCTCATCGCCCAGGATCGTGCAGTTGCACTGCAGCGGCCCCACCGGAAACGTCTCGAAGATCATGGTGTCATTGTAGCCAGCCTGGGTGCCCCATCCTTGAGTAGCTTTTGATTCAAGGGTGGGAATCCACAACCCTCCGCCCGCCTCCGCTAACTCACCAACGAACCCGGGTGCCCCATCTTCGCCGCAGTTTCATCGCGGCTAAGGTGGGAAAGCACGTCCCTCAACTCGCTGCTTTCACTCCAACCCTCTCAACCGGTTTCCGAAACGTGATCGCAAAAAACTTCCCATCCTTCAGCATCTCCAGCCGAATCTCCTCCATCTCCGCCGGAACCAGGTCGATCGGCACCGTAATCTCCTCCTTGCGATCTTTAAAGTAAGCACTGGTGATCGGGATCCGCTCATATGTGCTCTTCGCGTAGTCCTCCGTCTCGTCTTCGATAAGCAGCAGGCTCCCCGGCTTGGCCACGCGAATCATCTCGCGGATCGCCTTCCCCTTATCGTTGAAAAAGCTGATCCCGCCCACATGAAACACCACATCGAAGCTTGAATCCGCAAACGGCAGCGCCTCGGCATTCCCGAGGTAAAGATCAGCCTCCATACCCCAGCGCCCCATGTTGGTCTGGCAGCCGGCCAGCATCTCGGGCGACAGATCCAGGCCCGACAGCTTCACTCCCCGTGGCAGGTATTTGAAGTTCAGCCCCGTGCCCACTGAAGTCTCCAGGACCGAGTCGCCCGGCTTCACCTCCAGCAGTCGCATGTAATCCACAAAGTACGAGTCCCGGTCCACGCCGCGAAGCGCGCAAGCCACCCGCTGCGTGTCGTCATAGAAGCCGCCAATCGTCTCATACAGATGGTTGTACTTCCCGTTATCGCCGGTAAGATCCTCGGCTCGCAGAAAATCCGGCATCCCATCGCGAATCGGAAACCGCTCGCCCGTGCCGCTCGCTAGAACTTCGTGCCGGCCTTCGCGGATCACGCATAAGCGCTCGCCGCTCACCGGGCTCCGTAGCAAGGCAACCGTTTCCGGCCGCTCAACCCAGCTTTCCTGTTCACCGCGACGAAGCGCCGCCCATAAACTCAAGGCGGCAGCAGCGCCCAGGCAGCTCCAGGCAATGATCGGATCCAAACGGCCGATCTCACCCAGCCGGTCGCCTTCAAAATGTGAAAAGACCAGGGCGCCTTCGAAGAGAACGAAGATGGCCGCAAAAACTCCCGCTCCTCGGCCAATCCGCCCTGCACGAAACTCGTTGTTCCACATCCACACCACAGCCGCCGCAAACCAGAAGATCAAAAACGTCTGTACGCCGCTTCGGGAAGTCATCTCCACATGCAACCGCGGCCCAGCCAGAATGTGAAGCACGACAACCGCCAGCGGCAAGGGAAGCGTAGACAGCAATCCCTTCAGCCGCGGGCTCACAATCCGATGAAAGCTGAACGGCAAAACACTCAGTACCGCGGCCAAGAATGTCCAGGCCAGGTACGCTCCAGCAGCTTCAAGTCCTGCAATAGGAAATCGCCGCCATTCCATCAAAATGCTAGGGATGAACGCGAACGCAAGCATCCAAAGAAACCCACGCCAAACCCTCTGCGTCCCCACAAACCACAGACCCAGAATCGGCCCCGTCCATGTCCCAATGGGATCGACGAAGAAGCCAGCAACAAATAGTCCGCCAACCACCCACGCCACCAGCCTCGACCAAGAATTCGCTCGAACATTCGCAATTTTCATTTAAGTCTCCTCATCGTCAAAGCCAAAGACGCAAGTCCTCGAGTAGCAAGCTGAACCCACCGTGCCCCATCCTTCGCGCTCCTGGCGAAGGGTGGGAAACCACAGAAGCCAATCGCAATCCTGGCAAGCAAGCCCTACCCCCACTCCAGTCCCTTGACCGCCGCCATCGCCATGTCGCTCCATGCAATCGCTGTCTTCAGCTGCCCTACCCCATAGCTCAACGTCAGCATCCAGTACGGAAATCCCGGATAATGCGAGCTCCGCGCCAGTCCCAGCTTTTGAAGTTCCAGCAGCATCGCCAGCATGCGCCGGTTCTTCTCCTGAAATCTTCGAATCTGCTCCAAAGCCACGCCAGGCCCCGCATCGCTGGCAAAAAACAGCTTGAGCAAAAACTCATCCCGGGGCGGATCGTCCCGAAAGGGAACAGCCAGCCACGCCTGCAGGCGCTTCTTCCCAGCCGGCGTGATCGAGTATTCCTTGCGCCGCGTCTTTTCTTTCACGTCAACCGGCGCGCTGAGCACAATCAGCCCCTCCGCCGCCAACCGCTTCAGCGTCGGATAGATCTGCCCGTAGCTCTCCCCCCAGAAAAACCCCACGCTCTGCTGAACGGTTTTGCGAATCTCGTAGCCGGACTGGTTCGGGTGAATGGCCAGAATGCCAAGAATGGCGTAAGTTGTCGGATTGCGTTCCATATATCTTCAAGATATATCTGTCAGATATGTTTGTCAATGGAATTTACCCTGGCGCCGACGTAGAAAGGAGCGCCCGTCTCCACGCCAGCTGTATTGGGGGTCGCCCGACCCTCAGCCGCTCGCCAAGCCCTAAATTCCGCCCGGCAAATTATCTTCGACTACATTGCAGATAATTACCCTCATCCGGCGCACAATCTAAATATGCACATCGGAGCAGGGAACCCGGCAGGAAAACGCACCCCACCCCCTCCTCTATGCAGGCCCTTCTAAAATGGACCTGTGTAACCGTGCAAGAAAACGATAACCCAGGCATAATAAGCAACTTATCAGCGCAACTTCGCGCAAACAAACAAAACGGTGCAATCAAAAACATCCTCGGAAAGCAGAAAAGGCAGGCCAAAATGGCCTGCCTTTCATCGTTTCCAACCCAAAAATCGAGCTATTTGCCAGGTTTTGCCGGAGCCGAAACCGGCGCAGTCGGACTGCCTGAAAGCACCGAGTGTCCCCCGCCCACTGACCGTACATACAACACTGTCAACCCGATGGAGGTAAACATGAAGATCACCGCCGACCATGTAGTCAGCCGCGTAAGCACGTTGGCGGCCGCGCGCGGTCCAAAAGCCGTCTGCGATCCCTGCCCACCAAACGCGCCGGCCAAATCAGCTGAACGCCCCTGCTGAAGCAGCACAACGCCAATCAAAAACAGGCACACCAGCACATGCACAACGATCACGAAGTAAAGAAGAATCTGCATTTGTCTAAGCTGCTTTCCGACTCTCGCCCGGTTGATCCAGGGGTGAGGCTTGGTGCGGAGGAGGGGACTTGAACCCCTATGCCTTGCGGCGCCAGCACCTCAAGCTGGTGCGTCTGCCAATTTCGCCACCTCCGCTTGAAGTGAACTCATCGAGTATACCAAAGCACGAACGGATGAGAAAGGCGGAGGAAAGTCCTGACATCGCGCTACCGCGTTTCGCACGAAATTGGACCGAATACCAATTTCTGATCAGGCCATTGAATTGCCGAGTATATTCTCCTGATAGTCTCGGCCACATCGGCTCAATTTGGAGAGTGTGTGAAATCTTTGGAAAGAATCGAGGACCAAATCCCAAATGCGACGCGCACAAATAATAGCTTTGCCCGCCATAGGTTAAGCTTCCTCATTTTCTCACTAGGCCTAGTAGCGTGGCCCGCGCACATAACCAGCCCAACATCCAGAAGCGGGACATCGATCATTGCGATAAAGACTAAGGACAGGGTATTGCTTGTTGCCGACAGTAGAATTCAAGATGCAGTGGGTTTGACGATCAACGGCTACGAGAGCGCTTGCAAGATCTACCAATACGGATCGATTTTCGCAGCCTTCGCTGGACTTGAACATGCAGCGGGCGGATTTGATCCCAGTGGCGATGTCCGTCGAGTCGCCCGTGAAGGAGGATCAGCCCGCCAAGTCGCTGACCGTTTTGTTCAATATGAAAAAGGCCAGCTCATTGAGTTAGCGACGCGCCTGAAGGCGAAAGGCGATCCAGCCCTAGCTAGGCCGGAGTTTCAAGGCACCCGCAGCATACTGGAAGCAGTGTTCGTGGGCAAAGAAGGCGGAAAGCTCGCTTTGTATTTTGCGGGGTTCCTGTTGCACCCTGGCCGGAACGGGTTCACCGTGGAGACAAACGTACCCGGAGAATCATGCTCAGGCGAGTGCCTACTCCCGCTAGGGCACCGAAAAGAAATCCAGGCGTATCGCGCTACCCACCCGGACCCTCCGATGAAAGATCTGAAATATGCGCTGAGCCTCATCCAGATTGAAGTGAAGGGGGCACCCGAGGACGTCGCTCCTCCCTTCGCGGCTCTTGAAATTCAGGAAGGCCATGCGCCCCATTGGGTTGCGGGATACCAAGGCGAGTGCCCCGCGATTAAAGCGGCTAGTGCGCCTGTGCCGCCGCCATCTTAGCCCTCAGCCGCTTCTCCGCATCCGCGCTCCAATACTTGCAATCCAGCCGGATGAACACGGACGCATACGGAATTGTCATATTTGTCTTCAGCACCAGAATATTGAAATTCTTGACGGGATCGGTACTTTCCGAAGGCTGCGCTGCCGGCCCCCAGGAGGTACTCAAGAAAACAGATATGTGGGCAATATAGACCAGACTGGTCTGCCACGCGGGAATAGATTGGGCGTATCTCCCAAGAGCCCTCCCCCTTGAAAGAGGCATTGAATGCAAGCTCAAACTGGCAGACCTTTCCCGCATAGGCTCAACGTTCGCGGTAACTACGATTCAGTCTGCACCGAGTGTCACATGACAGTCGCTTCCGCGTGGCATGAGAAGGAACTTGCTCAATTTGAACGGGAACATGTTTGCGAGCCGGTTCGCCTCTACCAACTCCGCGAAAACCCGTTCGCAGATCGCCAATCGGTCCAGTGGTCTCCGAAACCCTGAATTCCACCGTTTCCGCAGGGCAGCAGGATACTTGGCAAAAAAAGATCAACTTTGATCAGCGCGGCAGCTCTCATTTGCAATACGGTGCATCCATAGGCAAACTTGAGGACTCTGCCCTGCCGACTCCCAAGGACGGCAGGGCCTTTTATCTGGCTCTCAAACAATCCGCTAGTGCGCAGACTGCGCCGCCGCCGCCATCTTATCTCGCAGCCGCTTTTCTGCATCCGCACCCCAGTATTTGCAATCCAGCCGGATGAACACCGACGTGTACGGAATCGTCATATTCGTCTTCAGCACCAAAATATTGAAGTGCCTGGCGGCCTCTTCAATGTTCGCGATCACTTTGTCATGCGGCACGGATTCGATCGGGTAGTCGTGCAGAACATCGCCAATCTCCCTGCGGTAATTCAACACGCCGGGCGCATCAATCTCGTCTAGAAACGGCAGTTCCGCGTCCATCGAAATCACCGGCCGCACATGAATCGACCTGTCGATGGCGAACAGAACGTGGCGCAGCACCTCTATCTGATTGGTATTGGTATCGATCGTCTCGATCCCCGCCGACGCCTGCAGCGGATAAGCGGAGTCGACAATCAGAATCCAGTTGCGATGCCCCAGCAGCGGCAAGGCCTCAGTAACCCTGGCCCGCCAGTCCGGAGAAGCAGCGGGCGCAGCAGAAGCAGCCGGAGCCTGGGCGAAACAGGGGAGTAAAACCATCGACAGAAAACTGAGAACGATCAAAGATCTAGGCATTGAAAGGATCCTCATCTTGCTGGGAACCGAGCAGGAGCAGCATCGCGTCCCGTCCAAAACTCTACACGATTTGGGAGCCATGCGGCCATCACCCAATCAGCCGCGTCATCCATGCAGCCAGCGCCTGCTGGTCTGGCGTTCCGGCCGCGTGGGCCGCCTGCACATTCACCCGCTCCTCAGGAGCCCGATTTTGACTGATCTTGAATTTGCCTTCAATCCGCGCAATCGGGATGCGGAAGCCGACGATCCCCGCCAGCATGGTGCGGCGAAAACCATCCGGCATCGCGTGCCATTTCTCGGCGAACGCCGGTTCGTTAGCCTGAATCAGCCCTTCGAGCAAAGCGCCTTTGCCGGCATCGTCTTCAACCAGCTCCAGCGTTCCGTAAGCATGAACGGCAATGTAGTTCCAGGTAGGCACCGAAAGTTCTTCGGTATAAAAGCTCGGCGACACATAACTATGCGGCCCCGGAAACACCACCAGCGTCTCGCGCCCCGCAAGCGCCTGCCAATGCCGATTAGCCTTGGCGAAGTGTCCCTCGATGAGCCCATGTTCGCCTTCATCTTTGACGATAAGCGGCAGATGCGTAGCAACAAGAGGCGCCGGCGCATCCGGCGCAGATTGCGGGCCAAACAGAATGGCGAAAGAATACGCCTGCATGGCCTCGATAAGAATGCCGCGGTCAGCAACCTGGTTAAATTTTGGGCTGTACATTGAAGCTCCTATTGAATGCGCTCGAACCTGAAACCAGCCTCACGCAACGCGTGGCTGATCGCGGTGATGTGCGTTGCGCCGCGCGTCTCAATGGTCACATCGATCACCGTTTCACCCAGGCTGACGCCGTAGTAGGCGCGATTGTGAACGGTCTCAACAATGTTGGCGCGTTCGCGAGCCAGAATCTGCGTAAGCTGCAGCAGCGCGCCTGGACGGTCCTGCAGGTAGACGCGTACGCGCAGCAGGCGGCCATCCTTCACCAGGCCGCGTTCGATGATTTTGGCCAGCAGCGACACATCGATGTTGCCGCCGCAGACCAGCACCACGGTGCGGCGATGGCGCAAGTTAGTCTTGGCCTGAACCACCGCAGCCAGCGCCGCCGCGCCTGCGCCTTCGGCCAGCGTCTTCTCCTGCTCAAGCAGCAGCAGAATCGCGCTGGCAATTTCTTCATCGTCGACGGTCACAATCTCGTCCACATAGCGCGACACCAGCGGCAGGGTCAGGTCACCGGCGCGCCGCACGGCAATGCCGTCGGCGATGGTGGCTTCCGCAGAAATGGTGACAGGATGCCCCGCCTCGCGCGCCCGCAGCATCGACGGCAGTTTTTCCGGCTCGACGCCGATCACGCGAATCTTCGGATTGCTCTCCTTGAGTGCGCACCCGATGCCGCCAATCAGCCCACCGCCGCCAATGGGCACCACCACAGCCTCAAGGTCCGGAACCTGCTCCAGCAGTTCAAGGCCGATGGTGCCTTGTCCAGAGATAACGTCAGGATCGTCGAAAGGATGGATGAAGGTGCGCCCGGTTTCAACGCGTCTGCGCAGCGCCTCTTCGCAAGCCTCGTCATAGCTAGCGCCGAACAGGATAACCTCGGCCCCATAGCCGCGCGTGGCGGCAACTTTGATCTGCGGCGTCGCCAGCGGCATTACAATCTGCGCGCGAATGCCGCGAGCAGCCGCGTGGAACGCCACTCCCTGAGCGTGATTGCCTTCGCTGGCAGCA
>Ga0302326_10016689_pt1 | contig 15348 bp, 16 predicted proteins | sample Palsa_T0_3_FD_202264 | JGI IMG/M metagenome (GOLD analysis project Ga0302326, IMG submission 202264) | Peat permafrost microbial communities from Stordalen Mire near Abisko, Sweden - Palsa_T0_3 | ecosystem: Environmental > Terrestrial > Soil > Palsa > Peat permafrost | place: Sweden: Abisko...
AGGTCAGCGGCCAGATCTTCAACGTGCTGGAAGAGAACTATCAAATTCGTCAGCTCGCGATGCTGGTGGCCGGATCGCTGTCGCTTGTCGATCCGCCGATCCGGGTCGACCTGCAAGAAGCGCCGCTGCCGAAGCTCGTGCGCAACTATCGCATGAGCAACGCCAAACTCAGCAATGCGCTCGGCTTCACACCTTCGCGCACCGTGCTCGAATCGATCCAGCATATGCTGACCAAACTGCCGCTCGAGCGCCTCGACGATTACGGCGATCCGCGCTACTACAACATTCGCTGGATGACCGTGCTCGAAGAGTTCCACTCGGAGCAGCGCCACTTCTCATCGATTTATTAGGGTCTGCGTGTGTGCCCGCGCGGCGCCGCGAGCGGGCGGTTGTGACTCCGGCGGCGAATTTGTAACGCACGACAGTGCGCATCGATCAAGGGACGATCCGCGAAATTCTCGCGCGGACGGACATCGGCGGATATATTGGGACCTACGTTCAGTTGCGCAAGCGCGGCAACGATCTGGTGGGTCTCTGTCCTTTTCATGCCGAGAAAACGCCGTCGTTCCACGTTCATCCCGACCGCGGATTCTTCAAATGCTTCGGCTGCCAGCAGGGTGGCGACGTGATCAAGTTCGTGCAGCAGCTCGAAAACATCCCCTTCCCCGAAGCCGCGCGCTTGCTCGCGCGCCGGGCCGGGATCGAGCTCGAAGATGAGGATCCGGCAGCCGCGCGCATTCGCGGTGAAAAGGAACAGATCTACGCCGCCAACGAGATCGCCGCGGCGTTCTTCGTTCGCACGCTGAAGCTGGCCCCCGAAGGCGAGATCGCACGCGCCTACATTGCCAAGCGCGGCCTCGATGCCGCAACGGTCGACGCCTTCAAACTTGGCTACGCACCACCCGGCTGGGATGGTCTCGTGCGCGAGCTGAGCGCGAACGGGGTCAATCTGGAAATCGCGGCGACCGCGGGCCTCGTCAAGCCGGGCCAACGTGGCTTCTACGATTTCTATCGCAGCCGGCTAATGATTCCGACCTACGCCACGACGGGCGAAGTCGTGGCCTTCGGCGGGCGCGCACTCGATGATTCGCAACCAAAGTATCTCAACACGGCGACGACCCCCGTGTACGTCAAAGGTCGTGGTCTGTACGCGCTCAACGTCGCGCGCCGCGCCGCGGCGGCTGCCGATGCCCTGATCGTCGTCGAAGGGTACCTCGACTGCATTGCGCTGCACCAAGCGGGATTCACTCACGCCGTGGCTTCCCTCGGCACCGCGTTCACGGTCGATCAGGCGACCGAACTGCGCAAGTACGCGGAACGAATTTTCTTGTGCTTCGACGCGGACGCCGCCGGGGGCGCCGCAACCGCCAAGTCGATCGAGGTGTTGCAGGCCGCGGGCTGCGTCCCGTTTATCGTTGCACTCCCCCCCGGCGAGGACCCCGACACCTTCATCCGCACTTCCGGCGCTTCGGCGTTTCAGACTTTGCTCGACACGGCGCTGCCGTGGATTCAATTCGAGCTCGATCGCGACATCGACGAGATGCTCGCCAAGCGGCTTCCCGCTTCACAAACCGCGCTCGTGGCCGAAGGCCGCGTGCGCGGGCTGCCGCAATCGGAGTGGGATCGCTGGCGGGTCTATGCAGCCAAGCGCCTCGGACTCGACGTCAACGACCTGCGCAACAGCCGTTTCAGCGCAAATCCGGCACGTTTCGCGCCGCGTCCGGGCGCTGGGCCTGGCGGCACGCGCCACGTCGCGGCGCTCGCCGAGCCACCGTCCGTGGAGCGTGAGATTCTGGCTGCGCTCGTGGACGAGCCCTCGCTCGTCGCCGAATATGCCGGCCGGATCGACCCCGAGGTGTTTCGCGAGCCGCGCTACCGCGCGATCTACCAGGCGCTGCACGCGCGCGCCGCGCAGCTCGCGACGGCTGCCGACGTGTTCGCGGCGCTCGAGGGTGACCAGGGCGCGATCGAACTTTTGGCTGCGCTCCAAAAGCCGGACCGTTCCTCAAAAGTGCGCTTCAGCGACACGGCCGCGCGACGAGCGCATCTAGACCGCGTTGTGGAGGGTTTAGCAGAGGGCCGCCTGGAGCAGCGCTGGAGAGAGCTCGACCTCAAAATCGACGAGGCCTTCCTCTCCGGCGCTGCCGTTTCGTCCGAAGAAAGAGACGAACACGTCCGCCTGGGCGAAGAGTTGAACAAACGGAAGAGAAAACGGTTAGGAACACGCTAGGGCCGCGCATGCACGCCGGCTTCAAAAAGAAAGGGGGTGAGCTCTACAAATATGGCACGTAAGAAAGCAGCGACCAATGGAGTCGCGACGGATCCGGCTGCGGCCGTCCTGCCGCTCGAAGAGCAGATCAAGAAACTGATCGAGCGCGGTAAGAAGCGCCAGCAGCTAACATACGAAGAAATCAACGCCGTTTTCGACAACGTCGAAGACGTCGATCCCGAACGCATCGACGGCCTTTTTGAAGAGATCGCCTCCCTGGGCATCGAGGTCGTCGAAGAGCAAAAAGAAGAAAAGCCGGCCGCCGACGACGCGCCGGAAGCTGAGGCATTGCCGGCCGGGCTTTCGCTCGACGATCCGGTCCGCATGTATCTCAAGGAGATCGGTCGCGTCCCGCTGCTGTCGATGGACGAAGAGAAGCAGCTGGCGATGGCGATCGAAGCGGGCGAGCTCGAAGGCCAGAAAAACGGCCAAGCGCAGGGCCGCATCGTCGAACACGGCTTCGAAGCGAAGAGGAAACTGACCGAGGCGAACCTCCGCTTGGTCGTATCGATTGCGAAGAAGTACGTCGGCCGCGGCATGCTGTTTTTGGATCTGATCCAGGAAGGCAATCTCGGCCTGATCCGCGCCGTCGAAAAATTCGACTATCGCAAGGGCTACAAATTCTCGACCTACGCGACTTGGTGGATTCGCCAGGCGATTACCCGCGCGCTGGCCGATCAGGCGCGCACGATTCGCATCCCGGTGCACATGGTCGAGACGATCAATCGTCTGATCAAGATCTCGCGCCAGCTCTTGCAAGAACTCGGCCGTGACCCGACGGTCGAAGAGATCGCGCACGAGATGGGCCTTACGCCCGAAAAAGTGCGCGAAGTGATCAAAGTCTCGCAAGAGCCGATTTCGCTCGAAACGCCGATCGGCGAAGAAGAAGATTCGCATCTGGGCGACTTCATCGAAGATCAAGAGGCGATCGCGCCCGCTGAGGCGGCGTCGGTCATGCTGCTCAAAGAAAAAATGGCGGACGTTCTGAAGAACCTGACCGATCGCGAGCGCAAGGTGCTCGTGCTGCGCTTCGGGCTCGAGGATGGTCACCAGCGCACGCTCGAGGAAGTCGGTCAGGAGTTCGGCGTCACGCGCGAACGGATCCGCCAAATCGAAGCCAAGGCGCTACGCAAACTGCGCCACCCTTCACGCGGCAAAGCGCTCAAAGACTACTGGTCGAACGAGTAAGTCGCCCCGCGGAGGCTAGATTGAGCCGGCGGGATGGACGGGCTTGACGTCCGGATTCTTGTCCGCGAACGCGCCGTCTGGGTTGGGAATGACCCAGAGCGCAAGATCCCAAATCGCGGGAAAATCGAAAACGAAGGCCACTTCGTCCGGTGACTTGGCGACGCCGGCTTTTACGAGATCAGCCGGCGTCGGATTGGCCGGGTCGCCGCCGGCGGCGGTGATTTTCTTCGCCCCAACCGCGCCGTAGGTCACGGTGCCGTTCGGGCCCACGAGCCCGTAGTGAACGTGGTTGTGGAAAACGCCCCAACGCGCTGCATCGATGCCGAAGAGGTGCGGCGCAGTTTCATCGGTGTGCGGCACCGAGTAGTCCGCGCCGAGCAGCCGGCCGTGCACGTCGTACCAAAGCTGGCTCGGGTGCGCGACGTCGGCGCTCGTCCACTGGCGGTTCGCGTAGCTGACCGCGCCCGTGTCGTCCTCGTTTGTGTAACGCACGAAGCCGGCTTTCTCCGCCGCTCGAGTCGTCGGGAAATGGCTCGCAATATACGACGTTGCTGCGCGCACGAACGGCGCCTCAGCCGCACTCGGGATGCCGGACATGGTGTCGGCCCGCAGCGGCTGCGTAACGAGCAACGCGGTTGATACGACCAAGCCAAATAATCTGAAATTCTTCATGACTGCACCGATCCTACGGATGCGGCGTTGCGGGAACGCCGGGCGCGGCGGGGACGACCGAAGTCGCGGCGGGTCCCGGTTGACCGTTTGCCGGCGGCGCCGAGGCACCCGTGCCCGCGGCGGTGGTGACGGCCGGTGACGGTGCGCCCGATGCCGGGGCCGGCGGAATCGTCGGACGTCCCTTCGGAAGCGGTTTCGGCTTCTGCGGACCCGGCGTGAAGAGCGGCGCGGGCGTCAGATCGGAATGCGGGGGATCGTAGGTACTCTCGAACGGCGGCGGCGTCGAGAGGACGACGCCTTTCGGATCGCTCGCGTCGATCGTGGCGGCGGTCTGCGCCGGAATGATGCTGCCGGCCGGCAGCACCAATTGGCGGCCGGGGCGTAAATAATGATACAGCGCGTGGTACGGAATGAAGATGTCACCGACCGTGTCGACCGCGTCGCTCGTCGACTGCTGGCCGGTCGTGCGCTCGATCGTCACGTACTCGTGATACGCGCGAATGGGCAACGTCTGATGCGCCCCCGCCAATGGAAACGGGTCGAGATGAATCTGGACGGCGCCGTCCTCATTGCCCATGTAGGCGGGGTTGGTCGTGACGACCGTCAGCGAGCCGGGCGCCCCGGCAGGCGCAATGGTGACGCCGTTGAGGACCAGTGGTGCCTTCAAGTGCATGCGAATGACCGCTCCGGCTTTGGTCGAAGCGGAACTCACCTTGTCGTCGAGGACGAACAAGAGCATCGCACCGTAGGGCAAGGTGGCCCCGCTGGGCGCCGGGGCGGGCGACGCCGATGCGGGGCTGCGAGGGGGTTCGGGCGGCGGAAGTGCGCGCGCCGCAGGCATGATCGCGACCGAGAGGACAGCCGTCAGTGCAACGGCGATCCCGAGCGCACGAATGCCTGCGCCCACGGAATTAGGAAGCCTTCTTTTCGCTTGCTTCCCGGGCGGCTGCAGCTGCTCGCTTGCCTTCCTCGATGAGTTGCTTGACTTTTTGCCCACCTTTTTGGCCTATCTCTTCGTAGAACGCCGGTCCGTAACGGTCACGGGTAGCTTCGCCACCCTTCTTTCCGCCCTTCTTACCGATCTGCTCGTAGAATTCGTGGCCGTGAGCAAGTTTCGTCGCTTCTCCGCCTTTACGGCCGATTTGTTCGTAGAACTCGGGACCGTACTTGCGCTTGACGGTTTCGCCGCCTTTCTGGCCGGCTTCTCGAACGGTCATCCCGCCGGCTGGTTTACGCTTGGGGGTCGACATAGTGGAGGATTACCTTCCCTGGGAGAATGGTGCGCCGCGCGGCTGTCGCGGTGACCTGCGCTACGCGCCTGTCGCTTGTTAACGGTGCTGGAGCCCCGTTAGTTTGGAGTTCGGAACCTTGAATCGTGTCGCTATATCCATTGTCGCTCTATTGCTTGGAACAGGCTGGCAAAGCGTATCGGCGGCCGATGATTTGCTGCACTCGATCGTTAGCACGGAGGTCCATCGCTCCGCCAATCCGTCATTTGTCGCTGGGCTTCTCGATGCCGATCCACCAGTCGCAGCACGCGCTGCGCTCGCTCTCGGCCGAACTGGTCAACCTGCGGCGCTCCCGCCCCTTCGCGAACACCTCCATGTCCGCACCTCTGCTGTGCGCGCAATGGTCGTGTACGCTTTGGGCCTGCTCGGCGACGCCGCTTCGCTCAGTGATATTCGAGAGTATGCGCGCCGGGATGAGAACTCCGCAGTAAGGTACGCTGCAAGCGATGCGATTGGACGTATCCTCGCGCAAGTTCCCAAGACGGTCAATGCCGCCGTCGCGGCCGATCTGCTAAAGGTCGCAACGACGGATTCGGATGGGGCCGTCCGCGCTCACGCAGTCGTGCAACTCGATTCCTTTCGCGACACGCCGTCCGCCGCCGAGGTCGAGCGCAGTCTCGAACGCATCGAGACGAGCGACGCGGATGACACGGTTCGCTGGCACGCGGCCTGGATGCTGGCGCGCGGTTTCGCCGCCATCGCGGATACAACGTTTCTGAAGGCGCAGTTACGCGATCCGAGCGACGTCATACGCCTCGAGTCCGTCCGGGCTTTGGGCATTCACGGCGGTCCGGGTTCGGAGGCCGTCGTGCGCTCGATGCTCGGCGATGCCTCATGGCGCGTGCAATTGGAAGCCTCTGAAGCATTGCTCCGGCTCGCCCACAAGCCGCGCACCGAGCATCTCATCGCCGATCCCGCGGGGCTGCATTTGCCCGCCGTACCGGCGTTGCCGGCCCAAACTGCGGCGCCGGCGGACGCGCCTGCCGCAAGCCCAAGCCCCGCGCCGAAAGTCTCGGCTCCCGATACTTCAGCCCTCGACCTCGGGCCGCCACTGCTCGCGCTCACGGCGTCTGAAATGAATGGGCCGCTGCCGGGGCCGCATCCGCGCGTGTTGATTCGCACGACGAAGGGCGACGTCGTGGTGCGCCTCTATCCCGAATGGGCGCCGACGACGGTTGCGAGTTTTCTCGCACTTGCCCAAAGCGGGTTTTTCAACGGAAACCGTTGGTTTCGCATCGTGCCCGACTTCGTCGTGCAAACGGGCGACCCGACGAATACGGGTGAGGGCGACCCGGGCTACACGATTCCTGCCGAGGAGAATCCGATCGAGCAGCGCACCGGCGTCATCTCGATGGGGCTCGACTACAAGGACAACCACCCCGTGCGCGATTCCGCCGGCTCGCAATTTTACATAACGCTTTCACCGCAGCTGCACCTCGATCGGCCGTTCAGCACGTTCGGTGAAGTCGAAAGCGGTTTCGACGTGCTCGCGCATTTGATCGAGAGCGATCGCATGAAAACCGTTTCGCGCATTTCCGACGGCTAGCGTCCGAAGAGGCTGCGCAGTGCGAAGAGCGCATTCTCCCTGCGCTCGGTAACGCGGCGATAAAAATATGCGGCCCAATGCGTACCGAAGGGCACGTACACGCGCACCCGATAGCCTTCGTTGACGAGTGCCCGCTGAAGGTCGGGCCGCACGCCGTAGAGCAACTGAAATTCGAAACGGTCTTTTTCGATTCCATGCGCGCTTGCGTAGGATTTAGCCGCGGCGATCAGCTGTTCATCGTGCGTCGCAAGCCCCGGATACGTGCCGCGCGAGAGTAGCGCTTCGGCCATGGCGAGATAGGCTTGTCGAATTTCCGCCTTGTGCTGGAGGGCCAGCGCCGGCGGTTCGCGGTAGGCGCCCTTACAAAGGCGCACCCGGGCGCCGAGCGAGAGGGCGCGCTCCACGTCGGCGGGCGAGCGTTTCAGATAAGCTTGGATGACCGGCCCGACGTTGGAATGGCGCGCGAAGACGGATTCGAAAACACGCAAGGTCGCTTGGGTGACGCTCGAGCCTTCCATGTCGATGCGCACGAAGGGATCTGGCAGCGCTTGCGCCCGCGAAACGATGTCCTCGAGGAGGCTGCTGCAAAAGCCCTCGTCCAGCAGCAGCCCAAGCGCGGTCAATTTCACCGAAACGTTCGTGCGAGCTCCGTCCGTCTGGAGCGCCGCGAGCAGCGCTACGTACGTGTCCCGCGTCCGCGTCGCCTCGGCACGGTCGGTCACGTCCTCACCCAAAAAATCGAGGGTTGCCGTCATACCACGTGCGTTGAGCTCGCGGACGGCGGCCAGCGCCGAAGCGATCCCGTCGCCGGCGACAAATCGTTTTGCGATGAAGAAAAGGTGCTTTTGTAACGGCGCCCCCGGCGCGAAGAATTGATCGATGACCGACATTGAAGCAAGGATTCTCGGCCGGTGCCGTAAGCGGCCTCTGCCAAGAAAATTTAACCCGCTTCCAGGAGCGCTCGGCGAGGCGTCTCGGGGCCCCTTCCGAAGGTCACAGTCGATGGAAGGGCAGCCAACAGCCTCGACGCACGGGTCCAAGCGAGTCCTCATCGCCGATGATGACGCGGACGTCTGCGCGTTGCTCGAAGCGGTTTTGCGTCCTTACGGCCACGTGACCTCGGTGCACGATGCCGAGGCGGCGCTCGAACTCTTGGCGAGCCAGGGACCGTACGACGTGATCATTTCCGATTTCATGCTGCCCGGCATCAACGGTCTCGAATTCGTGCGCCGCATACGCAGCGACGAGCACGAGGGTCACGTACCGATCCTGATGATCAGTGGTCACGGTACCGTAGGCGTCGGCGAGCACGCACGCGCAGCCGGCGCCGACGCGTTTCTCGACAAGCCCTTTACGCTCGCGCAACTACGCGAGACGATCGGCGCGCTTCTCTAAGCAGCAAGTCTTCGGTAGCCTTACGGCGTAAAGCGCAAGGTGCTCGCCGCTGCCCTTCGTGTTGTACTGGTTGCCTTTTCGCTTGCCCTCGACGTGTTCGCCGTCAGCGTCGGCGTCGGTGTCCGTGGTGTTCCACGTAACGCCAAGATCCGAATCGGCGCCGCGTTCGCGACGGCCGAAGTCAGCATGAATCTGATCGGCGCCGCGATCGGTGCGGTCGTCGGTAAGACGATCGGCGGCGTGGCCGCATACATCGGATTCGCCGCGCTCGTCGGTGTCGGGGCCTACATGATCATCGAGAGCATCGCGGCCGAGGAAAAAACCTTCGATCTTTCGCGCGGCTGGGGCCTGTTCATCGCGTCGCTTTCGATCAGTCTCGATTCCCTTGGAATCGGCTTCTCGATCGTCTACATCGGCGTTCCGCTCGTCGTCACGCTGGCCGCCGTCGCGGTCGCGTCGGTCGCCGCCACCACCCTCGGCTTGGCTTTCGGCAAACGATTCGGGGAGCGAGTCGGCGAACGGGCCGGAATCATCGGCGGAATCATGCTCGTCGCCACGGGGGGCCTCTTCGCCATCTTGAAATACATGCACGTCCAGTAGTGCTCGCGTAGTGGTGCACGGCGTCGGCGAAGCGCTCTTGGCGCGAGCGCGGGCCGCCGGGTGCGTTTCGATCGCGGTGATCGGTACGAGCAAGAACGCCGGCAAGTCCGTCGTGACCGCCGAGTTATGCGAAGCGTTACGACGCGCGCAGGTTCCGTTCGGGCTGTGTTCGATCGGACGCGACGGCGAAGCGACCGATGCAATCGATCGCGCGCCCAAGCCACGCTTCTATCTGCGCTCGGGTGCACTGATCGCGACCGCGGCAACGCTTCTGCCGCGCTCGCCCGCGCTCGAGATCGTCGGGCACACGGGCGAGACGAGCGCCCTCGGCCCGATCGTCCTCGGCGCGGTGCGAGCTCCCGGTTATTTCGAGATCGCCGGTCCGCCCCAAGCGGACGCGCTGCGCCGGGTCGCGCGCCTGCTCGGAGCGCGCACACCCTTCGTGTTGATCGACGGCGCCGTCGATCGTATCGCGGCGCTGCGTGACGGCTCCGACGCAATTGTCGTCGCGGTCGGAGCCGCCGGAGCGCCCGCCATCGGTCGCGCCCTCGACGACGTCGCGGCGCTGGTCGGCCGCCTGGGACTCCAGCCCGCCGACCCCGAGCGCGAGGCGGTCCGGGTAGCGGGCGCGCTCGGCGCCGTGGCGGCGGCGGAGTTTGCGCGAGCCGGCGAACGGCGGCAAATCGTCGTGCGCGACGGCACGCGCCTGACCTTCGGCGGCCGGACGTTCCTGGAACTCGCGGCGCGACTCGATCTGCGCTGCGAGCGACGTTTGCGCCCGATCGCGTGTACGGTCGCGCCAAGCGGCGGAGGCCGCTTCTTCGAACCGTTGACCTTTGCGCGGGCCGTTGCGCAGCGCACGGGCCTGCCCACCTACGATGTGTACGCTCAAACGCTGGCCGAGGCCGGCGCCGCGTGAGCACGCAGCGGTGAGCGCGCCCGCGAACGCGCCTTGGACTGCCGGCGCCGCCGAGGCGATCGGCGTCAATTGGCTGCTCGGGGCAATCGCGCCGCACGGCATGCTCGGCCGCCGCGCTCGAACGCGCGAACGCGCGTTCCGTCGCGGCGATGAAGCGGCTGCGCGCCGGCAACTCGCAGGGGTCGAGCGCGTCGCGCGGGAGCGCGACGCCGCCTGGCTCGAGGCATCACGGGCGCGCCTCGCGGCGCTTACCGATCCACTCGAGCCGCTCGCGCGAGCGAGAAGCGGTGGCGTGCTCTCCGATAGTGATCTCTTCGAACTCTCGTCGTTTGCCGAGGCGTTAACCGAAGCGGGGATTCAAAGCCTGCTTGCGAGTTCCGAGCATACGTTCGTGCCGGCGCTCGCGACTGAACTGCAGAGGTTGCTCGCGCCCGGACGCACGTCCGCCGGCGGCTTCTATCTCGATGACGCATTTGACGAAGAGCTTGCGAGGGCACGCGTGCAAAGCGCACGCTGCGAGGCCGCGTACGACGCCGCGCGCAGTCACCTCGCGCAGCGCGTTGCGCACTACGCGGGCGTCGAGCACGTGCGCGAGGGCGAGTTCGTGCTCTTGCGCGAGCGCGTTGTAGGCCCGCTACCGGCGGAAATTCGCGTGCTCCGCGAGGCGCCGACATATCTGCTTTGCGAGCTGGCACTCGACGAGGATTCGCAAGCGGCCCTGGCCGCCCGCGAGGACGCGCTCGAGCGCGTCGCCGAACGCGAGGAGGCCGTCCGTTTGCGCCTCTCGCTCGCGATCGCGGAGATGGGCCCGGTTCTCGAAGCCGCCTGCAACGCGCTCGGCGAACTCGAGCTTCACATTGCGCGCGCCCTCTTTGCGCAACGCTACGGCTGCGTCGTTCCGGAAGTCCTCGAGGCGAGCAGCGCGCGCTTTGAAGCGGCGCGTTGCCTACCGTTAGCGGAAACGCTCGAGCGGCACGGCCGCGCCTACACCCCGATCTCGCTCGAGCTGACGGGCATGGGGATCGTGACCGGCCCGAACATGGGTGGAAAAACGGCGGCATTGCGGACGCTCGGTTTTCTCACGGCGTGCGTCGCGCTCGGGGTGCCCGTGCCGGCGGATTCGGCCGCGTTGCCGTTGGTCGACGAGATCGCCTGGCTCGGCGGCGCGAACGAGACGCCGCAGGATGGTTTGCTTTCGTCGTTCGGCGCGGAGATCGTCGAACTGCGGGAGCTGCTCTCGCACCGGGCGGGACGGGCGCTCTTGTTGATCGACGAGTTCGCACGCACGACCTCGCCGCGCGAAGGGCGTGCGCTGCTCGTGGCCTTGCTCGAATGCCTCAGCGAACGCGATGCTTTCGGGTTGGCGGCGACGCACCTGGCCGGCCTGTCTCGCGAAGCGCGGGTAGCGCACTACGCAATCGGAGGCCGCGGCGTTCTAGCGTCGCGCGGCGCAACGCCGCTTCCTCTCGAAACCGCGCTCGCACGGATCGCGCAGGAGATGGATTACCGCCTCGTCCAGCTTCCCGAAGGTGCTGCGCCGGCTTCCGATGCGCTGGCCCTAGCCGACGCGCTCGGTCTCGACACGGCGCTCGTCGCGCGCGCTCGCGAAATCCTGTAGTAGCGAAACGTAAGACGGACCGGCATCGCCGATGCCGGTCCGTTTCCCGAGAGGAGGAGCGACGTCTGGGGCGTCGCTTCGGGCGCTAGAGAATGGACCAACCCCTCACCGTTAGGTAGTCGGCTCCTCCGCACGTCTCGGAGAGTCCCAATTTTGCCGTTTTGATAGTCATTAAGTCCCTATTTTTGGCTCGACGAAGCCGAGACGGCCCCGGAAGGCTGCGCGGAGTTCCGTTCGGCCGGCGGGAAGCTCGCCCGTCATGGAGCCCCTCGTCATCACCGTCGCCGCCGTCGGGGCGGAACTGACACCGGAACAGACGCCGCATCTGCCGGTCACGCCCCGGGCGCTCGGCGAAACGGCCGCACTTTGCCAGGCAGCCGGCGCCGCCATGATCCACGTCCACTGCCGCCGCGACGACGGCACCAATACGAGCGAGGTCGCGCGCTTCGCCGAGGCGCTCGAGGCTATCCGCAGCCGCAGCGAATTGATCGTGCAATTCACGACGGGCGGCGCCATCGGCATGACCGCTAAGGAGCGGGCGGGTCCGCTGCAGCTTCGTCCGGAGATGGCGACCTTGACGTGCGGCACGGTCAATTTCGGTGACGACGTCTTCGAGAACAGCTTCCCGATCATGCGCGGCATCCTGGCCGAAATGGAACGCTACGGTGTTCGCCCGGAACTCGAAATCTTCGACGCGGGTCATCTTAGCAACGCGAAGCGTCTGGTCGCCGAGGGCCTTCTCGCGTGGCCGCAGCACGTCGATTTCGTGCTCGGTGTTCCGGGCGGGCTCGACGCGAGCGTTCGCAATCTCGTCTACCTCGTCGATGCGCTGCCGTCGCGCTGCACGTGGTCCGTCGCGGCGATCGGGCGCGATCAGCTACCGCTTGCCACGGTGGCCGTCGCCATGGGGGGGCACGTTCGTGTCGGTCTCGAGGACAATATCTATTATAGTAAGGGCCGCTTGGCGCGAAACGACGAGCTGGTCGCGCGCGTAGCGCGGGTCGCCGCCGAACTCGGGCGTCCGGTCGCGACGCCGGCTGAAGCACGCACCTTGTTCGGTCTGCCGGTGCCGGCCAAAGGATTCGAGGTAGGGGCGCCGTAAGCGTCGCGCACTCCAGCACCGCCGGAGGGCGCGCTTCAACTGTTAAACTACGTCGTCCGCAGGACGCTTCAGGCCATCCCGCTGCTCCTGCTCATCTCCATCATTCTCTATTGGATTCTGAGCAACGCGCCCGGCGGACCGCTCGCGCCGTATCTTCAGAATCCCCACATCACCGCCGCGGACATCGCGCGCTTGAAGCACAACTTCGGATTGGATCAGCCGCTGCCGATCCGCTATTTGCGCTGGCTCGGCATGGTGTTGCAGGGCCAACTCGGCTATTCGACCTCGAACTCCGAGGACGTCACGACCGCAATTTTCGAGCGCATGCCGGCGACGCTATTGCTGATGGGCTGTTCCTTTGCGCTGTCGCTCGCGGTCGGGGTCAGCTTCGGCATCCTCGCCGCGATCAAGCCGTACTCGCTGGTCGACTACGCGATTACAACCTTCGCATTTTTCGGGCAATCGATGCCCGTCTTCTGGTTTGCGCTGATGCTGCAGCTCGCGTTCGCGGTAACGGGCATCACCGCGTTCGGCTATCACTTTGCCCTGCCGTCGGCCGGTATCTCGTCAAGTGACGATTTCGACCTGGGCGATCACGCGCTGCACCTGATCTTACCGGTTGCGGTGCTCAGCCTGCTCAGCATCGCGACCTGGAGCCGGTTCACCCGCAGTTCGATGCTCGAGGTCGTCAAGACCGACTACATGCGCACGGCCGCGGCCAAGGGTCTCGACCGGATGCGCATCATCTTGCGCCACGGTTTGAAGAACGCGCTGATTCCGGTCGTCACGATCATCGCGCTCTCGCTCCCGAGCCTGGTAGCGGGCGCGGTAGTCACCGAAACGATCTTCGCCTGGCCCGGCATGGGCCGTTTGTTCTTCAACGCGCTCGGGCAGTTCGATTTTCCGCTCTTGATGGGCTACCTGATGATGGTTTCGGCGCTCGTCGTCTTCTTTAACATCTTCGCCGACGTCGCTTACGCGTGGCTCGATCCGCGCGTGAAGTATAACTGAGTAGCCCGGTGGCGACGACACTTGTTCCGGGCGCGATCGTCGCCCCGGTGGCGGAGGAAGAGTTCCACATCGAGCGCCACGGCGTCTGGAAGCGCTTCCGGCGTCACCGCCTGGCGCTCTTGGGCGGTTTGGTCATCGTCGCTATCGCGCTCGTTGCGGTCTTCGCGAAGCTGCTGCCGCTACAGGATCCGAACTTCATCGATCAAGTGAATTGGACGGGCTACCCGCTCGCGCCGGGGGTTGCGGGACACTTGCTCGGCACCGACGAGAACGGCCGCGATTTGCTGGCGCGGCTCATCTACGGCGCGCAGATTTCGTTGACCGTAGCGGTTGCCGCCGTATTCATGGAACTGGCGATCGGCACGGTCGTCGGCGCGATTTCCGGTTACTACGGCGGCTGGATCGACTACACGCTGATGCGCATCACCGATGTGTTCCTGTCGATTCCGCTGCTACCGCTCTTGCTCGTCTTGACCGCGATCGTGGCCGCGTCGTCGAACAAGGCGGCGCTCAGCTTCGGGGTGATCGTCGTCATCATCGGCGGGACTTCGTGGCCCGTCGTCGCGCGCTTGGTTCGAGCCTCGTTCTTGAGTTTGCGCGAAAAGGAATTCTGCGAAGCCGCGCGCGCGCTCGGCAACCGCGACGGCCGCATCATCTTCCGGCATCTACTGCCCAACGCCATTGCGCCGCTGATCGTGCAAGGCACGCTCGAGATCGCCAACGTCATCATCCTCGAATCGACGCTGTCATTTCTCGGCTTTGGCATCCAACCGCCGACGGCGTCTTGGGGCAACATGCTCGCGAACGCCGAGTCGAATATGGCGATCGCCCCCTGGGTCGCGATCTTCCCCGGCCTCTGCATTCTCGTGACCGTGCTCGCGATCAACTATCTCGGCGACGGGCTGCGCGACGCACTCGACCCGAACATGCGCTAGGGGTGCTGCGCCAAACCTGAAGCAGCGGTCAGGAAGCCAAGGGCGGATTGCAGCGCTGCGATTGCCTGGTCTTTGTTTGCACCATAGTTATTGCGATCGGCTTGCAGGCGCGGAATGAGAGCGGAGACTTCCGCCGCGCAGGTCTTGATGACGACGTCGCTCATCGATTGGTTCGCGCCGCCGCGAATCGCAAGTGCGGCGTTGAGGCTTGCCCCGGCGGCCTTCAGTGCGGTGATCGCCTTGGGACGGTTGCCTGCATAGTCGGGCTGTAAGCCTTCGAGTTGGTATACCAGACTGACGACGTGTCCACGTACGTCCCAGACGTCGGCGTCGCTCGCGAACTGCTGCGCGAACGCGGCTCCGGTGCCGGCTGCGGCCCCGAGGCCAAGCGCTGCTAGGACTCCCGCGCCGGCCGTAAAGAGTTGCCTACGTAGCACTAACGCCTCCCGGAAGAAGAGATGGATGCAATGATGCACCGGGAGTTCGAATCGGCGGGAACACGGCGGTTGTCCTCTCAGGCCCGCCCGGTCGACTCGCCGGCTTGAGACGCAAGGAGCCAAATGATCCACAGCGTAACCCTGCCGACGTGTCGACCGTTCCTGATAAGGCTCGGAGCTTTGCGCTCTGAAGTCAGGATTTTTCAAGTTCTCTAAATACCTGGCGCTGCTTCTGGCCGAAAGTTGTGGAAACGAGCTTGGGCACCTCGTTAAAGGATTTGGCGTGCCCGAACCGGTCAAACTCGCGTTCACAATTGTTTGGGCAAGCGTCGCCATCTGTTCTATCGCCGTCGTGATACAAGCCGAC
>Ga0302326_10016690_pt1 | contig 15348 bp, 22 predicted proteins | sample Palsa_T0_3_FD_202264 | JGI IMG/M metagenome (GOLD analysis project Ga0302326, IMG submission 202264) | Peat permafrost microbial communities from Stordalen Mire near Abisko, Sweden - Palsa_T0_3 | ecosystem: Environmental > Terrestrial > Soil > Palsa > Peat permafrost | place: Sweden: Abisko...
GCTGTTCGTCTGCGAAGAGGCGCATCGCTACGCCTCGGCCGATCGCAACATCGGTTTCGGGCCGACCCGCAAGGCGATCTCGCGCATCGCCAAGGAAGGCCGCAAATACGGCGTCTATCTCGGCCTCATCACGCAGCGCCCCGCCGAACTCGATGCCACCATCATTTCCCAGTGCAACACGCTGTTTGCGATGCGGCTCGCCAACGATCGCGACCAGGCGCTGTTGCGCTCGGCGGTCTCGGATGCCGCCGCCAACCTGCTGTCGTTCGTGCCCTCGCTCGGGACCCGCGAAGTGCTCGCTTTCGGTGAAGGCGTGGCGCTTCCAACCCGGCTGCGCTTCAAGGAAGTACCGGTTCATCAACTGCCGCGCAGCGACGCCGCCTCTTCGACGGTACCGTCGGCCGCCGCCGGCCACGATATGCATTTCGTCAGCGCCGTTCTCGAGCGCTGGCGCGGAGCCACCTCGCATCGCGACGTTCCCAACGATCCCGGCATCAACGAGCGGCCGGCCGTGCGAACAGTGGAGCCGCGCGCGGCGGAAGCCCCGATGCTGCAACCGTCGATGGGTCTCGATCCCGACCGGTATTCGCTGCTGAAGAAACCGCTGCGCTGATACCATCAGGCGAACTGAACGGGCGCGGATCCAGATCCCACTCCTGGAACGCGACAGACTTAAGGCCAGGCGAAGATTTCGCTGATTCTGGTCGAAGTTTCCTATGCTTACACCCCCAATTTGGGGGGACGATTACCGGCACGGTGGGGGCTTTCGGATAGCTATTATCTGTTTCCGCGAAATTCGACTTCAATTACACGCGTCAACTCGTAATCGCCTGTTTCCTGCCATGAACCGAAGATCGAGCAAGATCAGAGCTTTCAGGGGTATCGGGGTCGCTGTTTCCCCGCGTCACGGAAGGTTGCTTTTCGCGCGGGCATCTTCGAGATAAGCGCCGAGTAACCGAGCCAACGCAGCCTGCTGCAGTGGTTCGAACCTACCAGGGTCGAGCCAGCCGCTGAAGTACCTGTCGATATAGCCTCGTTCAGCATCCTTCTCTTCTAACCACGTTGCGCCGGCGAATTTTGAAGGGCCGACTTCCCAGAAACAGATGACGAGCCCTTTCCGCTCGGAGATCCCGAAGATCTCCCCCCCATCCCTCGGCGCTTCGCTCATGGGCCGAATAGAATGCCCAAACTGCGCTAAGACCTGTTCGATATGCATGCGACGAACTCGGCGGGGTCCTATTTTGGAGTCGAGAATAGCCTTATGAGCTCGCCGAGCGGAATGCTTCGGCCGGCCAAGGTGGTGAGGCGGCGTTTGAGGTCTGGTTCGATCTTCCGGCCATTCAGGGTCCGCGCTTAGTAACGTTAAAGCCGTTTTTTGATTGCGAGGCCTGGACCCCGCCCTATCGTCTGCGCGTTACGCGTAGTCGGTCTGACAATCCCGCCAGACCGGTCCCCTGGCGTGACGCGGGACCGCCGGGCCTGACGCTTCGACGGTCCCGCATTTCTTTCTCTTGTGTCGTGTGTCTGGCCAATGGCGGGGGGCCGCCTAGCTCCTCAAGCGTGAGAATCCCGGCAAATCATCGTCTCCTTCGATGTACCCGGTGCCTTCTTGGACTTGGATTTGGATTTGGACTTAGGTCCGTAATTCCAACGCAGGTGGTAAATCCATCAGTTTCTCGCGCCACTGTTCCACAAGGCACAGCTTTGACCGTTCGCGTGGAACCATCTGGGGCCACTGTGTTCAACCCTGGCCCCTCGCTGGGTTGCGGTAATGGGCCTGTGGAGTACGGCGTTGGCGGTGCCCCGGTGGGCGTGTACGCCCCGGTGTAGCCTTTGGATGGCGGTGCGCTCGTCCCAGGTGCCGAAGGGGCTGGTGCGGACTGTGCCGATGATGAGGGTTCCGGAACTGGCGGTGGACCAGGAAGCGGCGGCGGTCCGGGAAGCGGCGGCGGATGATCTATCGTGTCGCCAACAGTTTTGTCTTGGGTGGTCCCGGGTGACTGCTGAGCTAGGACCGCAGACGACAACGTAACGAGCAGAACTGAGACTAAGCAAGACATGCTTCGCATTTTGGAAACTCTCCGTGACCCAGCGGCGATGTTACGTCCTTCCAACCAAACACTCAACATCGGCGAAACTGCCGAGCAGATCGACCAGGGAGCGGCCGAGGCGATCGACTGACCATGCTGCCGGCATGTCGACGTCGCGGCGGCGACGGCCTTGAGCAGGCGACCGAGGCGCGGTCTTTTGTAGAACCACCAAAAATGGTTGGGACCATGAGCAAAATGGAACAGCGGCAGGTTTCCGGTTGTGATCGGCTGATAGTCAAAAGTAGCGGCGTTTCCAACGATGGGTTTTGCAATCGCGCTGGGACTGTTTCTTGGGAACGAATGCCGCTGTGGCAACTTGGCTAGGAACGACCGCCGGATGGAATATCAATGCAGCCGATCCTTGGAATTATCTCATTGGGCGTATTCTTCGCCACGTTGTTGGGAACGTTAGCTTATCTCGTGTATGCGCCATTCGCCCGTAAGAAACGCCACCGTGCGGGGCGACGAGCCGGAAAGTTCTTCGCGCGTTAGCTTGGCGAAAATTGCAAACTGGTTTGTCATCATTCATTAACCCGACTCATCCAGCGTAAGCTAAAAGAGCCGCGTGTAGCCGAACCGGCGGCGGCTTTCCTTATGCGGGCCGCATTGCATTCGCGCCACATCAGACTGACGGGGGCTTAGTTGCCAATTCTAGTCGCGCCAGAATCTCGGGAACGAATTGAAAGCGACACTATTGAAACAACCTTCGGGAGGTTCGATGTGCACCGAACCGGCGATAGCTTTACGGAAACCAGCAAAGAACAATCCGCCACAGTCGGGCCGGAGATACCGCTCCTCGGACGAACCGAAGACGCCTTCGACATCGATTATTCAATTCGGCCGAGAACCGGGACAGGCGCTTGGCACCGCTGGACGGTAATCATCCCCAGGCGATCAATCGATGGAGGATTTGTTTGGGGAACCGTTTTGCGGCGCACCAATCGGAGCCGATGGCTCTACAAGAAATTTGATGGATAATTGCCCTCCCGCACATCCGGCGATTAAATAAATAAAGCCTCTGGCGGACTCCCCTTCAGACTACTCCCCCTTCAGACCTGTCCCGCGCTTCACGGAAGCCGCCCGCTTCATCAACTGGCGCGGCGCCACGTCGCAGCGCGAGTTTCCCAATGATCCCCCGTCAACGAGCGGCCGGCCGCGAAAACTGAAGCCGCGCCGGTAGAAGCCCCGATGCCGCAACCGTCGATCGGTCTCGATCCCGGCCGTTATTCGCTGCTGAAGAAACCGCCGTGGTGATCCCAACAGGCGAACTGAACCGGCGTAGGCCTAGCGGACGTCTGTCGACCAAAAACATAAGTCATTGTAAAACAACCACTTCTTGGGTTCGTTTTGCACATCCCGGAATACATGCCGCTGCGCGTCTTAGCGGTCGAAGGTGACGGCCAAGCGGTATCCGGTAACGATGCCCCAGCAAAGAAATCAGGTGGCACCGATTTAGTTCGCCCACTTCTCATATTGGAAGGACGCCGCCATTTCACGCAGCCCACAACGTTAAAAACATCAATGCTCAAGTGCCAGACGCTTTCTGATCTCGTCAACCCGTTTTTCGATCGAGTCAAATCGGGCATGCACTGCTCTGTCGTGAAGATAGAATATGTATCCGAACGCCATAAAACCAAAAATCCAATGGTGAGTTTCCACGTAGCCTATCGTGGACTCAATAGCGTGGCCAATTGAATTTAGTAGATCCATCATCACCCCCCGGTTTAAACACAACGATACTACATTAGATCCACGATTGTCTTCCGAGGCACCTCTAGAAAATCGGTACCGGTGGCAAATTTGTGGTATCGTGTTTGTAGTCGATCAAAGGCGGGCAACCCCATGATCAACGCAACCCATTCCATTATCAGCGGCTCATTCGGTTTTAAAAGGCTGGTTTGGGCTGGCGTCACCCTGTCGTTATTTTCTTGTGCAGCTTGGGCACAAACCTATCCGGTCAGCGGCGTGTGGGTCGAAAGAGATGATCATTTTCCAGGCTCCCCAGCCGGCGCCTGTTCGATCCTCAAAAAATTGGGCGTTGATGCCGCCTTGGAGCAGCCCTTTCCAAATTTGATGATTTTTTCAAAGAACCAGCGATTTGAGATACGAGGTGATCATCTGGCGGAACAAAGCATCAGATCTGTCAAGAGTGCGAAGGACGGAGGCTTCCAAATCACCGAATCTCTTGGGAAGCGTTCGCTACCCTTTTCAAAAAAGCGGTCTTTCACATTGAATGTAATTGATCCAACAACCATCCAAATCATAGAAGGAACGGTCAGCAGCGAGTTCTTTAAGTGTTCGGCTATCAGCCCGCCGCTTTGATTCCGGTAGGTCATCCATGGTTGGTGTGGGGCGGACATCAACGACCGGTATGAAAGCCGGAACCCGGTGTCCGATTTCTTCCATTCGGGGATCAAAGCCTGATACGATTCCCAATATTGCGAACAATGAATTTTGGGGAGCACGTAAATGCAGTCCCGGCGCTTTGCAAATTGGTGGTTTCGGATGGTTACGTCCGGCAGGTTTCTTGAGAAAATTTTCGGCTGGGGTCGACGAAAGAAGTAGAGCAGCGCTCTGCCTCAATCACCTTCTCGCTCGCCAATCTCATTCTCACGAGGCCCCCGTTGGTACGGCAATTTACCGCATCGACAGCGGTCGCTGCCTAGTGGTTTCCAAAGTCTGAAGCGTCATCGCTGTACAGCAAACACTATCTTACCAAAGTGAAAGAAGTTTTCGGCACCGTTGATGAAATTTGAATGCATCAACGAGGGCGTCAACATGTTGGATCTTCGGCAGCGTAAAGCCCGAACTAAAGTGACGCACGCAGCCAAGATTCTCGTGAGGGCGGCAACGGCGTATGATTGCATCGTCGACGATCTAAACACGCTTGGCGCCTGTCTTAGTTTTAATGCGGCAACCGCCGCCGAATTGCCTCGGACCTTCGACCTGACCTTTGACGACTGCCGCACGTTTTGGTCCTGCCGTGTGATATGGCGGAGCAAAAACGGCCACCAAATCGGTGTGACTTGGAAAAATAACTAAAGGCGGCGCCTCAATCGCCCAAACAACGTGGTGAAGCGAACGATTGGCGCAGCGGCGGTAAAGGCAGGTCGGTTGGGCGTATCTCTCGATATCTCGATACCTGGGACTAACAAGAGCGCTAAATACGAGCCGCTCTCGCTGCTCAGTAAATAGTCTCGCTTAGGCTGGCGCCCTGAATTCGGATGTAACCGCAGCTCTTCGTTAGGCCACGGGAACGGACTTTATCGACCGTATTCATAGTTGCGGCGGCGATATGCGCCTTCTATAATCAGAAGCATTATTGGCCTTCGAGCAGATCAAGCTGTTCTGGTGGCGAGTGAAAAAATTTGTAACCTCCGCCATTTTTACGCTCGCTTTCTTTGGGGGCTGCAGTTATTTGGCTGCCCAAAATGCTCACGGCGTCAACAGCACGGCTTCACCCCCGCTGGCTCAGGCTGAGTGGAATAGGCTTACAACGACCGAGTTGTCGTGTGTCGATCAAAAGTTGCATCAGAAGGGTTCAAACCTCCAGACAGCGATTCAACAGGGCATCAAGCCATCTGACCCACAACTTGCTGATGTTAGATCTCTTTGCAAGCCGTCGATCGAACATAGATCATCTGATACGTTGGTCTATCGCGTTGCCAATACGACACCCCCCGACACATTCGTTTTACTTAGATCCAAGCCAAGTACATCGGCCGGTCGAGCAATAATCACATTGCCAAACGGCATTCTGTTGAGGGTACTAAAGCGTCGAGATGATGGATGGTGGTACGTCAGGGTTATTTCGTCAGGAAAAAAAGGTTGGGCAAGAAGTCAGATCGGCGATGCATCAGTGATCGAATGTTGTGAAATTGAAACAGGCCCAGTAGCGCAGAAACCAAGTTTCGACTGCCTAAAGGCCGCGTACGCCGATGAGCGCGCCATTTGCAACAACGCCGAATTAGCGCTACTTGATAAAATTTTTGCAGCCGGCTTGGAGTCCGTTCGGCAACTGCACGGTGATCAATATATGAAGGGAATTTCGGTTCCGCTCCTACAATCCCGACATTCTTGTAATTCCGACGTGACCTGCATCAAGCTTCAGCAGCTTGCCTCTATTAAAGAACTTCAAAAAAGCGGAGCGCAGATTAGCTATCCGAGAGTTGCTGAGAATGAAGTGCCAGCTGCAAATGTTGCAGCTATCGACCCAAAGGCGTCGGCTGGCGGATCGGATTCCAGCATAATGGCGCAGATTAAGCCTGCTGAAGTTGAGGGCAATGTAAAGCTGTTGCGAGATGAGACATCAAGCATTCCTCAAAGGGACTCTCCAAAACGTGTTGCGCAGATCCCATCAAACGTCATCGCTGATAAACCAGTTGAACCAGAGGCGGCGAAACCTAAAGCTGAAGAAACAGTTCAGCAAAAAAACAACGAACCCACAAAGCAAATTGCCGAAAGTTCTGCAAACCGAAGGGCTGCTGAGGTGGCCGCATACGAGGAGCAGGCGGCGAAACACAATTTGATGCTGTCCTCCCTCCTTGGCGTTGTTTTGCTTGCAAGTTCAATTTTACTTTGCCTATTTGTCATTCCAAGAAGAGAAGGCCAAACGATTGTTGCCAACCCGCCTAATTCTTCGGCGCCGTTGCTCGATACAACACCTTCGGCACCGTTGCTCGATACAACATCTTCGGCGCCGTTCCTCGATGCAACATCATCGGCGCCGTTGCCCGATACAACATCTTCGACGCCATTGCTCGATACAACACCTTCGACGCCTTTGCTCGAGACAACAATTGAGCCCTCAGCTGCGGAAGTAGAACGGCAACCCACCATCGCCGCTGTCGAAAAAGAGACCGGTGCGGATGGAGGGGCGCTGGTTGCAGGAGAGCCAGCCAGCAGTCCAAGTTATGAGCAGATTAGCTTGGATCTCGAGGCGCATAATAAGCGGCTGACTACGCTCCATGTTGTTAAATCAGATAGCGATCCAACACCAATTTCCGGCGAGGGCTCTTCCGAAAGGACGAAAGAGCATGCAAAAATCCAAGCCGACTATATTATTGAGCAGCTTTCTCAATTTGCGACTCTACGGGCTAACGGCACATTGGCCGAAGACGAATATCGTAAACTGATATCGAAATTGATAGGACTGAAGGATGGTGATTCTCGGTTGAACGAAGCGGAGCCACGTATTGAATTTGATTTTCGTCCGCAAAAAAAGATGCGAGGGCCCGGTTGGGTGGTGATGGTGAGCGGAGTTGGTCTGATTGTCGCGCTAGTTTACTTGTGGGTTTTTGTTTAGCTCTCAAAAGTATCCACTGCGAAAGATCGATCAAGCTCCGGCATCACTCGCCGTACCGTCCCAGAGCGCGGTCCTGTTCGTTAGACGGCATCGAGCTCAAGCAGTCTTCTGGGATTGATCGGTCGGGGCCGTAGCGTGGCCACTAAATCGCGTTATCGCTGCGGCAAGCAAACAAAAAGGCCGGCACTTCTGCCGGCCTTTTCATGCTGGAATAAAGTAGCGGAGATTAATATTTCGCGACGACGGGAGCACCCCAGTTGAAACGGTAGTTCACGCCTGCCTTCACCACGTCAACCGTAGCGGAAGAGCTTACAGTCGAAATTCCGCTGACGGTGCCAAGGATCGTGACGTTGGCCGTGCCAAAGTCAATATGATTGTACTCAAGCTTCGCCGACCAATTGGGCGCGAAGCCCCATTCCGCGCCAACCCCGACGACCCACCCGCTGCGATTGGTACTGGAAGACGTCGTTTCAACAAATGTTCCGACACCTGTTCCTGAAGAGCTGGTCTGACCCCACGCCCCGCCGCCCTTGGCGTAGAACAGCCAATTATCCGCCGCATAGCCGAGGCGGCCTGTTGCCAGCGCATAATTCTTTTCCTTGGCCGTTACCGTGCTTGAGAAGCCGTTCACGGTGCTTACCGTGGTCGCGGTCCCAGTCACATCCGCCCAGGAATACTCGCCTTCTACGCCGATCACCAAGTTGGTGCTGGCCTGCCAATTATAGCCGCCCTGAACGCCGCCAAGAAAACCACTCAGGTCGCTTTTGGTGAAGGCGGTGCCCACCGGAAAAGCCGGAGTTCCTGAAACCTCGGTCGACCCGAAATCAGACCAACCCCCGCCGATATGACCCCCGATATAAAAACCCGTCCAGTTATAAACGGGCGGAACATAGACCGGGGCCTTGGAGTAGGTTGCTGCCGGAAGGTCAGCAGCCAACGCGGGGCTAACCGTGATCATTGCCAATGCGGCGCCCGCCAAAAGCAGTTTTTTCAACATGGCGTTCCTCCGAAAATCAATAAATTCTGGGAGCAATCTTACCCTGAGTCCAAAGGCTGCGCTGTGATATAGATACAACATTTTGCAAAATTGCCTTTGGGCAAAGTTTTAGTGTGCGCCGCTTTGTTCTCCTGGCAAAAGGTTAGGGATGCTGACCTAGGTGACAAATCATGAAGCGAACTCTGGGGCTTAAAGCGCTCAATATCGGACCATAGCCATATGGTTGCGTCCTCGACACAACCGACGCCGCGAGTCATTCTTGACCCGCTGAGGTCACAGGGGACTTTGACGTGACACTCACCCGCGGCAGTATCATCGGTTATAATTCCGAGCGCATGATGTTTGAATTTACGATGAAGACGCCCGACCAAAGAATAATCACCTGCCAAATTAGTAGCATCGCGATGGACTATATGGACGGCGTACGCGGTACTCCGCCCTTGGAGCGTGAAGCACAATTCATCCGGCTCCGAGACGCCATCGAGAAGTTCGCTGCCGAGATCTTTAGGGTTGAGGGTGGCGTGCATGCTGGCATCGTTCGCATCTTCGAGAAACATCTGCCCGATGGACGCGCCAGAAAAGCGATGGGTTAACAGCATGCTCGACCCGAAAAGACGGCAACGTCACGGTGGTCACGCTGCAACGCGCCGCCGAACTGCTTGGCCGCAAGGTTAGACTGGAATTGGTTTGACCGCTGACGATCGGAGGGGCGCAATCCTGCTAACTCGATGCCATTGCCGAGCGCAAAAGCTGAGACAGCTGATCCGAGAAGCCCACTGGCCGATTTCGACGATCAAGTGGAAGGCGGATAGTGGCAATGAAGAAAAAAGCGCTCGGCGCCATTATCGTTGCGCTTGCTGTCTCTGCTATTCGCGCGTGTTATGCCCGTGAGAAGTGGAGCTGGGGCGGTCGGTTATCGCGCGGACATGGTACCAAAGTTCAACGCCGCCGTCCGTGCAACGCCCAAGGCGGTTTCGCTAACGGAATTCCGTCATCAGCGAGCAACAGTTAGGGTTAAATTTTGGAGTGCGTTGCGCATTGCAAAAATCGCCGCTAGGTTGCCAGCATGAAATCGGATGAGACCAAGTCAGACAGAAAACCGACTGCCCGCAACGAGCAGGTGGCGCTTGCGCAGCAGTATCAGGAGCTCCTTAAGCTCCGGCGCGAATTGCTGTCTCTTGAAAAGAACGAAAAACAGACGAAGCGGACGAGCGTACCAAGCCGCATTAATCCGTGAGCTCGGCGAGTTTCTTTTTTAACTGAGCCGTCTCCGAAGCAATCTTTTTGGTCAGTATTTTTTCAAGCGTGCGATAAACCTTCATCAGTTCATCGACGGACATGTTCTTAAACGTCGCCGCTGCGTCAAAAGCCGAGCGCGTTTGGCGGCTGGAACCGCCTTCTGTAGCTGGCGAGCGCTTCTCGGCGACTAGCATTAGAGTATCCAAATTTGCATAATTTATTTGCAGTTAATTAACTATACCGGCCAAGCATTAACTTTTGGTTTGTTTTGCCCCTGGCAGCGGCTGACCGTGGCGTCCAGCGGGCGGCATCGATCTCCAGCACGGCGCCTACAGCAGCGAACTCAGCGGCAGCGGTACCAACGCTACGATCTGAACCTACAAGGCGGGGGCGCAGTCGTCGGCTTGATCTAGCTAGTGCATCGCTGCTCCGCTGGGATCGCTCTGAGATGACTCTTTGTGAAAAATTGGGTTTGTTTTGTGGAATGAGTGCCCGTTTCGTGGTTAGCAACCCCAGCGCGACTGCTTTGTGAGCGCTATCTACAGGCCCACTTCATCGCCGCCGCCCGTCATGGGGCCAGCGCCAGCGATTGGCGGTGGCTAGGTCCTTTTTGACGTGCGAGACTTTCAGGCCACCAAGTTGAAGGGATTTATTAACCTTACCGAACTACGTTGCATGGGCGAGTGAACATCATGGGCCGTCATCCAACAGAACGTTGGTGGCGGCCCTTCGCTTTGGCCGCCGCTGGCAGGAAGTCCCGGCGCCACGGAGGACACTTCCAAACAGGTCCAGGCCGTTCAGCGCCAGAACAAAGGTCGCGAGAGCGCGGACCCACGGTCGGGCTGCCCTCTTTTACTCAAGACAACCTTCATGCAAAGTATATTTTCCCCTGTCCTGCGCCGCATCGGGACGGCGCTAAACTTTGCGACGCAGAAGGAGGTGTTGAATGTTCCCCACGCGGTACCCGCTTTTCCCCGCTAGTCTCTTGCTTGAGTACAATGCAAGATAGTGCTTGGTCGAGCTGGGCTGAGGGTTGAAGTGACCAATCAACGTTTTGCAAAGTGGACGCTCGCAGAGGACGAGCAACTGCGCGCCGCCGTTGCTTCAGGCGAGACTGTCGTCGCGATCTCGAAGCTGTTGTGTCGAACAGAAAAAGCAGTTTACCACCGGGCTGCAAAGCTTGGGATTGGGTTTGCACAACCGCGAGAGAAGAAGTTCGGCCCATCCCGCGACCGCGCGCTCAAACTCGGACTGCAGCCGACCAAGGATCCTCATCCTCATTTGCCGGATGATACTTCCATCAAACAGGTCAAGCTCTTACCCAGTTTGAAGCGAGCGCTGATAGCTGCCGGTCTCAAGACCGTCGGGGATGTTCGCAAGACCTCGGACCCAATGCTTTTGACCATCCAAAATCTTGGGCGAGGTTCCGTCGCCCGCCTGCGAAATGAACTGGGTCGCCGCGAATAATAGCATCTCCTGTGGTAGCCGGCGGAGCGCCATTAAAACGCAAAGAAAAGCGAGCTTTTGACGGGGCCCGAGGCTGGTGCATCGCAGCAATCTGTTGCTATAAGCGGCGATTAGCTCGCGATTTTTCCTTTCCATGATTTATCGAAATGTAAATTTCAGGGTCGAGGTTTTAGGGCTCAATACGTGGCGGTGGACAATCCTGCCCCGATCGCGGCGGGGGCTGTCGTTCGTGGGTCAGATCTCCGGGACCTACGAGCAAGCGATCGACCATTGCAAAGTCGAGATCGACAAACTGCTGGAAACGGACGGCAGTTCGCCTACGGCTTAGGCACGTCTCGTCCGCCAAAGCCGCGCCTGAGATGGGCCTGCGCATCAGTCGGACCGAAAAACCGAACGGAGTTTTCATGAATGGGACCGGTGGACTATTTTGCTTTAAATCGGTCATAAAAATCTGTATTTTTAAAAGATAATGGGATGGCGCAATCCATCGAGGGCTTACGAGGTGGCAAAGTACCGCATTGTCGCCGTCGCGGAAGACAGACTGCTCGTAAGAAACTTTACCTGCGACTCGGATGAACACGCGGTCGAATGGGCAAAGCAGTTAATTGAAAACCACCCGATCGAACTCTGGAACCACGAAAGACTTGTAATTAGATTATTGCCGGTTGGGAGAGAAAAGGCGCGGTCCTGAGCCTTGCCCCCTTTCTGGCTCCAGGAAGCCTATTGCTTGTTGATACGCTTGAGTTTTGCGATCCCATCTTCGGGCGTCATTAGGATTGATGCGTTCATCAGCGCCAACGTCATTCGGCCGAGTTCGTCCAGATTGGTGGCGCCATCGATATCTAGATCCGTGGGGATTAGACTTGGTTGCTTTGCTGTTAGCTTGGGTGTCCTCGCTTTCCCGGAGGACCAACGCTACGCCGCAATTGCAACAGCACTAACTCCCCGATCAGGCCATCCACAATTTGGCTGTTCTTTTCCACAACGTTCCCGCGGCGCGGAACGCTCTCGCCCGCGCTGAGTGCTCACCCTGTTTTCTGATCAGGAAATGCCCAAACAAAAACCGATCAGGTTTGAAGCGTCAACATCGCCGAAGGGAAAGATCCCGCGCGCTTATTGCCATCACTTCGGCCGCCGCGTGAGTCGCTGGCTAGCCGCTGTAAGGCGGACTTTCGGGACGAGCGCGAGATCGCAAGCTCAGCCTTTGTGACCGTTTATTGAGTGCTGGTCGCGCTTCAGAACTGACCGATCATGGGCTTCGGCAGCGAGCAGCGACAACGCGCCCAAAGCGATCAATATCCAGGCTGTAAGTCCGGTGTACCAAAAGAGAGCGTCGATCATAAAGGCGACCTCCTTCTTGAAACAGCTCGAAGGCAGTATAGGCCAGCCGAAACAGGCCTTGTAGCCCACGAAACGGTCAGAACGGCCTCACTTTTGTGCAGGAATACTTCCCGGTTTCGTGTTTGAATCTTGGTGTTGTTGAATGGGAGTACGCTGGTGACCAAGGGCCAGTTCGCACAAGATGCTGGCATCGCGATTGCGATGACAATTGTCATCGCCGGCATTCTTTATTTGGCGCTGCAGCTTTTCATGTTCAATTGACCTACCAACATGCAGCGAACTTCGCGGGCCATAAGCGATTTACCCACTCGATCGGGAGAAAATAATTAAGCGCCAATGCCGATGCGGTTTTGCCACAGTCATTTTATTCCTTTGCACGGAACAGCAGATTCAACTTCAACGCCGCAACATTTTCTGATTTTAGTTAGATTGCCGGGTGGCGCCGATTTTATCCCAATCTATATGGCCCGGAGGCCGCGGAATCTTGTCCCGCGGCCTTTCTTAAATCCGCAGAAGGATTGATTGTTGAATTTGGGTCACGGCGATTTATCTTGGCAGCATCATCTGCAGGGGCGTGGCGATGCGATGGTTCAATCAAAATCCGCCAAAGGACCCGTGGGACGAGGACATCCCGTGGCCGCTTGATGATATTGAGGCGGCCCGCAGGATCCGCGAGATCTGCCACTCCGCCTCGCCAAGCGCTGAAAAGATGGGCTTGAGCGGCCCGGAAACCAATGCGAGTAGGCGTGAGGCCGAACGGTATAAACGCGCTGCCAAAACTGCGATGGAAATCGCGATCAAGATTTCGGATAATCTTTTGCGCGATTCCGCGGTGTGCCAGATCGTGTTTTTGTGCGTGAAGGCGAACGATCTGAAGACGGCGGGAATTCTCTTCCGCGCGGTTCAGGCGGTATCGATAAGGGAAAATGCCCTCAAAGAGCATCCGACATTGCGCTCCGCGGCTGCCTGATAACTCGCTTTTTCAAGAAAAGACAAAATCGTCCAAATTCTCGCGCTCCCTGTGCAACGGCCACAGAACGCTTAACCTGCAGCGATTTTTGATTTTTGATGATCAGGGGTTACCGCGAAATCGAAAGCCATCGAATCGGCGATCAGCCGATGAATTTGATGCCCAACATCCGGCCGCGGCGCCAGATCACTTCGCAAGCCTTTCGCTTGGGATCTTCAAGCGTAAACGAAAGCTCGAAACGGGCGGGAACAACGGATGACCCGTCAGGGACAATCTTGGCCCCTCTCTTCGAGATGTCCATGATTAGGCACTCGGTCGTGACCACACCGTTGAACGTGATCCAGGCTGATTGCTGCCGGATCATCCTTTTAGCCTCGCGTTTGGTCGTCTTTGGCTTCATTCGGAAGCGTCCGATTAAGTCACCCGGAAGATGCGAGTTGACCCATTAAGAAATCGTGCCCCCGCCACCACTAGGAGGTCACCTTTTGGTGCGTTTTAAGACCGAGAGGCCGTCACGCGGCATCACAGGCGGTCCGCTGGGCAGGCGGTCCGGCACGCTCCCCCGTCGGTCACGCGCCGGACCTTACCGGCGCTTATTTTATGCGTCTGATGCGGCCGGCTAAGCCAAGAATGACATCGAGCACTAAAGATTGGGTTTGCATCCTCTGGTTTCCCGACGACGCCAATTCCGAAAGATGCCGCTCAAATCGGCGGCCTCCCTCTGAAATTTCGCGGGGATCGCGCCGGTCCATTTCCCGAATTTAGTCGCTTCAAAAATCGAGTAAGCTGGTGCCAGGTTCCACGTGGCTCACACCAGATTCTGGAACGATCGCATCGCGGCCCGTCGCGTCTTGCCGGTGTTGGCCGCCAATCTCCTTCCATAGAAAATAGGCAAACATGACCATCCCCGGGGTCCAAACCAGCATCATTCCCAAAAAAATTGCTTGTAATGCTGTCACGTTATCGTTCCTTCAAAAAGGTACGCGGCTGTACAGCTAACTATAAGTTGCATGTGAACCCAGCGCTAAAGCAAGCTCAAAGTTCCATCATCCACTGCCGAAGCCACCGCGAAAATCACTCAACCACGCACGCTCCCGCCGCGGCTCAGCGACCGATTTCAATCTACGATTCGAAAAACTAAGCCGCTGTAGAAAATAGCTTTTTTGGGTTCGTTTTGCAAAAATGGCTATGCCTGTATCTTATGATTGAAGTCAACAAAATGCTCGCCACTTAGATTCGGCTCGATCCCTTCGGCGATCGTCCGCCAGCTCCCACAGGAGGCGGCTTTTGAGATCCCGACCTGCTCTATCACGATCGGGCGAAATTCACGCTCGCGTTGGCTTGTCGGCGGAAGGCCATAAAGCCAATCCCGCAAAAACCCAAGATCAGCATCGTCCAGGTCGAGGGTTCGGGGACGGCGACGACGGCGCTGACCGTGTCATATGCGATGACCGGACTGTTGCCGCCGCTATCGAATGAAGCGGTGGTGGCGTTCACGGACAAAGAAGCCGCACCATCGATCGCGGGCCCCGCGGTGATGTCATACAAATTTCCCGAAAGAAACTCCAGAGCAGACACCACCGGCAGAAGATTGAAATTGAAGCCGTCGATCGACATGGTCAGGGTAGTGATGTCAGCGGTGGGAACGCTCACCAGCCCTGAACCTATGGGTCCATCCGTAATTGTTAGGGTGCCTGAACCTGATGGCGAACCGGCGAGCGTCAGGTCGTAGGTCACAACGGTTGCGTTGGCTGAAGCGGAGCAAATTATAGCTCCGCCCAACAGCAGAGCGGCCAGAGCTTTCTTCAAACGAACCTCCCCCTTCTTCATTTGATGCGCCACTAGGAGCCCGTCCAGATAGGGGTGGCGAGCGAGCATTTGTTGCACGGTATCCGGCTCAGGCGGCGTTTGCGAGGGTGAACAGCTTGAGGAGGTTGTG